>MDSX01025504.1_pt1 | contig 34959 bp, 30 predicted proteins | sample 811141 | NCBI WGS metagenome assembly MDSX01 (sample SAMN05326642, study PRJNA326480) | marine metagenome | isolation source: seawater | place: Atlantic Ocean: South East | collected 2010
TGTCTGTGCGCCAGCAGTGCGGATAACTATGCTCGTACTTCTCAATCTTGAAGGCCTTGTTCTCCAGTTTTAACTTCAGTGCAATGCGCTCATCCACGCTTAAATAAGCTTTTAATTCTGGAATGATTGGCTTGAGTTTCTCCTTCTGTTCAAGGAACGAGCGCTCTTTTTCATTGTCTGTAAGGTATTCTGCCTTGATATATTCATCTCCTAAGCCAAACATTGGGTCAGCTAATTCTGGTCTGAATTTACCTCGCAAGTCTACTAATGGCACTAAATGGTCATTCTCATCTAATACAAGGAGCGCAGGTACACCTGCATCTGCCGCCACTTTGGCGTCATCTGCTCCAAAGGTTGGGGCAGTATGTACAATACCCGTCCCGTCCTCTGTTGTCACAAAATCTCCGGGAATAATCTGAAAAGCATCCTCTGGCCGCTCATGTGGTAGCGCGTATTTCAACAGCTGCTCGTACTTAATACCAACAAGGTCTCTCCCTTGCACAGTATTTAGCACCTGATAAGGAATTTGTTTATCCCCGCTTTGGTAGGAATTTATATCGCCTTCCACGAATTTTTTACCAAATAGATCCACGAGTAATGCAGATGCTGCAATAATGTTGACTGGCTCAAAAGTGTATTGGTTGAAGGTTTTTACCAATGCGTATTCAATTTTAGGACCTATGGTTAATGCCGTATTTGACGGTAAAGTCCACGGTGTGGTTGTCCAAGCTAAAAAATGCGCATCTTCCGTACCAAATAAAGCCTTAGTTTGCTCAGAGGCAACCATCTTAAATTGCGCAACAACGGTGTGGTCTTTAACATTCCTGTAGCATCCCGGTTGGTTTAGCTCATGAGAACTAAGACCAGTTCCAGCCTTCGGTGAATATGGTTGAATGGTATATCCTTTGTAGATAAGGTCCTTATTGTATAATTCAGAAAGCAGCCACCAAACGCTTTCCATGTACTTAGAATCATAGGTTACGTAAGGATCGTCTAAATCTACCCAATACCCCATCTGATCAGTAAGGTCCTTCCAAATACCCGTATAACGCATTACTGCTTCTTTACAGGCATCGTTGTATTCTTCAATTGAAATTTTGTTGCCAATATCCTCTTTGGTAATTCCCAATTCTTTTTCTACCCCTAATTCAACTGGAAGTCCATGAGTATCCCAACCAGCTTTGCGATCTACCAGGTATCCTTGTTGCGTTTTGTATCTACAGAAGACGTCCTTGAGAGAGCGACCCATCACATGATGTATTCCAGGCAAACCATTGGCGCTTGGCGGTCCTTCAAAGAAAATCCAAGGTTCTGCTCCTTGACGCTTAGAGAGCGTTTGTTCAAATACGTTTTCTGCTTTCCAACGCTCGAGCACGGCTTTGTGAATAGCAGCTAAATCTAAATGTGAATATTCTGGGAATGTACTCATTGGGTTTTTATACGGTGGCAATGCACTTAAGTTCAATTGCTATAGGTGTTGGCAGACTATTGATTTCAACTGTGGTTCTGCAAGGTTGATTCTCTGAAAAATATTGAGCATAAATTCGATTAAAGGTGTGGAAGTCACGCTTCATATCAACAAGAAATACGGTTACATCAATAAGTTTATCCCAAGAGGAGTCACTTGCTTCTAAAATAGCTTTCACATTCGCAAAAACACTATGCACTTGCGCTTCAAAGTCAAATGATAGAAAATTCCCATTGTGGTCTAATTCCAAACCTGGAACACCACTGTCATTGGCATCACTGCCTGCTGTACGGGGCCCTACACCGGACAAAAAAAGCAAATCTCCTACTTTTCTTGCGTGAGGATATAACCCAACGGGTTTTGGGGCTGAGGAGGTAGATATTTTATTTGAATCGGACATAGTCGGACATTTTATGGCTGCAAAAATAAAGAATGTGCTTCGGAAGGAAGGTATAAAATGCTTTAGGTTAAAAAATAAACTTAGTGTTATTTGGACACTTACTCAAAAACCTTTTATATTTGCATCTGTATGTAAAGATTGGTGGTTCTTTCTTTTCATGCTTCTGTGATAGGTTCTAGGGGCTATTTGGCAGAATTTTCGAAGTGTTATTGAGTCGATTTTTAATACTAGGAAATGCTTCCAAATTCCCCTTTTTTCTTTTTAGGAACCTGCTGTACAACTACTATTTTTGGCTTAACTTCCGCTTCTGCACTGCCATAGTGTCCAATTTTTATTCATTACATGCTATTTGGCGCTTTTTTAGCGCATAACACCTTGTACAACCTTGGATACCTATTATTTTTGTGGACTATTTTAAGATACACCCAGCCAAATGCTGAAATTTATATCAAAACTTGTCGGCTCTAAAAGCGACCGCGATTTAAAGAAGCTTCAACCTTTTGTTGATGCAGTAAACTCTTTCACTGAATCTATAGAGTCACTTTCGAATGATGATCTTCGTCAAAAGACCTTGGCGTTTAGGGCAGCCATAGATGACGCTACATCAAGTCTTGAGGCACAAAAGTTGTCATTACATGAGCAGATTGAAGCTACTGAGAACTATGATGCTCGCGAGCCTTTGTACGAGCAGATTGAAGCGTTAGAAGCAGATGCAATACAAGAGATTGAGCGTATACTTTTGGAAGTACATCCCGAAGCTTTTGCCGTGGTAAGAGAAACTGCAAAGCGATTCATGTCCGGAGAGGTACGAGCAACGGCGACAGCATTAGATAAGGAGCTAGCTTCCAAATTTCAACATATTTCCATTGAAGGCGAAGAGGTAGTCTATGCAAATTCCTGGAAAGCAGCGGGTGGAGACATCACTTGGAATATGGTGCATTATGACGTACAGCTCATTGGCGGTACAGTCCTTCACGAGGGAAAAATAGCGGAGATGCAGACAGGAGAGGGTAAAACACTTGTTGCTACCCTTCCTGTCTATTTAAACGCTCTTGCTGGCAGAGGGGTTCATGTAGTTACTGTAAACGATTACTTGGCGAAACGCGATTGCGAATGGATGGCGCCATTATTCAATTTCCACGGATTGACCATTGATTGTATTGATAAACATCAAGCTAATTCTGAGGAGCGTCGTGCTGCATATTACAGCGACATAACGTATGGAACCAACAATGAATTCGGGTTTGATTATTTGCGAGATAATATGGCCCGTAGGGACGAGGATCGAGTGCAAACAAGAGGTCATCATTTTGCTATTGTGGATGAGGTAGATAGCGTTCTTATTGATGATGCGAGAACACCATTAATTATATCAGGTCCAACCCCTAAAGGAGATCAGCACGAGTTTAACGAACTCAAAGGATTCGTTGAGTCATTAATGACCGCTCAAAAAAACCTAGTTCAAAAGGAATTGACAGATGCGAAAAAAATGATCGCAGAGGGAGAAACAGATGAAGGTGGTGTGAAACTACTTCGCGCATACCGTGGGTTACCCAAGTCAAAGCCGTTAATCAAGTTTCTCTCACAAGATGGTATGAAAACACTGCTTCAGAAAACAGAAGGGGTTTACCTTCAAGAGCAGGGTAAAAAAATGAAGCTCATTGATGAGGATTTGTTTTTCACCATTGAAGAAAAGAATAATCAGATAGATTTAACCGGTATGGGAATTGACTTAATTTCCAAGAGCACTGCCAAGGATTTCTTTGTGATGCCGGATATTACTGCTGAATTGAGTGCTTTGGAAGACCTTGATGTTTCTGCTGAAAAGAAAGCCGAGCAAAAGGATGAAATCATGCGCGACTATGGCGTCAAGAGTGAGCGTATTCACACCGTAAATCAGCTACTTAAAGCCTATGCTTTATTTGAGAAGGATACGGAGTATGTCATCATGGACAACAAAGTGAAAATCGTAGATGAGCAAACGGGTCGTATCATGGAAGGACGTAGGTACTCAGACGGGTTGCATCAGGCAATTGAAGCTAAGGAAAATGTCAAAATTGAAGCGGCTACTCAGACCTATGCGACGATCACATTACAGAATTACTTCCGGATGTACCATAAGCTTGCAGGAATGACCGGAACAGCCGAAACGGAAGCCGGTGAATTCTGGGAAATTTATGAACTAGAAGTTGTTGTTATTCCAACCAATCGTCCAATTGCACGAGACGATCGTGAGGACTTTGTGTATAAAACCAATCGTGAAAAGTATAATGCCGTAATTGAAGAAATTTCAAAATTGAGAGATGCCGGTCGACCTATTCTTGTTGGTACTACCTCTGTAGAAATTTCTGAATTACTGAGTCGTGCATTAAAAATAAGAAAGGTTCCTCACCAAGTACTCAATGCAAAGATGCATCAAAAAGAAGCTGAGGTTATCGCAGAGGCTGGTAAGCCTGGTATGGTAACCATTGCGACGAATATGGCGGGACGTGGTACGGATATTAAACTTAGCGATGAAGCAAAATCTTCAGGTGGGTTGGCTATTATTGGCACAGAGCGCCACGATAGTCGTCGTGTTGATCGTCAGCTTAGAGGACGCGCCGGTCGTCAAGGGGATGTGGGATCCTCACAGTTTTTTGTCTCACTAGAAGACAAGCTTATGCGTCTTTTCAATTCTGAGCGTATAGCTGGTTTAATGGACAGATTAGGCCTAGAAGAAGGCGAGGTTATTCAGCACAGCATGGTTAGTAAGAGTATTGAGCGTGCCCAGAAAAAAGTTGAGGAAAACAACTTTGGTACAAGAAAACGATTACTTGAGTATGATGACGTGATGAATAGCCAGCGCACGGTTATTTACAGACGTCGCTCTAACGCCTTGAAAGGAGAACGAATCAAGGTGGATATTGCCAATATGATGTACGATACCTTGGCCGATTTGGTTGAAGCGTATCAGCCATCAAAAGATTTCGAAAATTTCAAACTGGATTTCTTGCGCACATTTGCTTTTGAACCAGATATGATTGCGGACGAATTTGTGAACGGTGAATTTGAACCGGTTTGTAATAATCTGTTTGAACAATCCACTAAGTTTTACGGTGAAAAAAGCACGCGTATTTCTACCGCGGCAATGCCAATCTTCAAACAAGTTTATGACGATCCCAAGAACAGCTTTGATAAAATTCTTGTTCCAATCACAGATGGCAGAAAAGCAATGCAGGTCACTAGTGTATTGCACGATGTTATAGAATCTGAGGGTCGGAGTTTAATTTCAGATGTAGAGAAAGGTATTTCAATTGCTATTATTGATGACGAATGGAAAAACCATCTCCGTGCCATGGATGATTTGCGACAAAGTGTTCAAGGCGCTGTTTACGAGCAAAAAGATCCGCTATTGATTTACAAATTCGAATCGTTTGAGCTTTTTAAAGGTTTGGTAAGTAAGGTAAATCAAGAAATAGTGAGCTTTTTATTCCGTGGTAATTTACCTGAGAATAATCCATCTCAAGTTCGAAGAGCGCCCGCAAATGTGCCCAAGCAGCCTAAGTTGCAGGAGGGAAGAAATGAGGGCGGGTCTTCACAACAGTCTCGCCAATCACAGGGCCAGCCAATGGCAGCAGGACAATCTCGCAAGCCTTCTCCTGTAGTGAATACAGGGAAAAGTTATGGTCGTAATGATGCGGTATCCATACGGAATGCTTCTACGGGAGAAGTTCAAAATGTAAAGTATAAAAAGGCCGAACCTTTGTTGGCCAAGGGCTGGGAAATTATAGAGTAGTAATTGATGTTCTGGAACACTGTCACAAAACTGATTCTCAAGAATAAGCTTGCTTGGCTGGTCCTCTTGGGACTTTGTACTTTATTCATGGGTTACATGGGTAGTAAGGTTGAATCAAGCTATGAATTTGCGAAGCTCATGCCGGAAACGGATTCTGTGAGCATTGAGTACAACATGCTTGTAGAAGAATTTGGTCAAGCATCCAATACCATAGTTATTGCAATGGAGGATCCGGATTTCTTCAAACGTGAGCATCTTGAGGAATGGTTGGGTCTAGTGGATAGTCTGAAATTAGTGGACGGAATTACTAATGTTCAGAGTTTAACAGAGGCTTACGGTCTTGAAGTGGATACAGTCACGGAAAAATTAAAACCATTCGTACTGTTTGATGCGCTTCCCTCAAATGGCGAACAAGAGATTGCCCTAGAAGCTAAGGTGAAATCATGGCCTTTTTATAAGGGCGGCCTTTATCAGGGCGACACTTATATGATGATTATTCGCATTGACGAAACGCGCTTGTACAATAAACGCATCGTGAGTGTAGTAGAAACTGCAAAGAAGCATATCCAAGCTTGGGAAGAAGCCACTGGTCGTAACTTGTATATGAGTGGTTTACCGTGGCTCAGAATTTCGAATGCAAGCAACCTTGAAAAAGAAATTTATAGAACCATAGGACTTACCTTATTGGTGACCATAGTGATTTTCTTTCTATTCCTAAAGAGCATTAGAGCCACTATTATTTCGTTTCTAGTGGTCTTCATTGGTGTGATTTTCTCTCTCGGTATAATGGCTATGTGTGGTCATGGTATCACTATATTAAGTTCATTGATTCCGCCTCTAATAATTGTCATAGGCGTACCTAATTGCATTTATTTAATTAATAAATACCATCAAGAATATAAGAAGCACGGCAATAAGATGTTGGCTATTGAAAACGTCATTAAAAAGGTCGGGTACATCGCATTGATAACAAATACTACTACTGCTCTTGGGTTTGGGGCATTCATGCTAACTAATAGTCAGAGTTTAGAAGAATTTGGATTAGTAAGCTCCTTAAGTATCATGGTGGTTTTTGTCATTTCCATGATTGTAATCCCAATTTTTTATGCCTATGCTAGACCACCAAAGGAGCGGCATATGAGCCATTTTGACATTGGGTGGCTAGTAGGGTTCTTGGATTTCTTGGACCAAACTGCAGAGAAAAAACGGGGCTTAGTGTACGGGATTACCCTCGCAATTGTTGGTTTGAGTATCTATGGCGTTACTAAAATTGAAACTGCAGGGAATTTAACCGCAGACTTTAATAAGGAATTAGACATTTACAAAGACGTCAAATATTTTGAAAGCAAGTTTGGGGGAGTGATACCGATGGATATCATCATTGACACTAAGCGTGAAGGTGGTGTGGAAAAATTAAGTACACTAAGGCGTATTGAACAGCTGCAAGACTCTCTGGCTACTTTACCCGAATTAAGTCGTGCGGTTTCATTGGTAGACGCGGTAAAATTCGCAAAACAAGGAGTCATGTTTGGTAATCCAGACTTATATGAACTCCCCACGCGAAGCGAACAGCAGTGGTTGTTAACATATATGCCCCGGAATGCGAAAGATGAAACCGGACTTGCAAGTTCCATGGTTACTCCTAATGGTCAGAAGGCAAGAATTACAGTGCAAATGGCTGATCTAGGGACACCAGAGATGCGAGATTTGACGGCAAGGGTGAACCAAATGGTTTCGACCGTTTTCCCAGATAATCGATTTGATGTGATTATAACGGGAGCCTCAATTAAGTTTATTCGTTCAACGACTTATCTGATTAACAACTTGATTCTTTCTCTTAGTATTGCGATTGCCGCAATTTCCATAATTATGGCCTTACTGTTTATGAGCTGGAGAATGGTTATAGTAAGCTTGATTCCGAATTTAATCCCAATGCTATTTACAGCCGGGATTATGGGATATTTTGGTATCCCATTGAAGCCGTCAACCATATTAGTCTTTAGCATTGCCTTTGGGATCTCCGTGGACGATAGTTTACACTTTTTGGCCAAGTACAAGCAGGAATTAAAGGCTAATAATTGGAATATAAAATGGGCGGTTAAGAGTTCCATTGTGGAGACAGGTCTAAGTATGTTCTATACATCAATAGTGTTGTTCTGTGGTTTTTCTGTTTTCATGACTTCTGGATTTGGAGGAACGCAGGCATTGGGACTTTTGACGTCTATTACGTTGCTTGTTGCCATGTTGAGCAACTTAATATTACTACCTTCATTTCTGCTTACCATAGACAATTGGTTGGGTAAAAGTGACTTGAGTGATAATATTCTTGATATCTATGATTCAGAAGTTGATAGTGAACCCGACACAGAAAACGATTAAACCATGAAGGGAATTATTCTCGCCGGGGGATCCGGCACTAGATTGCATCCATTGACCTTGGCAGTGAGCAAGCAATTGATGCCTGTATATGATAAACCCATGATTTATTACCCGCTTAGCACATTGATGCAAGCAGGCATAAGTGAAATATTGATTATTACCACCCCGCACGATGCTCCTCTATTTGAAAAGCTACTAGGGGATGGCAGCCGTCTGGGTTGTACATTTCAATATGCCATCCAAGAAAACCCTGAAGGTCTAGCACAGGCTTTCATACTAGGGGAAGAATTTATTGGTGACGACAGCGTAGCCTTAATTTTAGGCGACAATATATTCTACGGCTCCTCTATGGTGAATGTCCTTAAGGCAAGCAAAAACCCCAAAGGTGGTGTGGTTTTCGCTTACAGGGTAAGTGATCCAGAGCGTTATGGTGTTGTAGAGTTTGATGAGCATATGAAAGCGCTTTCAATAGAAGAGAAGCCTGAACTACCTAAAAGTGATTATGCTGTACCTGGATTATATTTCTACGACAATCGAGTCGTGAATATTGCAAAGAATTTAAAGCCTTCTCCAAGGGGAGAGCTAGAAATTACAGATGTCAATAAAAAGTACCTTGAATGGGGAGAGCTTGAAGTAGGAGTATTGGACCGAGGAACCGCTTGGTTGGATACTGGAACTTTTGCAAGTCTTCAACAAGCCGGTCAATTTGTTGAGGTCATTGAGGAACGTCAAGGATTGAAAGTAGGATGTATTGAAGAAATAGCTTTTGAACAAGGATTTATAAGTTCAAACGAACTCAAGCAAATTGCCCAGCCGCTAATCAAGAGTGGCTATGGAAAGTATCTCTTGAAATTGCTCAAATAACATGAAACAACTCGCTACCCTACAAGCGCTCTTTCAAGCGGAAGTAGATCAATTGAATTTGGGAACTACGCCGGAGATGTTGTATGATCCCATGCATTATATTCTGCAATTGGGTGGAAAACGTTTACGACCTATCCTCTCATTAATGGGCGCAGGCATTTATGGTGATGCGGTTAAAGCAATGCCTCAAGCCTTGGCTGTAGAGCTTTTCCATAATTTTTCCCTCATTCATGATGATATCATGGATGCCGCTCCATTACGGCGCGGAAAAACAACTGTTCACACGAAGTGGAATGAAAACGTAGGGATTTTATCTGGAGACGGAATGCTGGTAAAAGCATACCAGTATATCGCCAAATGTGATTCCGCAATTTTACCAGAGGTTTTAAATACATTTTCTAAGACGGCTCTTCAGGTTTGTGAAGGTCAGCAAATGGATATTGATTTTGAGACCATGGATGATGTGGCTTCCTCCGCGTACATACAAATGATCCAGTATAAAACTTCTGTTTTGTTGGGTTGTGCAATGAAGATTGGCGCACTAGTAGGCGGCGCTTCCAAAGACGATTCGGATGCATTGTACCAATTTGCAATGCTTTTAGGAACCTCTTTTCAGATTAAGGACGATTACCTTGATGTTTATGGTGATCCTGAAAAATTCGGCAAGCAAGTTGGAGGAGACATACTCAGTAATAAAAAGACCTTACTTTGGATTGAGGCCAAGCGAAGAGCTAAAGAGCAAGGTATTGAATTTGAGAGCTATAGTTCCATGGCCCCTAATGAGGATAAGGTTCATAGTTTCCAAGAACTGTATAAAATATTAGCGGTTGATTCTTACGCTCAAGAAGAAATAAGTCGTTATTATCATCTATCCCTTGAGGCATTATCCAAGGTGAGTGTTAAGGAGGAAAAATTGACTCCATTGAAAGAGTTTGCCTCTTGGCTTTATTATAGAGAGTCTTAATTGTTTGAGGTCTTTATAAACCCATTATTTCTGGTTATTTTTGCCGCCAAATCTCTATAGAATGAATGTATTGGTATTAGGCTCAGGTGGACGGGAGCATGCGTTATCGCATAAAATTTCACAGAGTAATCGTTGTGAAAAGTTATATATCGCTCCGGGAAATGCCGGTACCGCAGCATTGGGTGAAAATGTGAATTTGAATATAGAGGACGCTGTTGAGGTTGGTACTTTTGTAAAATCGAATGCCATAGATATTGTTGTCATTGGGCCGGAAGCGCCACTAGTTTCTGGACTTCACGATGGGCTAAAAGCCAACCCATCACTAACAAATCTCATTGTTGTTGGGCCTCGTAAAGCAGCTGCAGAGTTAGAGGGCTCTAAAGATTTTGCAAAGAAGTTCATGATTCGTCATAACATCCCTACGGCAGCTTATGAAACATTTACTAAAGACACCCTAGAGCAGGGTCAGGCCTTTTTAGAAACCCTAAATCCACCTTATGTTTTAAAGGCAGATGGTTTAGCAGCGGGTAAAGGTGTGCTCATTATTGAAGACCTTAATGAAGCAAAAGCCGAACTTAAAAACATGCTTGTTGACGCTAAATTTGGAGATGCTTCAACTCGCGTCGTTATAGAAGAATTCTTGGCGGGAATAGAATTCAGCATTTTTGCTTTGGCGGACGGTCGCGGAGGTTATGCTTTGTTACCTGAAGCAAAAGATTACAAAAGAATTGGTGAAGGTGATACGGGATTAAATACAGGCGGTATGGGTGCTGTTAGCCCGGTACCGTTCTTTGACGATACCCTGCGAAAACGTACCATTAAAGAAATAATTGAGCCAACTATTCAAGGATTAGTAAAAGATAATTTACCCTATCAAGGTTTTGTGTTCTTTGGTTTAATTAACACGAACAGAGGTCCCAAGGTAATTGAATACAATGTGCGTTTGGGTGACCCAGAAACAGAAGTGGTTATTCCTCGTCTGCAAACAGATATTATTGATTTATTTATTGCCATGAATAAGGGTACTATTGGCGAAATAGAGGTTGAAGTAAACCCTCAAACTGCGGCTACAGTAATGGCAGTGAGCGGAGGATATCCGGGCTCTTATGAAAAAGGCAAGGCCATCAATGGATTGCGTGATTTTCAGCACACAACTGTATATCATGCAGGAACGAAGCTTAGTAATGAGGTGATTACCTCAGGTGGCAGAGTGATGGCATTTACCAGCTTCGGTGTAGATAAAGAAGACGCCTTGTCCAAGAGTTATGCTGCCTTAAATGAGGTAAGTTTTGAGGGCATGAACTATCGCAAGGATATTGGTTTTGACCTCTAAGTTCAAGTTCGGATTCAAGGCAATGTGGTAACAACAAAAAGCCCCGGCTTGTGCCGGGGCTTTTGTAAGTCATATTTTTTAATTACGCTTCACCATTTGATTTGTGCTTTCGCATTTGAAGCACCCAGTATAGCAATCCGCCTGCAATGACTAGCATAAATATTCTATTAACCGTATCACCAGCAAATGGAAGTATTTTAAAAGTTGCTTGGAATAAATCCCCTAAGCCTTCAAAGAAATTTCTTAACATAGCATGAGCGTTTGAAAGCGCTAAAATAATACAGAAAAAGCAATGCTCATTCGCCAATTTCGAAAGATTGATAGTTATTCTTGGATTAAGCTATCACTTACCGCCATAGCGGTGGTGATTGCTATAGGATTTGCTAGAAATCAATCTCCCTTGGAAGTTGTGCTGTTCTTGGTTTTATTCCTGGTTCTAGGAAGCCTCACCAATATTATGTTTAGGGAACGCTGGGCCTATAAGAGCACCAATTTTAGGTATTTTGTATTTGCCGTCTTCACACTTTTATGGTCCGCAACTCATGAGGGGTATGAACTTTTGATTTGGTCTTTTCTTCTAGAAATTCAATGGCAGTTTTCAGAAAACTTTAGGATAAAAAAGAATGCGGTTTGGTTGCTAAACCATGCGAGTATATCAGCTTTAGTGCTGATTTTCAGCTCTGGTAATGGCTATTTTTTTGGAATTTGTTCCCTTTTGATTCTGCTACGAATAGTTACTTGGAGACCGCTGTATGTACTACAATGGTTGATTGGTTTCCTTTTCCCTTTATTGATTGCTTACCTTCTTAGCACAAACGGATTGATGAATATTACCTTTGAGTGGGTTACGGATTATCCTACCAATATCCATATTTGGCTCCCTTTGGGTTTGCTTTTTATTTTAACCCTTCATCAAGTGGTATATTCCTATAGAAAGGCAAATCAAACAAACAAAAGGCGTTCGTTATTGTCCTTGTTCCTATTTCTTTTAGGTGCTTTAGGCGCGTGGTTTGGAGTAGGGACTATGGCAACAGCAATAGCTATGCTAGGTCTAAGCTTTCAAGTTTCCAATGCGCTGTATTATTCTAAACCAAGGTGGTACATTGAGGGGATAGCACTTATTATTGTTATTTACAGCTGTTTACTTTTATTCGGCGTTACACTCCCTATATGAAGCAGAAACTCCTTGTTATTAGGTTCTCCTCCATAGGTGATATTTTACTTACTGCGCCGGTAATACGCGAATTAAAAGAGGCAGGACATCATATTACCTTTTTGGTAAAGAGTCGTTTTATGTCCACTGCGCTTCTATTGAACGGAGTAGATCAGGTATTGTGTTGGGAGGAATCTTCAGAAGAGATCTTTCACGGATCAACTCATGGTTTTGACCGGATCATTGACTTACAAGGCACCGCACAATCAAAAAGATTCACTAAAAAACTAAGAATTCCTTCGGACACCTATCAAAAGCCTTATGTGCGCAGGGCACTTTTGATTGCAACCAAGAAAAGTCGTTATGCTCTTGCTCCTGTGGTTGAGCGTTATGCAAAAGCGGCAGGTATTGCCCCTAAAACAAGAGAAATAAAATTTAAAATAAAAGGCCAAGCCCAATGGATAGCTAAGATAGTGTTAGTAATTGGCGGCACTAAATTGGGGAAACGGTTAGCAAAGCAGCAATGGCTTGAGATTATTAGCAGGTTACCTCAGCATCAGGTGGTGCTTTTAGGGGGACCCGATGATCAGCAAACAGCACTTGAAATCATGTTGACTTTTCCGGAATGTATAGATGCAACCCATACCTCTGTAAAAGAGGGAATGGCTATTATTCAAGAGGCACAGTTGGTGATTAGCGGAGATACTGGGTTTATGCATGCTGCTGCACTAATGGGAGTGCCCTTAATTAGCCTTTGGGGAGCAACTCATCCATCTTTAGGGTTTGGACCATGGCCTGCAAGGGCAAATCAACGATGTGTGGTTACACAGGCGCCTACGCCACGAAGTAAACACGGTAAAGTACCGTTTTATGCGGCTAATCCAATATTGCGATTAGATACCAAAGAAATCCAAAAGGCTATTGCTGAGATTCTTCAGGATAGAACAATGCCTTAAGTTCGGTTGCCTCTTCTGGCTCCATTTTTCCTGCGATTATCAATGCTAATTGCCTCCTGCGCAGTGCAGAAGCAAAACGTTCCTTTTCAAGATCTGTCTCCGGCTCGATCTTTGGGACATTGATTGGATTCCCTAATTGATCCACTGCAACGAAAGTAAAGATTCCCTCATTGGCCTTTACACGCGATCCATTGGGGCGCTGTTCTTCTAAAAAAACATCCGCAATAATCTCCATTGAAGACGAAAAAGCTCGGCTTACTTTGGCCTCAATGGTTACTATAGCTCCATGTGGAATGGCGTTTTTAAAGGCAACATTATTTATAGTTGAGGTCACCACTTGACGTTTACAATGACGGTGAGCAGCGATTGCACAACAACGATCCATCCAGCTCAGAAGTTGGCCTCCAAAAAGGTTGTTCATCTGGTTGGTGTCATTGGGCATGACAATTTGTGTCATTACGGTCAGACTATCCTTGGGATGTTTAATAGTGCTCATGAAAAGAATAATGAATTGACTACAAAGGTAGTCTAAGGCCGCTTAGTAAGCATATATCCAAGCGCCAGAATTTATGGACGACTTAATCGTGGCCATAGATTTGATAGCTTCAGACCTGGAAGAATAATGTCCAATTCCTACTTTAAGCAAAGAGCCGGGTATGATAGATATTTCTAATCCTTTAGCAGCTAATTCAGCAGCATAATTATCAGCATTGTTTTTTTCTTTGAAAGAGCCTACTACAATGCTGTAACCTTTGGAATGCGTTGTTTTATTGATAGTAGCCACCGTATTTTTTACTACACGTGGAGCAGGTATACTTAGCGTCTCTTCAATTTCCGACTCTATTTCAACTTCAGCGCTGTTTAATAAATTAGTTTCTTCATTTTGGTTGAACCATCCAGCCACTTGGGTCACCACGGAGCTCTGCATTACACCCAAGCTAAACAGCGCCGCAACTGCAGCCGCCGCGCCCATACGTTGCCAAACTTTTAAAGCGTTTTTTGTATCCTCTCCAGGTATTTTAAGACTTGCGACCACTTTTGCTTGCAAAGCACTCTGCTCGTGCAGTCTGTGAATCATTACGGGAACGAAGCCAAAGCTTTGCGGGTCGAAAGTGCCTGGTTCAGCGTTGAACTTATTACTAGATGGAAAAGAACCTAGACCGGATAACATCACTACATTTCCGTGATCGATTTCATTCTGCCAAACTTTGATTTTTCTACCAATCCATTGTTCAGCTACTTCCATGGAGGCGCCCAACGATTTCATTACTTCAGGAAGAAGCGTGTCTTCTTTGGACCCTGGATTTGGACTATAGTGTAAGTATTGACCTGCAGGAAACGCCGTATTAGTGATGTGATTCCAACGCACTGCTTCCCTCTTTAAATAGAAAGTGCCCCAACCGGATAAATGTACTTTTCCGGTTTTCTGCAAACGGCTGATTATAATAGACTCAATGTTCATCTCATACAAAAATGAGGAATGTGTGAATAACTACATTTTATTATTTGATGCTATGCTTCTAAATTGTAAGGATTGATGTTAATAACTGCTATGAATCCGCTCCTCACACTCCATTTTTTCAAGGGAATAACCAATGCTGAAAAGCAAGCAATAATCGCGTCCGATCAATTCAATGAAAAAGACTTAAAACCTACTGTATATCAACAATATAAAAGGAAGGAGGACTTTGATTCCCGTTGGGAAAAAGCAGCTCTCCTTGCATCTATGGAATATGAGATTTGTCAAAGAGAGGGAGTGGTAATCTTGTATGTAAATGATGTTGATAACTTCCCGTCTGTTTTACGCGAAATTCCTGATCCTCCGGTGGTACTTTTTGGAAGGGGTCGTTGGAACAATAAGAAAGTACCACTAAGTATTATTGGATCTAGAAAAATGACCAATTATGGTAAATTCCAATGTCGTCGTTTTGTAGAGGACCTCAGTCAGTTTCCAATAAATATAATTAGTGGTTTAGCCATGGGTATAGATGAAGTAGCACACCAGACCGCTTTGGACTGCGGAGCCACAACGCAAGCATTTCTAGCAGGCGGACTAGGCCATATAAGTCCTAAAAAAAATGCGATTCTTGCACAGCAAATTATGAATTCAGGCGGAGGTTACTTTACTGAACAGCCCTTTCATGTAGCTAGTTTACCCCCATATTATCCGGTTCGCAATAGATTAATCGCTGGAGCAGCCTTGGCTACACTGGTTATTGAGGCCGCAAGGAAAAGCGGCGCAATGATTACAGCTAATCAAGCTTTTAATTACGGTCGAGAAGTATTTGCTCTTCCAGGGGCTTTATTCCAGCCTATGAGTGAAGGACCCAACAAGTTGATTGCAGATGAAATCGCATCGATTGCATTGGATCCTGGAACATTTGCAAGTAATTTCTACCCGCTCTGGTCTAAAAATCGAAGTAAAATTGACTTAAGCAAATCTTTCGAAGGTCAATTAATTCAGCACTTTCCACACGGAAGAAAGGTGCATTCATCCTATTTGAAAAAGTATTTTGAAGTAAATAACTCTCAGTTGTTCAAGTCTTTACATGTTCTAATTGAACTGGGAGTGCTTCAGAGAATTGGTGTACATACCTATGCTCGAAAAACTGCTGATTGAAAGTGTTTACGAGTGAACATTTATTCTACATTTGTTGAAGAAACCTATCTAAATAAACAGAGATTTATGACCAGCCAGCACCAAGTGCAGATTGATGCTTTTGTTGATAAAGTTGATGCTGCTAATCCAAACGAGCCTGAGTTTATGCAGGCTGTTGTTGAAGTGGCCGAATCCGTAATCCCATTCATTGAAAACCATCCAAAGTACAAAGGCAAAAGCTTACTAGAGCGAATTGTTGAGCCAGAGCGTATTGTTATGTTTCGTGTGCCTTGGACAGATGATAAGGGTAATGTACATGTGAACAAGGGCTATCGCGTTGAGTTCAATAGTGCAATCGGTCCTTACAAAGGAGGATTGCGTTTTCACCCTACAGTGAATTTGAGTGTACTCAAGTTCCTAGGCTTCGAACAAATATTCAAGAATTCACTTACCACACTCCCAATGGGCGGTGGTAAAGGAGGTTCTAATTTCAACCCAAAGGGCAAAACAGATGCCGAAGTGATGCGTTTTTGTCAGTCTTTTATGACTGAATTGAGCCGTCATATTGGCCCCAACACGGATGTTCCTGCGGGAGACATTGGAGTGGGCGGCCGTGAAATTGGTTATATGTTTGGTCAGTATAAACGACTCCGCAATGAATTTACAGGCGTATTAACCGGCAAGAGTCTTAGCTGGGGTGGATCATTGATTCGTCCGGAGGCAACGGGATACGGAACAGTATATTTTGCGAAGGAGATGCTTGCTACCCAAGCGGATACTTTTGAAAGTAAACGTGTGGTTATTTCTGGTTCAGGAAATGTTGCTCAGTTTGCGGCAGAGAAATGTCAAGAATACGGGGCTAAAGTCATTACCATGTCAGATTCTTCGGGTCACATTATTTGTGAAGAAGGATTAAGTAGTGATCAGTTGAAATTTATCATGAATTTGAAAAATGTTCGTAGAGGTCGTATTCATGAAGCTGCGGATGAATTTGATAATGTGTCCTTCAAGAAAGGAACGCCATGGAATGTAAAAGCAGATGTTGCTTTGCCATGTGCTACTCAGAATGAGCTTAAGGTTGAAGATGCTAAAACGCTTGTAGAAAATGGTCTAATCGCCTTAGCAGAAGGCGCAAACATGCCCTGCACCCCAGAGGCTGTAGAGATTTTTCAAAGTAAAAGTGTTTTGTTCGCTCCGGGCAAAGCTTCCAATGCAGGAGGCGTTGCAACCTCAGGATTAGAAATGAGTCAAAACTCACTACGGATGAATTGGTCTCGTGATGAGGTAGACGGTCATTTAAGACGAATTATGAAGGATATTCATTCTGCTTGTGTAGAATTTGGTACCCGTAAAGACGGAACGGTAGATTACGTTGGTGGAGCCAATATTGCAGGTTTTGTGAAAGTTGCGGACGCTATGTTAGATCAAGGAGTCGTGTAATTTGAAAAACTAATGGTTAAATAAAACTAAAACAGGCGCCCAAGGGCGCCTGTTTTAGTTTTTGCTTTCGAATGACGACCACCACTGAATTACTGCCTTGGTGCAATTTAAGGTATCGGAAATGTGTCCCATATGGCCGTGTTTCGAGATGAACTTGAAACCAATGCCGGGCAGGTTTATCCAATCTTTTGTTTTTTCAAAAGGGACAATAGTATCAGTTTCTCCAACAAAAACGCCAATTTTGTTGGGTTCTAATGCTTGTGGCGGTTGTTCTAGAATAGGAGTCTTGTCTGAGCGGATTTTGATTCCTCGAATCGCTGCAATCACACCTTCCACATTCATTTCAAGACTGTATTCAATTTGCTGGGAAATTTGCTTAGAACATGTTGCTCTCAACTCTTCACTGAAAAGTTGTGGAATAGCGGTTCTAATGAAGGCGTCTTTGTAGCTTCTTACGAGCTTTTCTGATCGGTCGCGCATGATTTTCCGCTCTGAACTGTCTGCATGTGGGGTAGAGAAGAATAATCCTAATCCTCCTAGTTGATCATAGTTTTGCGCATAAGCCAACCCTACGTAACCGCCCATGCTATGACCTAAAATAATTGGCTTTTGTAATTCAAGGTGATGAACTATAGCAAAGACTGTTTCCGCCATTTTTTCCATGGAATGATTACTGCTAAGTGAACCACTTTTGCCGTGTCCTAACAAATCAATACAAACCACCAACCCCTTGGATTCAAAATGGGAAATCATACCATCCCACATTCTGCTGTCCTCAAGAAAGCCATGCAGCAATACCAAAGGGGGTAATAAAGAAGGCGCGCCCGTAATTTGGTAATAAACGGGCGCGCCTTGGTATTGTATGAACGTCATTATTTTGCCATAAAAGCTTCGATTTCTTCCACTGTTTTTGGAATTTCTCGAGTCAAGTTTTCATGTCCTTCTTTGGTAACGACGATATCGTCTTCAATGCGAATACCAAGACCTTCTTCCGGAATATAAATTCCAGGCTCTACCGTAAATACCATACCTTCTTCTACGGGTATGGTCCATAAGCCGTAGTCGTGCACATCAAGGCCTAAATAGTGGCTTGTACCGTGCATGAAGTACTTCTTATATGCGGGCCAAGCTAGATCTTCGTTGGCTACATCATCTTTGGATATCAGACCTAGTTTCAATAACTCATCGGTCATTAAATCACCTACTTTCTTATGGTAATCGTCCAACATGATACCCGGACGAAGCATAGAAATAGCTCCTTCATGTACGCGTAAAACAGCGTTGTATATTTCTGCTTGTCGTGCAGAGAATTTACCGTTTACGGGAAAACATCTCGTTACGTCACACGTATAATTTCCATATTCAGCGCCCACATCAAACAAAACAAGGTCACCATCATGACATTCCTCATTATTTTCAATGTAATGCAACACATTTGCATTATTTCCTGCTGCTATTATTGGAGTGTAGGCAAAACCACGGCTGCGATTCATTAAGAACTCATGCATAAACTCAGCCTCTAATTCATGCTCCCAAACTCCTGGTTTCATGTATTTCAAAACTCGCTTGTATCCCTTGATTGTAATTTCAGCGGCCTTGCGCATAACCTCCAATTCATTTTCACTTTTAGTACCACGGATACGGTGCAAAATCGGTTGGCTACGCTCATATTCGTGTGCGTGATAATGCTCTTTGATCCAGGTATTCATGCGGTCTTGTCGCAACTCTGTCTCCACATGAGCTCTAAGGTGTTCATTACCATTGAGGTAAATACTTTCCGCATTCACGGCCATTTCATTAAAGACGCGTTCAAATTCAGACAGCCAAAAAACAGTTTTGATACCACTGATGTCAAACGCTCGTTCTTTAGTGTATTTGGCTCCTTCCCAAACTGCAATCAAATCATTGGTTTCTTTTAGAAACAATACTTCGCGAAGGTTTTCTTTATGTGCATCTGGAAAGAGCACCAAGATACTTTCTTCTTGATCGGCGCCGCTGAGATACAAAATATCGCTATGTTGTTTAAAAGGCAGGTGAGCATCAGCGCTAGATGGATATACATCGTTTGAAGTGAAAATAGCTAATGAATTAGGTTTCAGTAGCGAGGTAAATTTTTTGCGGTTTTCAATAAAAATTGAGCTGCTGAGCTTGTGGTAACGCATGACTGGTATGACTAATTTAATTTAGAATTGTTCTATAAGTGATTTACATGACAATCTTAGATAAACCAAAGTCTGTGATGTAAATTTGTTAAGTCAAAATTAGGCTATTAAACTTTAAATTGCTCATGGCAACAACTTCTAAAGGGCTTTTTGGCTCTTCTTTAGCACGAAAGTACTGGATGGCGATATCCGGACTCTTCCTTTGTACCTTCCTTGTAGGACATTTGTTGGGAAATCTTCAACTTTTTGTTTCTGGTGAAGAAGGAAAGTTGGCCTTTAACGAATACGGTCACTTCATGACCACTTTTCCAGTAGTTAAGGTACTTTCATGGATTACGTATGGTGCTATTTTCCTTCATACCGTTGATGGGATTATGCTCGCACTTCAAAACCGCGCAGCAAGACCTGAAGGCTATGTGAAAGAAAAGCAATCGGCCAATGCCTCTTGGGCATCTCGTAAGATGGCGCTCTTAGGTACACTCACATTGTTCTTCATCGTTGTTCATATGAAAAGCTTTTGGTACGAAATGCATTTCGGTGAATTGGGCGTAGATGCCAATGGTAACAAAGATTTATGGAGTCTTACTGTTAAGGCTTTTGAGCAATGGTGGTACGCGGCTTTCTACGTAATTGCAATTACGGGATTGGCATTCCACTTAAGTCACGGCGCACAGAGTGCTTTTCAGACGTTGGGAATAAACCATCCGAAATATACTCCGATCATTAAAATGACTATGACAGCATTTGCTTGGCTGATTCCTGCGGGATTTGTTGCAGTGGCGGTGTTTCTGTATGTCGTTCAACCGGGTCAAAACTTATAATTCGCTTATTATGGCATTAGATTCTAAAGTTCCAGCCGGCGCAATTGCCGATAAGTGGACCAAGCATAAAGGTGAGATTCCATTAGTATCACCTGCAAACAAGAGGTTACTTGATATAATCGTAGTAGGAACTGGTCTTGCCGGTTCTTCTGCGGCTGCTTCATTGGCAGAAATGGGATATAATGTGAAAGCATTCTGTTTTCAGGATTCGCCGCGTCGCGCGCACTCCATTGCGGCTCAAGGAGGTATTAACGCAGCGAAGAACTATCAAAATGACGGTGATTCTGTATACCGTTTGTTTTACGATACCATTAAAGGCGGTGATTACCGCTCAAGAGAAGGAAATGTACACCGTTTGGCTGAGGTAAGTCGCAATATTATTGACCAGTGCGTTGCACAAGGTGTTCCTTTTGCCCGTGATTATGGTGGCTTGCTTGATAACCGTTCATTTGGTGGCGTGCAGGTAAGCCGCACGTTCTATGCGAAAGGCCAGACGGGTCAACAATTATTATTGGGAGCCTATTCAGCACTCAACCGCCAGATTGCAAAGGGTCGTGTGAAAATGTACGCACGTCACGAAATGCAGGAATTGGTTGTTGTTGACGGAAAGGCTCGTGGTATCATCGCAAAGAATTTAGTCACCGGTGAGTTCGAGCGTCACAGCGCACACGCGGTGCTTCTTTGTACAGGTGGATATGGGAACGTATTCTTCTTGTCTACAAATGCTATGGGATCTAACGTTACCGCTGCATGGAAGGCTCACCGTAAAGGAGCTCATATGGCCAATCCTTGTTTCACACAGATACATCCAACGTGTATTCCGGTAAGTGGCGAAAACCAAAGCAAGTTGACTCTGATGTCGGAGTCGTTGAGAAATGACGGTCGCATTTGGGTACCTGCTAAAAAAGAAGATGCTGAAGCCATTCGTATGGGTAAACTTCACCCAAATGACATTGCGGAAGCAGATAGAGATTACTACCTAGAGCGTCGTTATCCGGCCTTTGGAAACCTCGTGCCTCGTGATGTTGCGTCACGTGCAGCAAAAGAGCGTTGTGATGCGGGATACGGAGTAAATAAAACGGGTGAAGCGGTGTACTTAGATTTCGCTGCAGCCATTATGCGCTTTGGTGAAGAGGAGGCACACGTTAAAGGCGTGAAAAATGCCTCTGTCAATGAAATTAAAGCCTTAGGTGAAAAAGTAGTTGAAGGCAAATACGGGAACCTTTTCCAAATGTATGAGAAGATAACTGCTTCTAACCCTTACAAAGAACCAATGATGATTTATCCCGCGGTACACTATACCATGGGAGGTCTTTGGGTAGATTATAATTTAATGACTACTGTTCCGGGATGTTTCGCTTTAGGAGAAGCAAACTTCTCCGATCACGGTGCAAACAGATTGGGTGCCTCAGCATTGATGCAAGGCCTGGCCGACGGTTACTTCGTTGCGCCGTATACAGTAGGTGAATTCTTGAGTACGGATATTCGTTCGGGTAAAATTCCAACAGATAGCCCGGAATTTGAAGCCGCTGAACAAGCCGTTCGTGAGCGTACTGAAAAATTCATCAATAACAATGGCACGAAGTCAGTAGACTTCTTCCACAAGCGTCTAGGTAAGATCATGTGGAATGAAGTAGGTATGGCACGTAGTGAGAAAGGATTGAAACAAGCTATTGCAGATATTCAGGCGTTGCGTGAAGAATTTTATGCAGATGTTCGTGTGCTTGGTTCTGCAAATGGTATGAACCCTGAGCTTGATAAAGCAGGCCGCGTTGCGGATCTTATTGAACTGGGCGAGCTAATGGCCAAAGATGCACTTGAGCGTAACGAGAGTTGTGGCGGTCACTTCCGCGAAGAATACCAGAGCCTGGAAGGTGAGGCGCTTCGCGATGATGAGAACTTTGCCTTTGTAAGTGCATGGGAGTTCACTGGAGTTCCGGCTGAAGCGCAATTGCACAAAGAAGAATTGACTTTCGAGAATGTTGAATTAAAGACGCGTTCTTACAAATAATTGGACCTATGGATTTAACGTTAAAAATCTGGAGACAAAATGGCCCTCAAGAAAAGGGTGAGATGAAAACATACCCAATCTCCGGGGTTGAGGAAGATATGAGCTTTCTTGAAATGTTGGATTACTTGAACGATAAGTTGATTAACGATGGCATTGAGCCTGTTGTTTTCGACCACGATTGTCGCGAAGGTATTTGCGGTATGTGTTCTTTATTCATTAATGGTGAGGCACACGGTCCAGGCCGTAAGGTTACGACGTGTCAATTGCACATGCGAGAGTTTAAGAGTGGCGATACTATCTATATTGAACCGTTCCGAGCTAAGGCGTTTCCTATTGTTAAAGATTTAATGGTGGATCGTTCAGCATTTGATCGTATTCAACGTGCGGGAGGATTCATCTCTGTCAATACCTCCGGTAATACCATTGATGCAAACGCAATTCCGGTTCCAAAAGAAAATGCAGATAAGGCATTTGATGCGGCAACTTGTATAGGTTGCGGTGCCTGTGTGGCAACTTGTAAGAATTCTTCTGCTATGTTATTCGCTTCCGCGAAAATTAGCCAATTTTCGCTCTTGCCGCAAGGTCAGCCTGAGGCCAAGGAACGCGTGTTGAGTATGGTAAACCAAATGGACCTAGAGGGATTTGGTAATTGCACCAATACAGGAGCTTGTGAAGTGGAATGCCCAAAGGGAATCTCATTAGAAAATATTGCACGTATGAATCGCGATTATTTATTCGCTTCCTTGAGCAGTAACAAGTAACATCTTAAGCTAGCCAAAAGCTTTCACATCTTGAACCCCGGCCAAAGCCGGGGTTTTTTATGATTAGGATATTATTTTTTGCACCGTAGTGGTATATAAATTTCTTCCTCAGAATCAGGATGATTGTTTTTATAGGCGGGACCGAGTCGTTCAAAATGTGGTTTATCATCAAGCTCCCATGAGCTATTTGGAAGCCATTCCCCGTAGATATATCTCCATATGGTTGAATCACTACTCAAACCTTTAAAATGAAAAACGGCATAGGTTCCTGATGGAATGTGAATATGTTCAAATCCATCATTTTTAACTTCAGTTTCAACCCCTCCCCAGTATACAAAGACTGGACTTGCGTTTGGTCCAAAGAGTGGTATACCCTCAAATGACCTCAAAGAGATTAAATCATCATTGAGACGATTATTAACCCTAGAGATACGAGGCATAAATTGGCTCCATACCTCTGCAGGGGCGAAAGTCTGTAAATCCATAGATTTAGATATGCCGCTAAGCAAACTGCCTTCAAATTCAATGATTTTTGGCTCATTCATACCGAATATGGTATGCTTAATCGTTCAGTTTAAGAACGGCGAGGAATGCACTTTGTGGAATCTCAACATTCCCTAATTGGCGCATGCGTTTTTTACCAGCTTTTTGTTTTTCAAGTAGTTTTCTCTTTCTAGAAATATCACCACCGTAACACTTCGCAGTTACATCCTTACGAAGAGCACTTAATGTTTCACGGGCAATAATCTTATTACCGATTCCAGCTTGTATGGCAATCATGAATTGCTGCCTTGGAATCAACTCCTTCAATTTCAAGCACATTTTCTTACCAATATCGTAGGCATTGTCTCTATGAATAAGAGCGCTTAAAGCGTCAATAGGGTCGCCGTTAAGCATAACATCCACCTTGACCAAGTGACTTTCTCTGTAGCCTATAGGGTGGTAGTCAAAAGAAGCATAGCCCTTAGAGATAGTTTTAAGTCGGTCGTAAAAATCAAATACAATTTCCGCAAGTGGCATATCAAAACTTAGTTCAACTCGATTACTGGTCAAATAGGTTTGATTGGTTAAAATCCCACGTTTTCCAATACACAAATTCATTACGGATCCTACAAAGTCGGAACTAGTAATGATTTGAGCACGTATGAAGGGCTCTTCCATGCGCTCCATTTTAGTTGGATCTGGAAAATCTGTCGGGTTTTGTACCCAAACCGTATGGTCGGGGTTGCTTTTTAGATAGGATTTATAGCTTACGTTGGGAACCGTTGTAATGACGGTCATATTGAACTCACGCTCTAGACGCTCTTGGATAATTTCCATGTGCAACATTCCTAAGAACCCACAACGGAATCCAAACCCCAGTGCAGCAGAGGTCTCAGCTTCATAAGTCAATGAAGCGTCATTCAGCTGCAACTTTTCTAATGAGGAACGCAACTCTTCAAATTCCTCTGTTTCCACAGGATAGATTCCAGCGAAAACCATGGGTTTAACTTCTTCAAAGCCTTCAATTCCTACTTGCGCAGGGTGTTCAACAGAAGTTATGGTATCTCCTACTTTTACATCCTTGGCTTCCTTAATACCGGAAATAATATAGCCTACATCACCCGTTTTGATTTCCTTTGTAGGGAATTGCTTGATAAGATTGACACCAATCTCATCTGCATCATACTGCTTGCCAGTAGACATGAACTTTACACGTTGTCCCTTTTTGATTGTCCCGTTTACCACCTTGTATATGGCTTCAATACCGCGGAACGGATTGTAATGGCTATCAAAAATAAGCGCTTGTAGCGGTGCGTTTTCATCACCTTCTGGCGATGGGATACGCTCAATTATTGCATCAAGAATCTCCGGGACGCCTTGACCCGTTTTTGCTGAGCAATGCAAGATATCTTCCCTATTACAACCTATTAAATCAATGATTTGATCACCTATTTCTTCCGGATTCGCAGAAGGTAGGTCAATCTTATTGAGGATAGGGATGATTTCTAAATCATGCTCTAAGGCCAAGTATAGGTTGGAGATGGTTTGTGCCTGTATGCCTTGCGCTGCATCTACAATGAGCAAGGCGCCTTCACAGGCCGCAATGGACCTGGAAACTTCGTAGGAAAAGTCTACATGCCCTGGGGTATCAATTAGATTGATGGTATACTTTTCTCCGTTTTTCTCGTGATACATCTGAACTGCATGCGATTTGATCGTAATGCCTCGTTCCCTTTCTAGATCCATATCGTCCAAAAGCTGGTCTTGTTTCTCGCGGTCACTAACCGCGGAGGTAACGTCCAATAGGCGATCCGCCAAAGTCGACTTACCGTGGTCGATATGGGCGATGATACAGAAATTACGGATGTTTTTCATAGTCTGCTAAAATACACTATACGCCGCCTTCTCGTACCTTCTTTGGCACCTTTTGCCAAACAAGTTTATAGCTGGTCTCAATCATTTCTTGAATAAGATTCCACGATGCGTATTCTGAAGCTATAACCGTATTCCAATGTTGCTTGTTCGCGTGGTATCCAGGCAGGATCCACTCGTATTCTTCACGAAGCTCTAGATTGCGTTCAGGACTGTTTTTAAGATTGACTCTTGCAGGTTGTCTGTTCAAGCTTAGGATGGCAAATATCTTACCATGCACTTTAAAAACTAATGAAGTCTCGTCAAACGGAAAACCCTCTGTGACGTCCGGAAAACGAAGGGCAAATTCTCTGATTACTTCATGATTCATAGGTTAAAGATAGTTAGGAGAGTTTATCTTCGTTCTCATGGATCGCATCTTTGATATTGAAAACTGGGACCGAAAGGAGAACTATTTCTTCTTCAAGGATTTTCAGGAGCCGTTTGTGGGTATAACAGTGGAATTGGATGCAACAGAATTGGTGAACATATGCAAAGCAAAGTCAATTAGTATTCATCATGCTCTTTTATACTGTACCATTTCTGCTGCGAATCAATGTCTTCCCATGCGTCTTAGAAGAAAGGATGACGGGGTAATAGAGCACAGCAGCATAGACATGGGCTGTGCTGTAATGAGGGAGGGGACTTCTGCCTTCACGTTCGCTTATTATCCCTGGCTTGAAGGAGATAATGCAACAAGTTTCATGATGCGAGCTATGGAGATTACAAGAAAGACGGCCCAAGGAATGCCACTAGAGCACAGGCCCAACCGAACTAACTTAATATACGGAACCACCTTACCTTGGATTTCATTCACCTCATTTAGCCACCCTAAAAAAGGCGGAGGACATAGTATACCTAGGACGGTTCTTGGAAAGATTTTTAAAAGAGATGGAAGAGATTTGCTTCCATTTCAGCTAGAGGTTGATCATGCATTGATGGACGGTATTCATATGGCAGCATTCCTTGACATCCTCAAAAAGGAACTGAACCAATTCAACCTATAATATTGTCAATAAAAGGCTCCTGATCAAGATGATCTATGGGGTTCCAAAGGTGACTTTCAAAAGACTGCACTTGGTCTTCAATGACCTTTATTCCTTCACTTTCCAAAAGGTCTTGCATTAGAGTTGATCCTGTGAAAAAGTGCTTACCGGTGAGGACTCCTGAACGATTCACCACCCGATGCGCGGGTATAGAAGAGTCATTATGGGAGGCATTCATTGCATAACCCACAACTCGTGCACTTCTAGTTTCTCCTAAAAAACGAGCGATATGACCATAGGTGGTCACCTTCCCCTCTGGAATAAGGCGGACAACTTTATACACTTTATCAAAGAATTCACTAGCCATTACTTTTCCAATGTTTCATGGCCTCTTCTATGCCGTCAAGTTTAAACCGTAGATAGGTGATTGCCTTCCCGTGCTCTAGCCAGATACTTTCATAATGGGTAATGACATCAAATAGAATACCCTCATTTGGCTGAATTTGTGAGTAGATATCGTGGTAAGACTCCTCAACTTCAAGCCCTAGCATTTGAATGATTCCGTGGGTATACCCATGCAAGTATTCACTGTCGCACTTGAGGTTTACAGTGCCTCCTGACTGAAGAAGCTTTGCATATTTAAGAAGGTATTCTGGATGTGTCAAACGATGCTTTGCGCGCTTGTATTTAATCTGAGGATCAGGGAAGGTTATCCAGATCTCTTCCACTTCATTCTCACCAAAACAATTCTCAATGAAATCTATTCTTGTCCGCAAGAAAGCTACATTCTCTAGTCCTTCTTCTGTTGCAGATTTTGCTCCCCTCCATAGTCTAGCTCCTTTGATATCAACACCAACATGATTTTTTTCAGGATTCCTACGCGCCATTTCCAGGGTGTATTCCCCTTTTCCACAGCCCAATTCAAGTATTATGCCTTTATTGTTTCCAAATTGCTTTGTGGCCCAATGCTTTTTTAAGTCTAGGCCATTAATCGCCTCTTCCGTTGTTGGTTGTACCACATTGTACATCTCTTCGTTTTCACGAAACTTGCGAAGTTTGTCTTTACTCATGCTGCGAAATTACAGCGCGATTTGGAGTTTAAGAAATTAGATTAATGTTGGATAATCACTTTTTCAATGTGGTGTTTAGTTTTATCGAAAAGGTCAATAAAGTAGACGCCTGACTGCACATGACTAAGGTCAAAAAAATTCTCATAAGATGAAATTACACTAAAGTGGACCAAATAACGTTTCTTCTTTTCATGCTTACTTGTAATTTATATAAATTAGTTAAAGCCATAGCAATGCTGTTCTAATTTGGAATTTAATTTTTGCAATGAAGTGGGTTGGTCAAATCTTCTCAGCCTATTTAGCCACTGAGAGACGCTTAAATTGTAGTGTGCCCTTAGACCAAATTTCACAAAGAAATATTCCGTTTGAGAGCGTACTTACATCCAATGTTATCTGTGAAGATTCTTCCATAAATGTATTGCTGCTCAATAGTATGCCGTTGAGTGAATAGATATTTATTTGATCAATACCTTCAGAGCTACGAACGGTTATGTTTCCGCTAGTAGGATTGGGAAAAACATTCACATTAAGAGTTACATCTTCATCCAATGCTAGATTACAATCGCTTCCAATCATATTAGCATCTAGCCAGTCTATTCTATACATCAACCAATCTTCCATTAGCGCAACGTCGCCGTCAAAGGTTGCGGCAACATACTTTACTGCACTCGGATTTTGTCCCATGAGAGGCCATCTATTATGATTTCTTATAGCCGCATTACTCAGGAGTATTCTGTTAGCAGCAATAAAGTCCTTTATGCTGTCCTTGTGCCATACGGTAGCTCTCAACTCTTCCCAGCGGCAATTGACCGCATTGGCAAACTGCGGGGTATAGACCAAATCTTCCCACCACGCTGGATTGGTTCCGGAACACCAATTCCCGGAAAACATATAACCGGTTGGAAGGTAGCCTTCACAATAATCAACTAATCCAAAAGCAAAATTGAAATCCCAAATGGGTCCTGCATGAATCTTACCGCCATTGCTGTCCTTTTTCTTATGATAATAGGTGCTTGCCCGGTAAGCATCAACATCCTTGGTGACTTCCATCATAAGAAAAAAGTCTACAAATGAATTTAAATCCATGTATTCGTGCCAATATTTTCCGTTGTAGGGCACGCTTGTGTTCTGCAAGGAATGTTCCCAATTATCCACATAATCTTGGATGTATTGCTCCTGTTGGAGCACTATGTTCTTGCGCTTAGGGTAGGTATAGGTGTAGGGGATTTTAGTAGTATCAGAAAGCATACTGAAGCTTGATCGCCAATCTACAGGCTGCCAATCGGTCTTAAAAATATATCCTCCTGTAAGGTCATCACCGGAAATTTCGTCTGGGTTTAATTTGGCAATATCAACTCTATCCGAGCCGCGTTTAATCTTCTCCATTAACACATAAATCCCCTCATAATTACCGTTGATGAAGAGTTCTACAAATCTTGTCTTTGAAGCATAGTTTCCTTGTTTATTTGCCATATGCATAGCCAGAACATTTCGCATAAAGCTTCGGTCGCCATAAGGACCGTGCAGTATCCAGTCTTCTTCCTCCGGAAGTTCTAGGGGTGAAACATCCGTATCCTCCCATTGGTTATCTTTTGTTTCAATGGCATAACCGTTTTTTGGATAGACAAATTGCGACCACCTCCCACGCTTTTCAATCTCTATGTTTGATTTCAAATTATATTCTGAACCATAGGAGGGATGCGAGCTAGAGGAATCGTTCCATACGATTTCCATCTCACCTCGAATAGATGGATCATCTAAGATATCTTCTTCCCAAGTATTGATTCGAAGCACAGCAATATCACTTTCAAAAGTTTCATAATTAAACCAGGATATAGGGTTGGCATGTACTTGCGTTGGCGTTTTCATACCACAATGCAGCCAATATCTAGCGGTCAAATCTGAACTGCTAGCACCGTTGGTATTAACAGTGTGAATAGCCAATACATTGGTGCCGTTTTGAAGTGCATTATTCCAAATATCTTTTTCCAATACGTAGGTGACAGCATCCCCACCTTGATACATTTTAGCCTCACGCCACTGCACTGGTGAATAATTATATGGAGGGAGCGTGGTGTCCACATTTCCCCGAGCTATTTCAAATCCGTTGAGGTAAGCAACAAATCCATCGTCGTAATCGCCATGAAAAATAAGTGCCTCAACATCCTGCTTTTGACTTACCGTAAAGGAACGTCTCATGTAGAGTGATGCGCAATTTGCAACTGTAGTTTGGTCGTCCCCGTCCCCATAACCCAATCCGCCAGTTGCTGATTGCCAGGTTGCATCGTTAAAAGAGGGACTCATCCAATTATAGGATGGTTCACTATTGCCAAGCCTATACTTCCATTGGTCATTCTCATCCACCAATTTTTCCCAATGGTCTACCTGTGCATGTAGAGAGGTACCGCAGAAGAATAGGGTAAAAAAAATAGCTAGAAAGTGTTGTTTGTGTGTCATGAGTCTAAATTACGAAAGACTATAATGTAGTTGCTATACTTTTACTTGACAGTAATAGATTTTGACTATTGAGAAAGAGGGCGTTTACTCCCAGTTGGAAAACGGCCGTATACTTAATGCGGAATTGTAGTATCGCGCATCTTGACTAACTTCTTCACCAGCCCAGTTAGGTAATGAGAACTCTTGATGTTCAGTCTGTAGCTCTATTTCTGCTATAATTAACCCGGTATTGAGGCCTTCAAAGACATCAATTTCCCAAGTGAGTCCATCGTGAACAACAATATGACGAACCTTTTCAATGGGTATGTTTTCACTGAGTTCTAACAGTTCAAGACCTTCATTGTACGGAATAGAGTATTCATATTCGACTCTAGAAATACCAGAGGTTTTTCCTTTTATGGTTAAGAAGGCTTCATGGTCCCTTGTTCTTACACGAACTGTGCGCTCTGATGCAGTTTGTAAGTATCCTTGCTTGAGGTGAACCCGTTTAATTACTTGATTCTGCCATGCATCACTAATAACCAAAAATTTTCTTTCTATTTCAACGGACATTAAAATGGAATTGGAGCTGTTAACGTAATGATTTCCTTGGAGGTAGGGTGTTGAAATACCAATTCGTGCGCATGCAAGTACAATCGTTCACCAATTACACCGTATAATTCATCGCCTATCATGGGTAAGCCTAATCCGTCAGGATGCGCACAATGGACCCTGAGTTGGTGTGTTCTCCCCGTTACCGGTTTCAATGCTAACCGCGAGTATTCTTTTTCTTTATGCAAGACTTTCCAAGTGGTCTTTGAGGGCTTCCCATTTTGGTGACAGACCATTTGTCTGGGCAAATCAAAGTAATCTGGGGCCAAAGGCAATAGGATAGTTCCTTCCTTTTCCTTGACCGCTCCAACGACTTCTGCGATGTATGTTTTTTCTACCTGCCGCTTGATGAATTGGCGTTGCATACGTTTGTTTGCTTTTGGATTTAGCGTAAACATGAGCAGACCAGAGGTGCTCATATCAAGGCGGTGAAGCAGGATGGCACCAGAAGCATTTGGATATAGATTTTTAATTCGAGTCAAGGCGGAATCCTCTATTTCTACGCCAGGTACACTCAAGAGTCCGGCAGGTTTATCCACCACTACAAGGTCTTCATCCTCATACACAATGGGCATAGGCTTGTCTTTACCGTAGTTAAGTAGGGGATTTTCTTCTACATCAAGCCCTTGAAGCATATGTCCAAGAATGGGTCTGCAACGCGAAGCACAAGAAGGATAAAAATAACCGTGTTTGCGCACCTCTTTAACTGGTGCTGCTCCCCACCAAAACTCACCCATACAAATGGGCTTAAGGCCATTCTTGTAGGCAAACTGAAGTAATTTAGGTGCGGCGCAATCTCCGGATCCGCTGGGGGGATGCCTGAGGTCAAAATCTGGAAAGCAGTCGCTCAACACTTGCTCTTTTCCGTGGGCATTTAGAAAGACGTAATGGTTGAATATTTCACGTTGTAAAGTATTGGATTTTGTGCGGCGTATCTCTTTAAGTCCTTTAACCTCTTCTAAGAAGTTTGCTAATTCTCCTTCCAAAGCTTCTTGTTCAATCACCCACTCTTTGCTGCGGTGTTTGAATACAAGTTGCCCTTGAATACTCTCTTTGGCCAATCGTTCTTTTACCTCTTCATAGTCTTCATCACTCAGGGTTTTTTTTACCGTTTCCCTGTACCTCTGCCGTGCTTTTTTGGCGTCTTTTAAATCTGCCCGCCCAGCACGAAGGAATTCATTGATTTGTATAAGTCGGTCCTCTAGTTTACCAATTGCCTCTAATCGGTTGGGGTCTTTTTCCAAAGCAACAATTTCTGCGCTCATTTCATTGAGCTCTATCTCCCCTTTTTTATAAAAGGACTGAGCAGCATGAATATCACAAATAGGGGGGACAAAGTATTCTTTGGGGTCCTCACTCAACTTTCCGGAATAAGCGGCAAGCCAGCCTAATTTACCTGCTTTGTTGCGGACAACCAGCACCCCAAACATTTTCCCTTGTTCAATGAGATGTTCATTATGTGTGAGGCCAAAATTGTGCTTTAAATCGGTCTCAATGAGGTAGCTTTTAAGTTGCTCAGATGCCAATTCTACCAGCGGATGGGGCGTATAGAAAAATGGATAGGTAAATTTTTCAGGTGGCCTAATGCCACTGATGTCTTTTGAAAAAGTATGAAGTAATTGATGGAGCATTATAGTTCCAAATATAGCTGCTGCTTATCGCTTACCATAAATGTCAAATTGATCAAAAAATTCCCAAAGCAGCCAGTTTGCACTTTTACCATTGAGCTCAAAATGAAACCATGTATGTCCGCCACCAATGACCTTGTAATGCTCAGAAACTACACTGCTGTCTCCATCTAAGTGAGCGTGATGTTCTAGGTTGTAGGAATTGGATGACAGGGGTTCTACCGTAGCAGTAGCAGCACAATTATTAACCTCTGCCCAGAAAGTAAGCGCATCCATTTGACTTAAGACTTCTGTGCCTCCTGTATAGCTCACAACGCCGTCGTTGGTGCCATGAAAACTCAAAACAGCTGTGGGATGCGACGGCATACAAGTGTTAGAGGTATCTGTTAAACATCCAGAAATAGATGCTACTGCTGCAATTTCATTGCTGAGGTAACAAGCAAGCGCATAAGACATCATCCCTCCGTTAGAATAGCCGCAAGCATAAATTCGCTCCCTATCTATCATGTAGGCACTATCCAGGTAAGCCAATAATTCGCTTACAAATCCAAGATCTTCCGCATCACTTTTATTGTCTGGGCCTGGCAAAGCATTATTCCAATGCGGACTTCCGTCTAGAAGAGTTCCTTGGGGATATACAAGAAGAAACTGTGCGCTGTCTGCTACAGCCGTCATTTCCGTTTCAACTAAGTGGCTGGAAGCATTCCCGCCAAAACCGTGAAAATTCAATACCACTGGAAGAGCAAAGCTGCTGTCGTATCCATTCGGCGTATATACTAATGCAGACCTGTCTAAGTTGTCGTGATTGATGATAACTGTTTCGGTTCCTCTGGGGGTTTGTGGGTTTTCATTTTTACCGTTGTCACCACAACTTAACAAAACTAGGAAAAGAAGGAATAAGGAGTATTTGTGCATTTATAGTTGATTAATCTAAAATAGTCTCAAGCAGCGCATAATACCGATCCGCAATGAATGAAGAGCCGTCTTGATTGTAATGAATGGGATCCGCGAGCATATTGTCTGTAAATCCTGTAGCCATATCAATGACCAAAACCTCCGAAGACGCTGTGGTCAATGAAGAGGCAAGACTGTCAATATCATTCAGCAGCCGTGCGTGATTCGTGCCTAATGGTCCAATCATCATGACTAGGCTGTGTCCTGGAGCCATTTTTTCCAAAACAACGGTTACTTCAGGATTGAAGGCTTGGAGCCCCTCAACAATATCTACTATGTTTTCAATAGCACTTTCGTAGCTCAGTCCGTCAATAATGTCATTGCCTCCTGGTGAGCTAAAAAGTACTACATCAGGGGTGTCTACACTTGCAGTCCAGTTGGGTAGATCTGCAAGAAGCTGACCCGATGTCCAACTGCTATGACCTTCATGATGAGGATCAAATTCTTCGTCATTGACTAGCGAGTATATTTCACCGTCTACTTCACCTCCAATGAAATCTACATTCCAGTCATTCATCCTAAGCTTTTTCCATAATTTATAACGGTAGCTGTGATACGCTGGAGGGCTTCCTTGGACACGCGAAGCACCCAAAGGTAAAATCTTGTTCACTTGAGGTTCTTCGTTTCGATTGTTCTTACACGATACGATTACCAATACAACTAGTAAGGGAATAAGCCATTTTTTCATTTTCCTAAGGTAATTGATTTTGACCAAGTTGAATTATTTTTTCCCTCATTGTGGAGCTTGCCTTCCTTGATTTCCACTTCTCTTTGGTGGGCGTTCTGTGGAAATATAAACAGACAACCCAACAACATTTCATCCAGCGAAATCTCTAAGAATTCGCGTGCGGGCTTTTGACGTAAAACACCGCCGGAGGACCAATAATTGGGAAACCCTTTATGCGTTGCTCCAAGTAATATGTTTTGAATGGCGGCACTGCTTGCAGCAATATGCTCCATGTTTCTGAGGTTTCCTGTAAAGGGTAGGGGCTCTATATCTCGCTCCTGCGGTTGCTCTCCAAATACGTCAGGTAGCCAAGTCATTATAATTAAGGCCTCCGCAGCCCAAAGCATATTGACTATTTTTCCTGGCGGCATATCCATAAACTGGAGCTGCTTTGCTAGCGTGCGGCAGGTACCGCTATTCAGGGTATATGCTCGGAAAGGCAGGGAGCTTTCTAGCCCGTATGTTTGATACTTGGCAGCACACTTATAGTGATAAGGCGCACATGCAGCAAGATCCAATAGGTCCTTAATAAGGTCCTCTTGCTCCTTAGGATTCAAACTTGCCTCCCAAGGCGCATCTGCCAAAACCTTAGCGGTTTTGCGTTGCTTGATAATATGTTCAGTATTGCACTCGTTGCTCATGAATTGGAACTACTTTTTGATTAAGGAAACTTGGGAAACTTAGAGAAGTCTCTTGGTCTTTTTTCCAAAAACGCATTCCGCCCTTCCACGGCTTCGTCCGTTCCATATGCAAGCCTAGTAGCTTCCCCTGCATATACTTGCTGTCCCACAAGACCGTCGTCAATTAGATTGAACCCGAATTTTAGCATTTTAATTGCAGTTGGGCTTTTGGTCATAATTTCTTGTGCCCATTCGTAGGCCACTTGCTCCAATTCTTCATGCGGAACAACTTTATTGACCATCCCCATCTCGAAAGCTTCTTGAGCGGAATATTCAGCACCTAGAAAGAAAATTTCACGCGCACGCTTTTGTCCCACTTGGCGTGCTAAATAAGCCGAGCCAAAGCCGCCGTCAAAGCTGGCTACATCTGCATCAGTTTGTTTGAA
>MDSX01074296.1_pt1 | contig 34952 bp, 33 predicted proteins | sample 811141 | NCBI WGS metagenome assembly MDSX01 (sample SAMN05326642, study PRJNA326480) | marine metagenome | isolation source: seawater | place: Atlantic Ocean: South East | collected 2010
GTTTTATGTAATTTATTTTCAAGTCCTAATTCAGAGTATCTAGATTCCCAGTATTCAATGATTTGATTTTCATTTTGAGTATTTGTTCTACTATCTATTTGGATAAGAGATTTCAAATCATTTATTGCTTCGTTTTCATCAATATGAATTTCAATTTCTTTAATGTAATTATTTAATATTTTTTTATTCATAAATTTTATTATAACCATGTATACTAAAATTTTAGTTCAAATTTACTATTGTTTGGGAGATATATATGCCTTGGATAGACATGATTAATGAAAATGAAGCAGAAGGCGAGTTGGCTGATATATACAGTCAAATAACCGAACCTTGGGGTGGTGTTGATAACATTATGAAAATACATAGTTTAAATATAGAATCATTAAAGGCTCATATGATTTTATATAAAGAAACAATGTACGGGAAATCTCCTATTACTCGTATTGAGCGAGAAATGATTGCAGTGGTGTCTTCTGTTGCAAACAAATGTGAATACTGAGTAATTCATCACGGAAAAGGTCTTTTCCGTCTAACAAAAGATGAAGCTTTAGTAGAACAATTAAAAACAGATTACAAAAAAGCAACATTAACAAAAAAACAAAGAGCTATGTTGGATTATTCGTATAAGCTAACTTTATATCCTTGGGATATGGATAAATCAGATGTAGAGAAATTACAAAAAACCGGATTTTCTGATCGTGAAATTTTAGATATAAATTTAGTTGTATCTTATTATGCATATGTCAACAGATTAGCAGATGGCTTAGGCGTTGAACTGGAAAACATATAGAATTAAAGCTTAGATTTCCTCCAAAAATTATTTGGTATATCCATTAATTTTTCAAAATTATTTTCTTTTATCATTATGTTTGCTTCGTCCTCTGCAAATTGAAGTATCTCTTCTTCTACAATTTTAGTAGGAACCCTATTAGACATTACTATTTCACCATCAACTATGACTGTATCCACATCTGCTGCATTAGCATAATATGTTAATCTCGAAACTGGCATGTTCATAGGAATCAAATGAGGTTTAAACATATCTATAAGAATAATGTCCGCTATTTTATTTTTTTCTAAAGATCCTAATGAATTTTCTAATCCAAACCCGCTTGCAGAGTCTATTGTGACCATTTCTAAAACTTTTCCGGGGGGCATAACAGATGTGTCTTTGAAAAATGTTCTATGATAATGCATGCATTGGCTCATGTGCCTGAACATATCAAAACCACGATCTGGCGCAGCACCATCTGATCCAATTACAACTCTAACACCCTTATCTATTAATTCTGGTGCAGGACATCTGCCCATTATTGAATAATTTGAACTTGGATTATGAACAATAGTAGGATTTTTATCATAAATTGAATCTAAATCTTCTTTTGTTAAATCAATTGAATGTGATAACAATGACCATTTATCAAGTCCTCCAAATCTATCTGTTATTGCAATTGATCCTTCCTTATGTCCGTCTTGTGTGAAAATAACATCATATTTGGAACGTAATTCCATTACTGAGTCATATATATATGCTATTTTTTTGATATTTTCTTTTTCATTCATTTCATTTGGGAAAAATTTTGGAGCAGATAAACAAAAAGAAACTTTATCATCAACCATCCTATTTCTTTTAGAAACTAGTTCTTTAGTTATTTCTATCTGATGATCAACATCTGTATTTATTGTTTGGTTTGTTTCTTTATTATAAAATTCTTGAGGATAGGGAGGTCGATTTGGACCTACAGCAATATGAGTTCTTACTCCTGTTTTTTTGTATTCGTCTGCATATGATTCTGCATAAATCGTATCATCTGCTCTTATAAGATCAGTTCCTCCTCCAAATAAAATCAAAGAAGATGTAACACCAGATTTTAATTTTTCTAAAGAAGACAAAGCAGCATCTGCTTTCCAAAAATTAACAGTTGATCCTTTTGCGTATGTTTGTAAACATGCTTTGATCCAATCTTCAGAATTACCTGTACCTAATGTTTTAATGATTGAATGACCTGCATGCCCATGTGAGTCTATTAAACCTGGCATTACTACTTTATTTTTTGCATCGATAATAGTAACTTCATCATTAACTATTATTTCATCATTAGAAATTTGTGAAATTTTATTTCCTTCTATTAAAATATTTCCTTTATTTATAATTTCTCTTTTAGAATTCATAGTGATTATAGTTCCGTTTTTTATCAGTATTTTACTCATACAATATTCCTACTTGTTTGATATTTGTGCTTATATATAAATATTATTATAATTGATTTTAACTATTCGTACATTTTGAATTTAATATCTGATATATTTAATTATGATTGGAGGAATATAAATGAGTGATAAAGTAGTTAAGTTAGAAAAAAACGAATCAATTGCTACAATAACATTAAACCGTCCTGAGGTACTTAATGCTCTTAGTAGAGAAGTACAGTACACACTAAATCATTATATGAATGATTTAGAAAATGACGAGTCAATAAAATGTGTAATTGTAACTGGAGCAGGAGACAAGGCATTTAGTGCCGGAGGCGATATCCATGAAATGGATAAGCTGTCAAAAATGGAAAACCCACCTGAAGATCATCCTACATCAAGATGGTATTCATGGAATTTAATGAATTTTAAAAAACCCTTGATAGGTGCAATTAATGGTCTAGCTTTTGGTGGAGGGGCACTAATGGCATCAACATTTGATATTCGAATTGGTACAGAAAATACCTCATTTAAATTTCTGGCAGCCACGTATGGTAGATTGAATTCTTCATGGTCTTTACCAGCTCAAATTGGATGGCCTAAAGCCAAAGAACTTTTATTTACTGGTCGACAGGTTTTAGCACCAGAGGCTTTTCAAATTGGATTACTAAATCATTTGGTAGAAAAAAATAATTTGATGGATAAATCTTTTGAAATAGCAGAACAAATTGCAAAAGGTGACGCAAGAATGATCCAAGGGATAAAAAAATTAATGATAGAAAACACCGGTGAATCAATCAGGAATCAATTTACTAAAGAAATGAGAGCAGTAGATAGTTGGCTTAAACCTATAACTGTTCAAGAAAGTTTTAAAACATTTTTAGACAAAAAAGGAAGGAAAAATGGTTAGTAATAAAAAACACCCATTAGAAGGAATTAGAGTTTTAGATTTAGGTAGATATCAAGCAGGTCCAAGATGCGCATTAATGTTCGCAAGAATGGGAGCGGAAGTTATTAAAATTGAATCTTTAACTGGAGATGAAAGTAGAAAAAATCCTCCAGTAGTAAGAGGACAAAGTGCTTATTGGGTTCAGTATAATAGTGGTAAAAAAAGTCTTTCAATTAATCTAAGAACAGATGAAGGTAAAGAAGTTTTAAAAGATCTTGTTGCTTATTCTGATATATTTTTACAAAATTTCAGACCCGGAACAATTGATAAAATGGGGTTTGGTTATGAAACACTTAAAAAACTAAATGAAAAAATAATAATGATAAATGTTTCTGCATATGGACAAGATGGGAGTTACAGAGATAGAGTAGGATTTGATCCTCTTGGACAAGCTTTAGGAGGAATGATGTCTTTAAATGGAGAACCAGACGGTCCTCCGGTTAGAAATTTCTTCCCTTTAATTGATCGTATTACAGCTTTACACGGTTGCATAGGTGCTTTAGCAGCTTTATTTGAAAGACAATTTTCTGGTCAAGGTCAGACAATTGATGTCTCTTTAGGAGACACAGGATTTACAGTTAACGAAATACCTATAAGTGCATTTTTAGGAGATGGAATAATTCAAGATAAAACAGGTAATGGAATGGGAATGGATAATTCATATCAAACTTCAGATGGTTGGATACTTATGGCAGCTACCAACAGAAAAATGTGGGAAAGATGTTGTGAAGCTTTAGGTTGGGATGATTGGGTTAATGATCCAAGATTTGAAGGTAGAAATGACAGAAGAGAAAATCATAAAATTATTGAAGAAAGACTTGTACCATGGTTTAAAAGCAAAACTACTGAAGAAGCAGTAAGTTACTTAAATGAGTATAGTGTGCCAATCGCACCAATAAATGATGTTGTGGGTGCTAGTATAAATCCGTTGATAAAAGAAAGAGAAATGATGATCGAAGTTCCGGATAAAGTTGCTGGTAAAATTCATGTAACAGGAAAATCAATCAAGTTCGGAAGAACTCCAATGACTGTAGGATCTGCGCCAACAATTGGACAACATACTGAAGAAATTCTTTCAGATATTTTAGGTTATGATCCTAGCAAAATCAACGAACTTGAATCTAAAGAGATTATAAGGTGTGAATAAGTATGTTTAATGAAATCAGACAAACCAGAAAAAGAATTACCAAATCTGGAATCACGCTTAACAACAAAGAAAAACGATTTGATTGTATAGTATTATTTGCACCCATGTTTGGTTCTGGGGAAGTTTATGCTATAAATTCGGACGGACATATTGTTCATGAATGGGATCTGCCCTGGTCACCAGGATTATATGGCTATTTGCTTCCTAATGGCAATTTGTTGTATTTAGGTAAAACTACAAAAAAATCTGATGTGGATTTTCCTTTTTGGGAAAGATTTAAAGGTGGGATTATTGCTGAAATTGATAAGCATTCTAATGTGATTTCTAAATATGAAGATATTTACCATCATCATGATGCAAGAAAAACTTTAAGTGGCGGATTGATTTATATGACTGTTGAAAAAGTCAAAAATTCACTTGCACAACAAGTCAAAGGAGGTGTTATTCCTTCTGATTATAGCGGAACCATGTGGTCTGACGTGTTAATCGAATTAGATGAGAATTACAACAAGATATGGGAATGGCATTCAACTGATTATTTGAATGTCGATAGACACCCTATAACATTTAATGATCCTAGAGATGAGTGGAGTCATGGTAATACAGTTGTGCCCATAGAAGACGACAAAGTATTAGTAAGTTTTAGAAATATATCTACTGTTGCTTTAATAGATAAAAATTCAGGGAAATTTATTTGGGAAATTGGACCTGATATTTTAGCTCAACAGCACGACCCTTCTTTGCTAGCTAATGGTAATGTGCTAATTTATGATAATGGAGTTCACAGATTAGATGAACCAATGCCATTTTCAAGAATAATTGAAGTCAATCCATCCACAAAAAAAATTGAGTGGGAATATTTCGATAAACCAAAGTTTAATTTTTTTAGTCCATATATATCTGGAGTACAAAAATTACCTAATAACAACATCTTAGTAACTGAGGGTAATTTTGGCCGAATTTTTCAAGTTGACTTACATGGGGAAATAGTATGGGAATATATTAGTCCATATTATGAGCCTGATCATGAAGGTGTCGAAAGTAATGGAATATTTAGATCATCAGCTTATTCAACTGATTTTTTTGGGAAACACTATGAAAATTAAGATAAAATTTTTTGGCCAACATAAGGAAGATTTAAACAAATCTGAATTGGTTATAAATTCAAAAAATAATCTTACTATAAATGATTTAATTGAATTACTTAAAATCAAAGAACCAAATTTTTCAAAATTTAAATCTTATGCTATTGCGGTTAATTTAAACTATGAAAATTCAGACTACATGCTTAAAGAAAATGATGAAGTAGCTATTATTCCTCCTGTAAGTGGAGGTTAGATGATTAGTATAACTTCACATGAAATAATTTTGAAAAAATACTTGAATCCTGATAATAATCCTGACTCAGGCTCTCAATTATATTTTTTGGGAACTACGCGCAATAATAATTTGGGTAAGCAGGTAACATATTTGGAATATGAAACTTTTGAAGAGATGGCATTAACTAAATTAAATGAAATTTCTGAATATGCGATAGGGAAGTGGAAATTAAATCAATTAGATATTATCCATAGAATTGGCAGAGTTAATATATCGGAGATTAGCCTCTTAATTATTACTTCTTCTGCGCATAGAAAGGAATCTTTTGCTGCAATAGAATATGTTGTAGATGAATTAAAAAAAATCGTACCCATATGGAAAAAAGAATTTTATTTAGATGGATCTGCATGGATAGGTAGCGCTGACAACCCAAATTGAAATGTGAGGCAATTTTGCATTCAAATATTACTTTGATTTAAATCTTTAATTTGATAATATTTCTATTCAAGTTGTGGAGGGTTGGCTGAGTGGTCTAAAGCACACGGTTGCTAACTGTGCGAATCCTAATAGGGTTCCAAGGGTTCGAATCCCTTACCCTCCGCCATTTATAAATTAGAGAAATAATATGAAAGATAAGTTTGCAGTATGGACAATTGGTTGTCAAATGAATGTAGCTGATTCTGAAAGAATTGCAACTGCTTTAGCTACTGTAGGATTTGAAGAATCTGATGATATCTTTAATTCTAATGTATCAATTGTAAATAGTTGTGTTGTTAGGCAAAGTTCAGAAGATAAAGTAACTTCTAAATTAGATCAATTATCAAAACATAAACATAATAAAAATGATAATGAAAAAATAATTGTTTTGATGGGATGTATGGTTGGTCCTAAAACTGATAATCTGCAGCAAAGATTTCCAGATGTAGATTTATTTTTACAACCTCAAAATTATGAACCATTAGTTAATCTCTTATATGAACAAAAAGGGATTGATAAAGAAGGATGTTTATCTAACCTTGATATTAAACCAAGAATTTCTAGCTTTGTTCCAGTTAGCCACGGTTGTGACAAATTTTGCTCATATTGTATTATTCCCTACAGAAGAGGTAGAGAAGTAAGTAGAGAAATTCCTGTGATAGTTGATGAGGTGAAAAAACTTGCAGATAATGGCGTTAAAGAAATCACATTATTAGGCCAAAATGTTGATTCTTATGGATATGATTTTTCAGAAGATATTACTTTAGCTGATTTGTTTGAAGCTGTACATGAAATAGATGATATAAAAAGAATTAGATTTTTAACATCTCATCCTACTGATATGGATATTAGGATTATAGAATCTATAGCTAATTTACCAAAAGTGTGCAACAGTATCAATTTACCTTTCCAATCAGGATCAAACAAAATACTGGAAACAATGAGAAGAGGATATTCTAGGGAAGAGTATTTTGAATTGATTCATGAGATTAGAGATAGAATTCCTAATGTTGCTATGTCTGCCGATGTGATTGTTGGATTTTGTGGTGAATCAGAATCTGATTTTGAAGACACAATGGATCTTATGCAAAAGATAAAATTTGATAAATTACATACAGCTATTTATTCAGAAAGAAAAGGAACTATTGCTGCACGTAAAATGAAAGACGATGTCCACATGGATGATAAACAAAGAAGATATAAAATATTAAATGACGAACAAGAAAAAATACAAGCTGAACTTAATTCAAAATATGTGGGTGAAGTTAACAATGTTATGATTGAAGGACTAAAAAGAGGAAAAGTTTTTGGTCGAAATGAACAGGATAAATTAATATATGTTGACAACCCAAATATGAAAGAAGGCGATATGGTTGATGTAAAAATAGATTATGCAGGACCTTGGGCTATGAAAGGAAAAGTTATTTCATATGTGAATCAAGCATTATTGTAACTGGTCCGTCATTAATAAGATTTATTTCCATTTTTGCACCAAATTCTCCGGTTTTGATTTCAAGCCCTGTTTTGTTATATTCATCAATTACTTGATCGTACAATTTTTCGGCATTTTCAGGTAATGCTGAATCAAAAAAACTTGGTCTTCTTCCTTTTGAAGTGTCTGCATGAAGAGTAAATTGGCTTACAATTAATAATTCTGATCTAATATCTAATGCGCTATAATTGAATTTGTCATTTTCATCTGAAAAAATTCTTAAATTTATAGATTTGTCTATAATAAATTTTATATCATCTACCGAGTCATTTTTGTGAATTCCAACAAGTATTAGTAACCCTTTAGAGATTTTGGAATATTCAGATTGATTTATATTTACGCTAGCTTGCTTAACTCTTTGAATTAAAGCTTTCATTCTGAAGATTTGTTTGAAGGTTTGGATTCTTTTTTAGTATCTGTTTTGTCAGATGATTTTTTATTTGGAGCTGGTTTTGAAGTAGACGAATCAGATTTTTTTGCATAATCATTAACATACCATCCGCTACCTTTAAACACTACAGGAACAACAGAAAATTGTCTTTGGCATTCTTCATCACAATCTTTTTCAATACATTTTGCCACGGGCTTTGAATCAAAGCTTTGCTTTACATCAAATTTTATTTCACAAGTTTTACAATAATATTCGTAAGTTGGCATTTTTTTAAAGATATATGTTAAGTTACATAAATTATATCATGAGAAATGATATGTCAATTAGATATTTGTCCTAGTTTATTTAACCATTTCTCTTTTAAAATTGATAAATCTAAACTAAGGCTTTTGTTAATTAACAAATTATCATCATTTGTAACCTCTCCTATTTTTACGTATGGGAGTTTTACTGATTCTAATTCAGTAGTTAGTTTTTTTTCAAAATTTGGATCAATTGATACAACTATTCTTGAATTTATTTCTCCAAAAAGTGAAGAAATAAGTAATGATTCATCTAATTCTGTAGTAAATCTAAAGCCTGTACTTCCTAAAAAGCATTTTTCGATTACTGTTGAAAGTAAACCTCCGTCACTGCAATCATTTGCTGATTTTATTATTTTCTTTTCAATTAGAGATATGTTTGTATCATGTAATTTTTTTTCGTTTTCTAAACTAATTGAAGGAATTCCGCTAATAGATTTATAAAAATAATTTTCGTATTCTGATCCTAACAATGCCTTTTCAGATAGATTTATATTTTCTGTTCCAAGTAAATATACAAGATCATTGTTCTTTACAAATCCAGATTTGATTATAGAGTCAGAATTTTTCTTAATCCCCAAAGTACTGATTATTGGAGTGGGTTTTATAGATCCAGTTGGAGTCTCATTATATAGACTAACATTTCCACTGATTACAGGGGCATTGAAAAATTCACTAGCTTCAGATAATGCGGTAGTAGCTTTGTCTAACTGATAATAGATTTCAGGATTTTCAGGGTTTCCAAAATTTAAACAATTTGTAATTGCAAGAGGAGTACCACCTAGTGTACTAATATTACGACATGATTCAGCTACAGTTATGATAGTACCAAGATATGGGTCGAAAGAACAATATCTTGAATTTCCATCAGTTGTTAATAATAATGTATCTCCTGTTTCTTTTATTCTTACTCCGGCCGAGCTATGCCCTGGTACAATTACTGTATTATTTTGAACCTGATGATCATATCTTTGAAATACAGAAGTTCTTGAACTTAAGTTATTATTTGAAATAAATTCGTATATGTGTTTTTGTAAGTTTTTTATATTAAAATTAAATTTTGGTTTATTGGAGTTTAAAGTTGGTTTTTTAGGTTGGAGTGTATATGTTGGGCAATCTACAAGAGGATCTATAGGTAAGTCTGCAACCAATTCATTTTTATAATATATATTTATGTTTGGTTTTTCTATTACAGTTCCGATTTTGTAAGCTTCTATATCCCATTTTTCAAATATATTAATGATTGATTTTTCGCTTTCAGGTTTACACACTACAAGCATGCGCTCTTGCGACTCTGAAAGCATGATCTCATATGGAGTCATTGTATTATCTCGAAGTTTCACTTTATCAAGATCAAGTACGATCCCCTTTTTAGACCTGTCAGCAGCTTCAACTGTTGAGCTAGTTAATCCTGCAGCTCCAAGATCTTGCAAGCCTACAAATCCTTTTTGATTTATAACTTCTAAGCAAGCTTCAATAAGAAGTTTTTCTATAAACGGATCACCTACTTGAACTGTTGATTTTGAAGTCGATTCTTCTTCTAGAGTTTGAGATGCTAACCCTGAAGCACCATGTATACCGTCTTTCCCCGTTCTTGATCCTGCTAAAATTAATATATTATCTTCTGCTCCAACTTTTGCTTCTACAATCTCATCGTGTTTTACTATCCCAAGGCAAAAGGCATTTACTAGCGGATTATTATTGTAACTTTCATCAAATACTATTTCACCACCAACATTGGGAATTCCTATACAATTTCCATATTCTGATATCCCTGAAACAACTCCATTGAATATATGTATATCATTTTTCAAACTCATATCTCCAAATCTAAGTGAATTCATTAGAGCTATTGGTTTTGCACCCATTGCTAATATATCTCTGACTATTCCACCCACACCTGTAGCAGCTCCTTGAACAGGCTCTACAGCCGACGGATGGTTATGGGATTCGATTTTAAATACTGCCGCAAGACCATTGCCAATATCTACAGCACCAGCATTTTGACTCCCAGCGTCAACCAATATATTTGAGTTAGTAAACTTGAATTTTTTCAATAAAGGTTTTGAGTGTTGATATCCACAATGTTCACTCCATAAGGAACCAAAAAGTCCTAATTCTAAATCATTTGGTTCTCGTCCAATTTTTTCTATTATTTGGTTATATTCGGATTTTTTTAAAGCAAGATCGTATAGCTTTTTTTCTAAATCTTTTTTCATTTTTATTTAGATAAAATAATTAAGGTTACTCCTAAGATTATCATAACTGCGCCAATTAGAGTAGAAAGATTTTGTTTTTCTACTTTTCTTAAGAACAGAAAACTGAAAAATATTGCAAAAAGAGGGTAGGAACCAGTTATTGGAGCCACAACAAATACAGGAGCGTTGTTCATAGCATAGTATTGAGACCCAACGCCAGTGCTTCCTGCCATCCCAGCTAGGAATAAGAATATAAATGTTTTTTTATTAATATTTTTAATATTAATAAGATGTTTATGATAAATTGTTGTTAAAATTAAAAATCCAAAAAGTAAAGCAAAGCTTGTAGCAATCAATGGAGCCGCAATATCATTTACAATAGCTTTAGCTAAATTTGCACTTACGCCATATGATGCTGCCGCTGCAAGAGAAGCAATATATCCAAACAGTTGATATTTTGAGTCTGGTATATTAATTTTATTAGATACTTGTTTTTTCATTTATTTTGATTTTGTTATAAATATGATTCCAATTGTAACTAATAATATGCCTAGTCCAATTAATTTAGTTGGGCTTTCACCGAGTAATACTATTGCCAATATTGTAGCGAATAAAGTTGATGTTCCAACTAATGGTGTTGATTTTGAAACACCAGCAAATTTGACTCCTGTGTAATTTAAAAGCCTTCCCAATGCAAATGTAAACAATCCAGCTGCAAAAAACCATTTCATGTGATTTAATTCTATATTTTCAAATTCGTTTGTTTGAAAAATAATTGATATAGAAAACATGACCACGGTGCTAAAAAACAACGAGACAATTGTTCCTAAACGTGTATCTATTTTATCTAGAGCAATTTTTGTGAATACGGCAGAAGCACCCCAGCCAGAGGCTGCAATTAATGCGAAAATTATTCCGGTCATGAGAGATTTACACTTTTCATTATAGATTTAAATATATAATTACCGTCAGCGCTTCCAAGTATAGGTTCGCAACTTCTCTCTGGGTGAGGCATCATTCCTAATACATTTTTATTTTTATTTATAATGCCTGCAATATTGTTTACAGATCCATTGGGATTGTATTTGTTAGAAATTTCTCCATTTTCAGATGAGTATCTAAATAGAATTCTATTAGTATTTTCTAATTCTTCAATTGTATTTTTATCAGCAAAATAATTGCCTTCTCCATGAGATATTGGAATATTTAATACTTGATTATTTTCACATTCGTTTGTGAAAGTTGATTTATTGTTTTGAACCGTTAAATGAGTACTTTTGCATCGGAATTCCATAACATTGTTTGGTAATAATATTCCAGGTAATAGATTAGCCTCGCACAAAATTTGAAAACCATTGCATATTCCAATGACAGGTTTTCCACTATTAGAAAATTTGATGATTTCTTTCATTATAGGAGAAAATCTTGCAATTGCTCCTGGTCTCAAATAATCTCCATATGAAAATCCACCTGGTAAGATCAGGCAATCTATATCTCTAAGACTTGTTTCTTTGTGCCAAATATAAACTGATTCATTTCCTAGGATACCAGTGACTGCATGATAACAATCTTTGTCACTCCATGTACCAGGAAAGACTACTATTCCAAATCTTGTGTTTTTCATATTTAGTTCAACAGCTCCATAACAATTTTATTAACTGTTTTTCCATCAGCTTGTCCACCGAGTTGTTTCATTAATATAGGCATGATTTTACCTAAGTCTTTTACTGATTCAGCATTAGTCTCTTGAATAGCTTTTTGTGCTAATTCTTTGATTTTTTCTTCACTGATTTGTTCAGGGAGATATTTAGAGATTATTTCTAGTTCTTCAGATTCTTTGTCAACCAAGTCTGATCTTTTTGCATTTGTAAAAGCTTCAATGCTATCTTTTCTTTGCTGTGCTTGCTTAATTAATAATTTCATAACTTCTTCATCATTAAGCTGCTTTCCAATTTTTATTTCTTCATTGTGAATTGCAGATAAAATAAATCTATAAACTGATTTTTTGACGTTATGCTGAGCTTTTAGTGCTTCTTTAAGATCTTGTTTTAAGGAATCTATTATATTTTTCATCTTAGTTTAGAAATGTTTTTCAATGAAAGTATATAATCTTTGAAAATTGTGTCAAGTATAAACTAAATAGAATCAAGAGCAGATGATATTCTTCTTAAAGATTCTTCTTTTTCAAGGATATATAAACAATCAAATATTGGAGGACTGATTTTTTGGTTTGTTATAACTATTCTTAATGTTCCTAATACTTGTTTTGGTTTTAAATTTAATTGCTCCATTAGTTTTTTTAATTCCTTTTGCAAGTTATTTATAGAAAAGTCATTAGTTTCAACAAGTAATTCTAAAGATTTTTCTAAAATTAATTTACATTGATTTTCATCCTCACACATAGCAGTTATTTCATTTGTAGATAAGAATGAAGGTGTATTGTATAAAAATTCTGACATAATCAAGGAATCCTGAAGAGTTTTAGATCTTTCTTTTACCATGTTTGCAATATCTTCAAAATTAAACTTTGATACTTTTTGATAATTATTTTCATCTAAAGAATTTTTGAAAAATAATTTTAATTCTTCAGAAAGATCGTTGTTATCTATTTCTCTTATATACTTTCCATTAAACCAATCTAATTTGTCCTTATTAAAAATGGCTGGAGATTTAGATATTTTATTTATGTCAAATTTTTGTACTAATTCATCAATACTGAATTGTTCTGTTTTGTCATCAAATGCCCATCCTAGTAATACTAGAAAATTAAACATAGCTGGTTTTATGTACCCTTCATTAACAAATTCTTGTACAGAAGTTGCTCCATGTCTTTTGCTTAATTTTGTTTTGTCTTTTGCTAATATCATTGGTAGATGAACAAACAACGGCATTTCCCATTCTAAAGATTTATATATATTTACATGCTTTGGTAAACTTGGAAGCCATTCTTCAGCTCTCATTACATGGGATATTTGCATAAGATAATCATCAATAACATTTGCAAAATGATATGTCGGAAATCCATCTGATTTAATAATAACAAAATCATCTAATTCTTTATTATTAAACACAATCTCTCCTCTTATCTGATCAAAACATTTTGTTGAACCTTCTTGCGGAGATTTAAATCTGATTACGAAAGGTTCGTTTTTGGACCTTTCGAAAGATTCATTCTTGTCATAATTTCTGTACCTTCCATCATATCTGGTTATTTTACCCTGAGATTTTTGTCTTTCTCTTAATTTTTCTAATTCTTCGGCTGTGGCAAAGCAGCGGTAAGCTTTATCTTCATCGATCAACATCTGAGAATATTTTGTGTATATGTCTAAACGTTCAGATTGAATATAAAGTTCATCCCATTTCATCCCAAGCCATGTTAGTGCATCTTTTTGTTTTTGAATTCCATCTTTGACCATTCTACTCTGATCAGTATCTTCAATTCTTAGTATAAATTTACCATTTTGATTTTTCGCATGCAGCCAATTAAATATTGCACTTCTTAGATTTCCAACGTGAGGATCTCCTGTAGGGCTTGGGGCATATCTAACTCTTGTTTCTTTCATGATTATATTATTATCAGTTGTTAAAATAAAATTCAATGAATTCTTTCATATCTTTTTCAGGCTCATTTTGTACTGAAATTACATTGTTTTTATTATCTTTGAATTCCAATTTATATGCGTGTAATAATTGCCTGTCAATTAATTTAGATTTTTTCCCATATAATGTATCACCAATGATTGGATGCCCTAAAGCTTGCATATGAACTCTTATTTGATGAGTTCTTCCTGTATGTAATTCTAATTCTATCAGAGACATACTATCGTTTGATTTTATAACCTTATAAGTAGTTAGAGATTTTCTGCCCTTAGAATTAACACTCATTTTTTTTCTGTGAGATTTATTTCTACTTATTGATGCATCGATTGTGGCATATTTTTTGTCAGGCACTCCTTTAATTACGGCAAGGTAATGTTTTTTAATTTTTCTCTTTTTTTGAATTTCAGTTAAATAGCTATACATTTTTTCATTTTTAGCAACAAGTAACAATCCAGATGTGTCTTTGTCTAACCTATGAACCAGAAAAGGTTTTGTTTGCCCTAAATTTGCTTCAAATTTAATATCCATACCTAACAGAGCATTTATAACAGTATCATTTGAGTGACCCTTTGAAGGATGAACAACTATCCCATGAGGTTTGTTTACAATAAGTAATTCAGAGTTTTGATAGATTATTTCTATTTTAATTTCTGAAGCGATTAATGGAGTTTTATCTATTTTAGGAATTTTAATAGTAATTTTGTCATTATATTTAATTTCTGTTGAAGATTTTATTGAAGAATTATTTATTGTGATATTTTTACTACTAATTAGCTTTTGGATTTGTGATCTACTAAATTGAGGGAATTTGCTTTTAATAAATATATCTGCTCTATCTAGAACTTTATCATCAGTTACAACATGAGTTAATATTTCATTTTTTTGCATAATCATTTTTTAATTTTATTATTGTGTCTAGAACTAATAGTGCTAATCCTATAGAAATAGCCGAATCAGCTATGTTAAAAAGAGGCCACCATCCCACTCCAATAAAATCTATCACTCCTGGCATATGTAATCTGTCAATAAAATTACCAATTGCACCTCCAATTTGCAATGAGAAAGCATATTTTAACAATTTGTTATCTTTGTAAGTAACTAGCAACACAAAAAGAAATATTGCAGCAATAGGCATGATAAATCTTAGAATATCGTTAATTCCTGTAAATAAACTAAATGCAACGCCAGTGTTTAAAGCATATTTGATCTTAAAAAATGATAGTTCATATATTGTTGTATAAAGAACATTGTTTGATATAACTATTTTAGTTATCTGATCGATAATTATAACGGCAATAATAGTCAATAACGCAGGATATAAATCTTTCGTAAATAGTTTCATTTTAATTTTTATACATAGTAGAAATGATTTGCTCAAATTTCTGAGGAGATAATTCAAACGGGACAGGCAGTAATCTTTCTTTAGGAGTTTGCGAAACTATAATATTTATGTCATCTTTACTTAACCCAATATTATCTAGATTTACACTTAAATTACAATTTTTAATCATTTCTTTAATTTTAGTAACCAGTGAATCAATGTTAGTAGTATTACAAGTTTTAAGTAAAGTTTGTTGTTTATTTTCCGGTAAATTATTGAAGATATAAGGTAAAAAATATGGCAGGCTTATGCACACAGCTTGTCCGTGTATGATTTGCCAATTTAAAGTTAAAGGGGTTCCGATAGCATGACATAAATTGGGTCTTGAATTTGAATAACCTATTCCAGATATAGTAGCACCTAAAGCACATTTTTCTCTTGATTCATATGTTGAATCATTAACTGAACTTTCAAGATTATCAAAAAATAATGATATTGATTTTAGTGCATACATATCAGTTATTTCATTTGAATCCTTAGACCAATATGATTCAAATGAGCTTGTTAATGCATCCCAACCGCTATTCGCAGCCAAGCTTGCAGGCATTGAAACAGTTAAATCCGGGTCTATTATTGCAATCTCAGGATAAAGATAAGGATTATTTAAACCAGAACTAGTTTTTAATTCCCAATCCCATATTGTGCTAAATTTTGTAACTTCACTACTGCTACCTGAAGTTGTAGGAACAGCTATTACAGGAAGTCCTTTGTGTTTAACTTCTTTATCACCTTTGCTGTATTCTATCCATTTCCCTGTGTTTTGACTTAATAGAGACGATGCTTTTGAAGCATCCATAACACTCCCTCCTCCAACAGCAATTATAAGTGATATATTTTTTTGTTTAATTTCATAACTCAGCTTTTCTACCGTTTCAGGCGATGGATAAGGATCAATTTCAGTGTAAAAATGTATTTTATATTTATTTAGTTTTTCGATATTTTTTTGAAATTGTATATTTGATTTAAGATGATTTTTCCCTGTAACAATTAATATTTCGTTAATATTGGGATAATTAGAATTGATAATAGAATCTATATCGCCAAGGATAGAATTACCAAAAAATATTTTTGTTGGATGAAACCAATTTTGATCTATAGATATATTATGCATAAATTAATTAATTTTCAATTAGTAATTTTTGCGGATCTTCAATGAAATCTTTAATCCTAACTAAAAATTGAACAGCTTCTCCACCATCTACAAGCCTATGATCATAAGTCAAAGCAAGATACATCATTGGTCTTACCACTACTTCGTCATCAATAACTACAGGCTTCTTTTTTATTGCATGCATTCCTAAAATACCAACTTGTGGAGGGTTAATGATTGGCGTAGAAAACATTGAACCAAATGTCCCTCCATTGGTTATAGTAAAAGTACCTCCAGTCAAATCGTCAATTGTAAGTGTTTTTGATTGAGTCTTTTTTACCATATCTACAATTCCACTTTCGACTCCTGAGAAAGACAAATTATTTGCATTTTTTAATACTGGAACTACTAATCCTTCATCAGATGCTACTGCTATTCCAATATTGTAATAATTTTTCATGATAATTTCATTTTCACCCATTTCAGAATTTAGGTTAGGGAAGTCTATTAAAGCTTGAACTACAGATTTTACAAAGAATGACATAAAACCTAATCCAACTCCTTTTTCCTCTTTGAAACTTTCTTTATATTTAGCTCTGATTTTCATTATTTCAGTCATATCTACTTCGTTATAAGTGGTAGTCATGACTGTATTCAAATGAGCTTCTTTTAATCTTTTTGCAATTGTTTCTCTTCGTTTGGTTATTCGTTTTCGAGTCTCTAATTCTCCTGATGATTTGCTTTCAGGAGCAGGAGGCTGTGCAGTAGTAGAAACACTATCATTAGATAACTTTTGGTTTATATCGTCAACAGTGATTTTACCTGCTCTACCTGTGCCTTTAATTTTATTAATATCAATATTATTTTTGTCAGCTAAATTTTTTGCTAATGGAGTAATGTTTATTTCGCTATTAGAATTTTCATCTTGCTGATCATTTTCAATTTCAGTAGTTGAGTTATCAGAATCATCTTTGACAGTGTCTGGTTGTTTTTCAGAATTATTATCAGCTTCTATTACATCAGGATTGATAGTTCCTAAAACTGTACCAACATTTACTATTTCTCCTTCAGATATGTTTACGTTTTCTAGTTGCCCTGATGCAGGAGCTGTAACTTCTAGGTTAACTTTTTCAGTTTCTAATTCTAATATGGTCTCTCCAGCTTCAATAATATCACCTTCGTTTTTCACCCATGCTCCTACTGTGGCTTCAACTATTGATTCTCCCATTTCAGGTACTTTTATATCTATACTCAAAATTAACCTCTTTATTTTAATTCATTAAATTTTGTTGTTATTGCTTCAATTTGAATTTTATGTAATTCTGATGTACCAACAGATGTGCTAGCTCTTTCAGTAGATCCATAATATTCTAACTCTAAATCATTTAATATTGAACTTTTATTTATCTGATTTGAAACAAATTGCCATGCGCCTCGATTTTTTGGTTCTTCTTGTATCCAAATTATTTTATTAACATTTTTGTTTTTATTTATAAATGATTCGATTTCTTTAAATGGGAATGGGTATAGTTCTTCAATTGAAATTATAGAGCAGTTTTGGTTTTTTGGATTGTTGTTTTCATCTAATAGGTCAACTATTATTTTCCCTGAGCATAAAACTAAGAGTTCAGAATTATCTTTGTTTTTTGATTGGTATGTTAATACTTTAGAAAATTCTTTTTCTACAAATTCATCAACAGAAGATGCCGCAAACGGATGCCTTAATAAACTTTTTGGTGTCATTATTATCATAGGTGTAATATTTTCTGTTTCATTTGCTTGCATTTTTAGAGCATGAAAATATTGAGATGATTTAGACGGATAAATTACTCTTAGATTGGAGTCAGCACATAAACTTAAATACCTTTCTAGATGTGCACTAGAATGATTTGGCCCCTGGCCTTCATATCCATGCGGTAAAAGCATAACAAGTGATGAATTGATTCCCCATTTTGAAAATCCTGATGAAATATATTCATCAATTACTGTTTGTGCATTATTAACAAAGTCTCCAAATTGAGCTTCCCACAATACAAAATTATTTTCTGAATTTAATGTATATCCGTATTCAAATGCCAATGTAGCCATTTCTGTTAATGGACTGTTTTTAATTTGTATCTCTTTTTGGTCAGGAAAGATGTGATTTAAAGGTATGTATTTTTTGCCATTATTTATATCATGAAGTACGGCATGTCTTTGACTGAAAGTTCCTCTTTCAGAATCTTGACCTGTGAGTCTAATATTCATTCCTTTCTCAATTACAGATCCTAAGGCTAATAATTCTGCGTGAGACCAATCTAATTTTGAGTTGTTACTTAATATGTCTTGTTTACGTTTTAGTATTCTTTCTAAGCGATTATTGATTTCTATATCTTCAGGTATATTAAAGATTCCATCATTAATAATTTTGAATTGTTGTTTACTTAATTTTGTTCCTTTATATGAGTATTCAGAACTGATGTTTGTATTGTTTCTAATAATATTTTGAGCAATTTCGGAGGATTTATTGAGATTTGGATTTTCTAAATCAGCTTCTAGTTTTTGATTCCATTGCTCAAAATAATCGTTTACTAAATTATTTATTTTATTACCATGTTGCTCTGATAATTTGCTTGAATATATTTGTTTCAAGGAAGGATGAGATTTTATTTTTTTATACATTAAAGGTTGTGTAAACGAAGGTTCATCACCCTCGTTGTGACCATGTTTTCTGTATCCTACAAGATCGATAATGATATCTTTTTTAAATGTTTTTCTATAACTATAGGCTATAGAAGCAACTCTTAAACATGACTCTACATCATCAGCATTAACATGAAGCACAGGTATATTGTATGCTTTTGCTATATCAGTACAATAACCCTCAGATTTAGATTCTTCTGGAGTCGTTGTAAAACCAATTTGATTATTTACAACTATGTGAATTGTTCCGCCAACATCGTATAAGTCTAGTTCTTTCATATTGAATAATTCCGAAACTATTCCTTGCCCTGCAAAACTTGAATCTCCATGAGTTAGTATACTTAATGACTTGTCTTTTGATTTTTGTTTGTCTGCTATTATATTTTCTTGAATTGACTTAAGGTATCCATTTACAACAGGACTTGCTAATTCGAGATGACTAGGGTTATCTAATAATTTGACTTTCAATTCATTTATCGAGATTTCAGATCCATAGTGATATAGAACATCTTGCATCCAGCCTGGAGGATTTATTTCGTCAGACATTGCATTTAAATTAACTTTACCTTGTTTTAGATAACTGAAAACTTCAGAATATGGGAGTTCAAATAAAGTTGCCATTACACTTATTCTCCCTCTGTGCTGCATGCCAATAGACATGTATTCCATAGAATCTTTATTTGACAGATTAATTATTTTATCTAAAATTGGGATTAATGCATCTTCCCCTTGAATAGAAAACCATTTTTTGGCAGGGAAGTGTTTAGACAAGAATTCTTCAAATGTATCGACTTCTATAATTCTGTTTAATAGGTTAGTCTGTTCTTCGTAATTTAATTCAAATTTTTCATTTTCTATATGATTTTGTAACCATTCAATTTCTTCTTTGCTATCAATATGGTGATATTCATAACCTATAGTAGATGTGTATATATTTTTTAGTTTTTCAATTGATCCATTACTATTTATAAAATAGTCTTTTTTTGGCTTAAGCCCCAAAGGATCAATGTCAGCAAACTTATGTCCTTGTTTTCTTAAATCATCAAGTACAAGATTATTTTCATACTCTTTGTTATTTATTTCTGGAATATCTGATTTGTGCTGATTGGGGATATTTGATTCTGATGATTGTATAAGATTTTTGAATTCATTTGAATTGAAAAAAATTACTAGATCCTCACCCACACTTTCAGGATCTGTTAAGTAGTCGTCGTACAGTCCTAAAATATAGGCTAAATTTAAATCTCCAAATTGATTGTTATTTGACATGATAACTATATTGTTCTATTTATCAGAAATACTGAAGTAAGTGTATTATCGATTATAGTTATACTTTTTTCAATATTATATGAATGAATATTGAGAGGTTTTAAGGCCTTAAGGATATTTCTGATAATAGTTTTTTGGTAGATATTATATGCTTGTTTATTTTTAGTTCTTTCGGATCTAATCCCAATGCAAGTCCTACTAATTGAGGAACATGAATTATTGGTATGTCAATTTCTCTTTTCATCATGCCTGCAGCCCGATTTTGATATTGATCTAAGTTAAGGTGACATAATGGACAAGGTGTGACCATAGCATCGGCTCCTAAATCTTTGGCTGTGCTTGTATGATTACCTACCATCTTTAAAGCAGCTTTTTCATTAATTGTTAATATAGGAAACCCACAGCAAGCTCTGCTTCCAGAATATTCTGTTGGTTTGGCTCCCACCCATTCTGTAAGATCCTCTAGGCATGTTTCTCTTTCTGGATTTTCATAAAATCTAAGAGCTTTACTAGGGCGTACAAGATAACATCCATAAAATGGAGCTAAATTTAACCCGTCTAATTTTCTTTTCACAAGAGACTTGAATTTTTTTTCACCTATTTCTTCTACAATTATCCAAAGAAGGTGTCTAGTAGGCGCTTTCCCTGTATATTCTAGCCCTTCATCTTTCAATGTTTCGTTTATTTGAGCTCTATACTCTTCATTTTCTAATCTTTGTTCAGCTTGTGACATTACTCCTTGGCATGTACTACATATAGTTAGTATTGCTAAATTTTGTTTTTCAGCTAAGGCAATATTCCTAGCATTAAGGGTATCCCCAAGTAGTTGATTTTTTTCTTGTAGAACTCCTGCTCCGGTGCATGAAGCAGATTCCATTGCTTTTTCGTCTAGTTCAATACCTAGTATTTCAGCAACTTTTATTGTTGAAGTATATAGTTCTGGTGCTGCACCTTTTGCTACACAACCAGGGAAAAAAGCAAATTTCATTATTTCTTCTCCAATTTATTAAATATATTTTTTAATTTATCTTTATTTTTAATAGAATGAGAAAGAAAAGGAGGCCTTTTTCCTGCTAATTGTGCTGCAATAGCAAGTGGCAATAGTTTTATTAATTCTATTATGTTGAAAAAACCTTTGGTTTTCAAAATTAGTAGAGTTTCATTTAAAATACCTGAACTTTTAACTAAGCTTGTAAAAGCATTTGCGTGCCTTGGTCCATAACCTTTATTTATTTTTTTATTCATAGAATTTGCTCTCATAGCCATAATTCTTTCCATTGGGTCAACGTCTTTGGGGCATACTTCTACACACTGCATGCATCTTGTACAGTCCCATATTCCACCATCTTCAACTAAGTTAGATAGTCTTTCGTTTTCAGTGTCATCTCTTGGATCTGCAACAAATCTATACGCCTTTGCTAGTGCTGCTGGACCAAGAAAATCATCTTTAACTTCTAAAACAGTACAATCGGATACACATGCTCCGCACATTATACAATTCATAACACCAACTAAATGGACCATATCTTCATTTGGAGCAATATATTCAGCTTCAGGTGCTTCTTCTTCTGGTTTCAAATAAGGATCAACGGCAAGCATTTTATCCCAAAAAGGTTTGAAATCTGCAGTAAGATCAGTAATTACAGGCATATTTCCAACTGGCTCAACAATTACTTTATTGTTTTTTAACACAGATGTTAATTTAGTTTTACATACTAGTTTTGCTTGGCCATTAACTCTCATTGCACAAGAGCCACATATTGAAGCTCTGCAAGCACATCTAAGAGAAAGAGTCCCGTCCATTTGCTCTCGTATTTTGATGAGAGCATCTAGTACTGTGAACCAATCTTCAACTTCAACATTATAGTCCTGGTAATAGGGTTTGTTATTATCAACCTCAGGATCTTGTCTTCTAATTGTTATTAGGACTGTTTCTTTTGCTGTTTGTACCATTAATACTTCCTTACTTCAGGTTTCCAATCAGTAATTTTTACATCGGAGGTGTAAAAATTAGGGCTGCCATTTTTACTAGACACATGAGTATGTTTAAGCCAATTTTTATCATCTCTTTCTGTCATATCTGTTCTATAATGAGCTCCTCTGCTTTCTTTCCTTTGTTCGGCACCAATACACATAGTTAGGGCAACATCTAGCATATATTTTAATTCTAAATTAAAAATTAAATCTGTATTAAATATTTTACCTTTGTTGTCGATTGAAGTTTTAGGGTACCTTTCTAGTAACTCTGTTATTTTATTTTTTGCCATATCAATACTTTCAGTATCTCTATAAACTCCAATACCAGATGTCATTGCAACACCCATTTCATTTCTTAGAGTTGCTGATCGCTCTCCGTTGGAACGATTAACTATTTCTTCTAATCTTTTTGTTTCATTTTTTAATTCATCATTATTACTTGTTTGAGATTTAACTGACGATACATATTCAATTGCAGCTCTTGCAGATCTTCTTCCAAAAACGATTGTGTCTAGGAGTGAATTAGCTCCCAATCTATTTCCTCCGTGTACGCTAACATTAGCACACTCGCCTGCAGCATAAAGTCCAGGAATATCAGTTGCCCCGGATGAATCAGTTTTGATACCACCCATGATGTAGTGCATAGTAGGTTTAACTTGAATTGGCTCTTTAGCTAGATCTATGTCTCTAAATTCTGTAGCAACTTCTTGTAAATATCCTAATCTTTCTTCAATTTTTTCTCTTCCTAAATGCCTTAGGTCAAGAAGTACGCAGCCATCTATTCCCCTGCCTTCATCTATCTCTGTTTGTTCAGCTCTGGAAACAACATCTCTTGATGCTAATTCTACATATTCAGGTGCATATACTTTCATAAATCTATCGCCTTCTGAGTTTAGTAGATAAGCACCTTCTCCTCTGGCACCCTCAGATAATAATATTCCGTTTCCTGCGAGCCCGGTTGGGTGATATTGAATCATTTCCATGTCCATTAATGAAGCTCCGGCATCATAAGCAAGAGCTAATCCGTCACCTGTACAGATTAATGCGTTAGTGGATGGCTCGAATATTCTGCCTGCACCACCAGTTGCTAAAATAACTGATTTTGCTTTGATTATCTCTAATTTACCTGTGTGCATATCCATGGCGATTACCCCTTTGCACACTCCATCTTCCATAATTAGTTTGGTAACAAACCATTCTTCATAAACTCTTGCGTTTTGTTTAATAGTTTGCTCATATAGAACATGCAACATTGCTGATCCAGTGATAGCACCAACAAAAAAAGTTCTTGCCACTGTTTGGCCACCAAATCTTCTTGTTCCTAATTTCCCATCTTCACCTCTACTAAATATGACTCCCATATTTTCAAGTTCGATAAGATTTTCACCAGCTTCTTGGCACATTATTTCAACTGCATCTTGATCAGCTAAGTAGTCACTTCCTTTTATTGTTGAAAGGGCATGGTCTCTCCAATCGTCGCCTCTGTCAGTAAGCGCTGCGTTTATACCACCTTGAGCCGCACATGAGTGAGATCTTACAGGGTGTACTTTGGAAAGTATAGCGGTGTTTTTACCGGCTTCAATACTTTCTAAAGCAGCTCTTAAACCGGCTAACCCAGCTCCTACTATTAAAACATCATGTTCGTACATTTGGCCTCACATTGTGTTGTAGATATATTATAAAAATACAACGAATATGTTATCACTTTTTTTAGTAAACAAATATATTTTTAGATGATAAATCAAAAATATTTAGGAATTATCAAGAGTTTATCAATTGTTTTTTGAAATAATTTTTAATTTCTCTGTAATTGAATTTAATAGATTTGTATAAGATTCTTGAAATAGTGTAATACCCTGATACTGAAGAGCCTGTGTAACTTCTATTAGATTAATATCATAATTTTCGAGTTTTTCAAGCTTTGTTTCTATTGATTTTTTATCCCAAGATTGGTAGCTTTCTGGTTGTCCAGAATTGAGGAATTCCTCAATTGTTTCATACGGAATTGTATTAACAGAATTTGGGGCTATTAATTTATCTATATATAAAGTTTTTGAATAGTTAGAGTTTTTTGTACTTGTGCTTCCCCATAATGGTTTTTGCAAAGGTCCTGAAAGTTGATTGGGAAATTTATTTAAAAAGTTCACATATGCCAGTCTTGAGTTTAATATTGCAATTTCCCCAAGTAAGTTAGATTTATTATTTTTGTCACTAATTAATTTGTCGATTGCTGTATCTACTCTACTTACAAAGAATGAGGCAACAGAGAAAGGAAATATATTTTTATTATACTTTGAACATCCATCGATAAATGCATCTGCTACATCTTTATAGTGCTCTTGATTGAACATTAGCGTTGCATTTGTATTTATTCCTATTTCAGTTAATTTTTGAATTGCTTTGACACCTTCTTTAGTTGCTGGAACTTTTATTAAAATATTTGGCATATTAATTTTTTTATGTAAACGAATTGCTTGGTTAATAGTTTTATCAGTGTCATGAGCTAAATCAGGAGAAACTTCTATGCTTACGTATCCATCAAGTTTGTGTGTTGAATCATAAGTTTCTAGTAACAGATTAGCTGCATTTTTGATATCAGTTATACTTAAAAATTCAAATACTTCATAGCTAGAAATCGAGGGGTTTTTATTTGCTAAAAATTTTATGTCTTCATCATAAGATTCTGAATTCGAAATAGCTTTTTCAAAAATTGATGGATTACTTGTAAGGCCTGTTATACCTTTGTTTATTAGAGATTCTAGTTCGCCTGATTCGATTATTTCTTTACTAATATAATCTATCCAAATAGATTGGTTATTTTGTTTTAATATATCAATGTTATTCATTATTTTGTAATTTGTTTAGTATTTTATTCATATGATAATTCAAAGATATTCCTCTAGTCAAAGCGAAGAATAGGTAAGCGATCCAAATTCCATATGCACCCCAAAAATTTGTAACAGAAAATATCACTATAAAATAAACAATAGCAGATATAATCATAGTATCTCTCATTTCTTTGGTTTTGAGCATACCTGAAAAAGCTCCATCAAGTTGAAACGACCACACTGAAACAATTGGCAGAAATCCAATTAAATAAATATATTTATAACTTTCAATTCTAACTAATTCTATATCAGTTAATATATTTATTAGATTATTTCCAAACAATAGAAATACTAAACTGAATATTAATGCTGTTATCATTCCAGAAAAAAATGCATTTTTATAAATTTTCTTAAGTCTATAAATATTTTTTTCTGCAAAATTTTCACCAATCAATGGTGATGAACCAAGTGTTGGGCCATCAATAGTTAAATAAGACACACTTATCAGTTGCAAAAACAAACCATATGTAGCTAGCACTGTTGAACCTAAACTTGTTGAAACATATGTACCTACAATATAAATAGATTGAAGCATAAATGTTCGTACAAACAGATTTATAAAAGATTTACCTAGAAATAAAACTTCTAATTTTGAAAGAAATCCAATAAAAAATTTTATTTTTAAATCTTTAAGTATTGTTCTAACCTGAAATATTAAAAATACAAGAGTAAGCCATTGTGATAGAACTGTAGAGTAAGCAATACCTATCAACTTCAGATCGTAATAGAAAGTGAAAATGTAAATTAATAATATGTGAGATATTCCTAAAACACTCCAAATTTGAAATATTTTTTTGGGTTTTTTGATTCCTAAGAACCATGAGGTTGAAGATACAATAATTAGCTGAGGAGCTATTCCTAATATACTTATTGAATAATAATCTTTTGTTAAATTCTCGATTATTGGATTTTGATCATAAACATACGAATACAAGTTCCAGAGACTTGATTGAAAAGTGATGATTATAAGTGAAGCTATTATCATAAAAGTAATACTAGTATTCAAGATTCTCAAAATTTTATCTTTTTCATTTAGTCCTTTTTGTTGTGAAGTGAATCCTGTGATTGCCATACCAACTGAACCAAATATCCAATAAAAGGGATGAATGATGCTATTACCATAAGCTAAAGAAGCGAGGAAATTTTCATTTTCCAGATGACCGGCAACATATGTGTTCAGTATTCCAATAATAGGTTGCCATAAAGATCCTAAAATAAATGGAAAAGCTATTTTCCATATTAGACTTGTGTCTTTTCTATTTATATTATTTAACATGTGTAAGAATTCAAATTGGTGGAGACGGGGGAGAGTCGAACTCCCCGTCCAGAAAACACTTAGCTAGAGTGTCTACAGGTTTATCTGATTGATATTAAGCTTGAAGACTTCAATCAGAAAGAGTTTATTCAAGCTTTCCGATTAAATTTCTTCTCTGAACTATCGGTCTTTCAGAGTTATACCCCGATTTTCGTCATCATATTATTCTCTCGGGGGAAGAATAATACAATGTAGCAGTAATTAAGCTGCTAAAGCTAACTGTTTATTGTCAGTTAATTTTTTTCCATTTTTTTACGAGTTTTATGGTCCTCGACCTGCAACCCCGCCTCATAAATTCCCTGTCGAAACCACGCGTCCCCATTTATTAAGCGGAATTATAGTAAGTTAAAATATATTACAGGTCAATATATATAGATTGCTGTTTAACGTAAATATTTGTATTGTTTGTTTAATAAATTGGTAGTATGGTTTGGAAATACTTTAAGAGACCTTATGGATAAAAAAGACAATAAAATTTTAAATTTATCTAAAGTGGATTATTTTGCTTCCTTGAAGTATCCTGACTTTTTTAAGATGTGGATGGCTAGCTTATTTGCAGGGTCATCTTATTGGGCATTAATAGTTATTCGCGGCTGGGTTGTGTACCAGATATCAGACAGCAATATGTTAGTAGGTTTAGTTACATTTGCAGCAATGATACCAAGAGTTTTAGTTACTCCTTTTGTAGGTTATCTGTCTGACAAATTTCAAAGAAGACGAATTCTACAAATTATGTTTTTAATTAATTTTATACATAATTTGGGATTAAGTATCTTATATTTTATGGATTTCATTTTACCGTGGCATCTGATAATTTTAGCTTTTGTTCAAGGATCTGCTAGAGCAGCTCAAATGCCTTCAGGACAAGCGTTAGTTCCAAATATAGTTCCAAAAGAAAATTTATTAAATGCAGTAGCCTTAAACATGTCCACTGTTCATGCTACAAGATTGCTTGGACCATTGGCAATTGCACCTTTTTTAACTCTTATAGGAAGTAGTGAAAGCTCTTTTAATGGAACAGATCTTGCATTTTTTATCTGTACAGGTTTTTATGCTTTGAGTTTGATTTTTGCACTGTCAATTAAAAATGAATCCACTGGAAAAATGAATTCCGAATCATTTTTCAAAAATCTTGCTGAAGGATTGAAATTTGTTCATTCAAACAAACCTTTCTTAGTAGTAATAGGAATCACTACCTTTCATTGTATGTTGACTATGTCTTTTGAATCAGTATTACCTTATTTCTCAGTTAATAAACTTGGAGCAGAAGGAGGAGCGGTAAGTTATTTAATGATGTGCGTTGGAGTTGGATCATTATTTGCATCTCTATTACTTGCAGGAACTGCTGATGAAAAATTTAAAGGTAAATTGTTTTATTGGTTTGCTGTTCTTAGTGGCGTAGCACCTATTGTCTTAGGAATTTCATCAAACTTATATTTATCTTTACTAGCTACTATGTTCATGGGAGTAGGCCAAGCAGGATTTATGATTATCGTACACACTATAATTCAGATAATGTCACCTGATTATGTTAGAGGAAGAATTGCAGGAGTCTATTCGATGTATGTCGGTGGAAGTATGGCTTTATTTAATTTTATTAATGGACTTTCTGCAGATTATATTGATCCCGGTTATTCTATTGCTATACAGGGTTTGGTTTTTGCTTTGATTATAATTTTATCTAGAAATAAAAATAAAGTATTAAGCTCTATATATTCCGGAGATTCAAATAATTTATCTTCGTATAGTAAGTTATAATATTTCAAATTGGAGATTTTTTATGAATGATATAGATTGGGGAAAATACAGAGAACAATTTCAAACTTTCAAAAATGTTAACTATCTAAACACTTGTTCATTGGGACTGCTTTCAGATAAAGGTAAGAACTCTTTACTCGAATATATAGATACATGGACTGAAATGGGAGCTTCTGCTTGGTACTCTGATTGGATAGAAAAAACAAATTCTTTAAAACAAGAGTATGCAAATTGTATTAATGCTGATTTTGATGAAATAGCTATATTACCAAGTGTTTCTACTGCTATTGCTGTAATTTTATCTTGCTTGGACTTAAAAAAAGATGAAGAACTTATAACGTCTGAATTAGACTTTCCCACTATTGCTCATAATTTCAAAGCATTAGAACAAAAAGGAAAAGGAAAAGCAGTTATTGTAGATTCTGAAAAAATGGAATACGTGGATGTAAACAAATTTATTTCTAAAATAAATAATAAAACAAAATTAGTTGCTACAAGTAGAGTTTTTTTTCTCAGCGGATTTATAAATGACTATGAAAAAATAATGCATTCTGCCAAAAATAATAATGCATTGTTTTTCTTGGATGACTATCAAGCTACAGGCCAATTACCTATAGATGTTAAAGAGAAAAATATTGATATTATGATATCGGGAGGATTGAAATGGCTCTTGGGAGGTTCAGGTATAGTCTATATGTATGTTAATAAAAATATTCAACAAAAACTTGAACCGTCTGTTACTGGATGGTTTTCTCATAAAAGACAATTCGAATTTGATCCCCATACAATTGAATTTTCTGATTCTGCAACTAGATTTGAGACTGGTACCCCTGCAATAAGTTCAGTTTACCCAGCAGTAGAAGGATTGAAAATGGTCAATGAGATTGGAGTTGATAATATTCGAGAAAGAACGCTTTATTTGACACAATTGTTAGTTAATGGTCTAGTCGAATTAGGTTTTACAATAAAATTACCTGATGATTTGAATAATCATGCAAGTATAACAATGGTTTCGTGCAAAAATCCTGCTGTGGTAGTCGAAACTCTCAGAGAAAATAATATTATCGTAGACCACAGACCAGGTTCAGTTAGAATTTCACCATTTTTTTATAATACTGAAGATGATATAAATCATTGTATAAAAGTTATGGCTGATATAAAAAACAAAAATTCCGAGTTGTTCTAAACATTATTATTGTTTTTCTTTCTGAAGTTCCAAGCTAATAATATTGAAACGGATATTATTATAAAAATTATTGCTAGATAATTTGATACATCTAAGGATAATTGTATTATGTTTTGTATGTTTTCACCGAAAATATAGCTTAATATACCGATTAATGCATACCTGAATGATCTTCCTAAAACTGAGAATATACTAAATCTAGAAATATTATATTCGACAAAACCTGCTACCCATGCAATTATCTTGTAAGGAATAAATGTTATGGCACAAATTAAAATTATCAAATCCCCTCTTTTAGAAAATTCTTTACTTGCTTTACTGAATTGATCTTTATTAATAAATTTATGTATAAAGTTCGTGTACTTTTTATAAACTTTTTTTGCTAGTAAATAGCTTGTTAGTCCTCCAAGGTAACTTGCAGATACGCAAATAAATATAAATAACCATAAATAATCAGGGTGATAGGTTGTAGAAAATATCAGAAGAGGGTCAGGAGGTATAGGACTAAATAATGAATCTGTGAAGGAAATTATGAAAATAGTTAATATCCACACATAAATCGGGAGATTAATTAATTTTTCAAAAATCAAATCTATTAATTCTGAAAATATCATGACAATTTTATATTAAATTCAAATTGTTTATTTTTAAACTTAGATTTTATGAGAAAAGATTTAGAACCATTTAGTTTTACAGGTGATTTGGTTCGAACATTATTTTCAAAGTTGTCTATTTTGATTTTGATATCTTCATCAGGGAGGACAATGTTATCTAGCATAACTTTATGAGATCTGTATATTTGTGCTGCTTCCTCAATTTCTATTTTTTGGAAAGTGATTTTTTGACCTGGTATTGACTGTGCTAGTTTAGGGATATCAACAGATGAAATTGTAGCAATCTTAGGATATCCGCCTGTTGTACCTCTGTCATGTAATAAAACAATTGGTTGCCCATCACCTGGAATTTGAATTGATCCTAAAGCTCCTCCTTCAGATATTATATCTGACTTAGATTTATGTTTTATTGTTGGGCCACTGAGTCTAAATCCAATTCTGTTTGACTGAGGAGAAATCACATATTCTGAATTCAATAATGTTTTAATACTATCTTCGTTAAAAAAATCATCATGAGGCCCTAGAATTACTCTGAGTGAGTAAGTTTCATCCTTGCCTATATAATGTTTTTTATAATCAAAATTATTTGATAATGGGGGGATTTTAATATCATTATTAATAAATTTTATTTTGTCTTTTGCATTTAGTTGCAATCCATTTTTGTGTCCACCTAATCCTAGACTGGTATTTGCAGAATAACTTCCCATTGTTTTTTCTAGATCAAATGTATTTTGAAATAATATATATGATCTTACTCCCCATTCAGGTTGGTTAAAAGTAAGAATTGAATTTTCTTTTACATATACAGGCGCCCACATATTTATATTTTGATTATTTATCATTGGATTACTATTTGCTCCAGTAACGCAAATCCATTGAGCAGAATTAAATTTAATTTTTGGCCCTAATAGAGTGGTTTCTATACCTGGGTTATTTATATTGTTCCCTAGAATTAGATTGCCTAGCATGAAAGCAGTTTGGTCTAGAGCACCACTAGTAGGGACTCCAAATTTTTGGTATTCATATCTACCTAAATCTTGAATTGTACTGAAAATTCCTGGCTCTAATATAGTTAGTGATGATTTGTTATTCTTCGATTCCATCTATTTTTACTTTAAATTTATTTTTGCTTACTAATGTTTCTATTTCTTGATATTCTTTCATGTTTTTTAATGATTCGAATTTTATATAATCACCTGGATTTACTAGTACAGGCGGATTTCTTTTTGGATCAAAAAGTTTTACAGGAGTTTTACCAATTATTTGCCATCCTCCCGGAGTTGGCGAAGGATATACTCCTGTTTGAGTTTCAGCAATTGCCACAGAACCTGCAGGTATTTTTGTTCTTGGATTTTTTAATCTTGGAGTATTTAGTTTTTTAGACAATCCTCCTAAATAAGGGAACCCAGGGCTAAATCCTATTGCATAAACAAGATAGTTTGTTGAAGTGTGAATTTTAATAACATCACTCTTAGTAAGTTTTGTGTGATTCATAACATTGTCTAAATCCGGACCGAATTTACCGCCATACAAAGTAGGGATTGTTATTATTCTTGTTGGAGATTTGCCATGAGAATCTTCCATGTTATTAAATTCTTCTAATAAATAATTTTTTAAATTAAAGAATTCAATAATCAATGGGTCATAATAAATAAGCAATCCTTTGTAAGCTGGAATAATTTGACTAAGCCATGTGTGATTTTTTTGTTCAATTAATTGTGCAAAATTATGTACTTTAGAATTAATTTCGGGATGGATCGATTCCCCCAAATCTACAACTACAGCAGAATCTCCTGCTAATTTAATGTTAGGTTTTGAAAATAATTTATTCATTTATTATTTGTTTGAGTTTAGTTATTTCGATACCTTGATTTCCAAATTCTGTATTAAGTTTTTTTGCCATTTCAACGGCTCCTGGCGTGTCACCGTGTAAACATATAGTATCAGCTTCATATTCAATGATACTCCCATCAATTGCTTCAACTTTTCCATCTTTGATCATTTTGATACTTCTTTCTACTACCATGTCAGCATCGTGTATTACTGATCCTTCTTTTGATCTTGATACAAGAGTGCCATCTGGTTCTACAGCTCTATCAGCAAACACTTCCAAAGCCACTTTAATACCCATGGATTTTGCGATATCAGCCCACTTGGAACCTGAAAGCAGTACTAAAATTAAATCGGGATTCACATAAAGAAGAGCGTCACATATTGCTTTTGCAGTATCCTCGTTTACTAATGCCTGGTTGTACAATGCGCCATGTGGTTTAACGTGTTGCAACTTAGTATCTTGCAGGAAAGCCGATATTGCTCCTATTTGGTAAATAACATCATTTTTAATTTCAGAATATGTTGCATCTATAGATCTTCTTCCAAAGCCTACCAAATCATTAAAACTAGGGTGAGCGCCTATTTCTACATCGTTTTCAATAGCAAGATCGACAGTTTTTTTCATCCAATTTGGATCTCCTGAATGAAATCCGCAAGCTACATTAGCAGATGTTATATATTTTATTACCTCTTCGTCCATTCCTAATTTGTGCATACCAAAGCTTTCGCCCATATCACAGTTGAAATCTATTTTTTTATTCATATTTACTCCATTCATTGTATGGTTGAATTTTTAAATTAAAACTAATAGACTTTTTGAGATTGTTTAGAATATTCTATATCTATTAATTATAATGTTTAAATAATAAACATATCAAATAGGAGTTAAAAAATTAATACCGAAACTTTAAATACAGCTTTAAATCTTACTATTTTCGGAATTGCTATTTCGTTTATTCTGCTAACTATATTAATTATTTTTATAACTTTGATTAAATTTATTGAAAATAAAGCTAATAAATTTAACCTTAGAAAAAACGATCCGAATGTCAAAAAAGTTTTAGCTGCATCTGTTGCTGTATCAGTAATGGAATCAGAATTAGAAAATTATAAGTAAATGGAGTAAATTTGGATTTATTTAACGATTGGGTAAAAACTACTGGAATTTATAATTTGAGCTGGGAAAACTTCGTTATGTTCGGAGTGGCTTTTTTCTTTATGTATCTTGCAATCAAGAAAAATATGGAATCCTACGAACTACTTCCAATTGGATTAGGTGTTATTATTGCAAATTTACCATTAGCAGGTATGGCTACTTTTGATCCTTCAACGGGAGTTCATCAGTCTTCAGGTATTTTTGGAGTCATCTTTTACTATACATTGTCATTTTGGAATATACTTCCTCCAATTATATTTTTAGGATTAGGAGCTATTACTGATTTTTCTCCTTTGATAAATAATCCCAAAACCTTACTATTAGGTGCAGCTGCCCAAATTGGTATATTTGTTTCTTTCTGGGGAGCTTCTTTGACTGGACAATTTTCATTAAAAGAAGCAGCTTCTATAGGAATAATTGGAGGTGCTGATGGTCCAACTACAATATTTTTGACATCAAGCTTAGCCCCCGATCTTTTGGGTATAACAGCAGTAATTGCTTATTCATATATGGCTGCAGTGGCATTCATTCAACCTCCAATAATGAAACTTCTCACCACTAAAAAAGAACGTACAATAGTTATGAAAGACGCTGGTCCAGTTAATAATAAACTGAAAATTTTATTTCCTAATATTGCAATGTTTTTGATTATTCTTGTAGTTCCAAGATCCGCTCCACTGATCTCCATGTTTATGATTGGTAATATTCTCAAAGAAAGCAACGTAGTACCAAGACTAGTAGATGCAGCAAGTAACGAGTTAATTAATCTCTCAACTATTTTCTTAATGATTACTATTGGTACGCAACTTAATGGGCCTGAAGTTATTAACATAGAAACTTTGCTTATATTAGGATTAGGATTAGTGGCTTTTGCAGTAGGCTCAGGATCTGGAATTATACTAGCTAAAATTATGAATTTGTTTTTGAAAGAAAAAATAAATCCTTTAATTGGATCTGCTGGAGTATCAGCTGTTCCTATGGCAGCACGAATATCTCATCATATTGGACAAGAAGAAGATTCTAATAACTTTCTTCTTGCGCATGCGATGGGACCTAATGTTGCAGGTGTGATTGGCTCTGCTGTTATAGCTGGTTTGTTTTTATCATTGTTAAATTAAATATGTAATGAAAAAAGAAATAAAAGTAAATATAGATGGAAATGACTATATTGTTGAAATTAGTATAAACGAAGACTTGAAGATTTCTTCTGTTAAAGTTGATGGAGAAATTATAGATATAGAAAGTGTTTCAGAAATTAGTGAAAAAGAAATCATTAATAATAATATAAGTACAAAAATTATTTCTGAAAAAATTAATAATACTAGTGCAACAATGCCTGATGATATTATTGCACCAATGGCTGGCACAGTTCTAAAGATTGAAAAAAATATTGGAGATACTGTTAGTCAAGGAGATTTATTATTTGTTGTTGAATCCATGAAAATGGAACAGATGATAACTTCTGATTTTTCTGGGAAAATAGCAGCTATAACTGTTAATGTGAATGATCAGATTTCAGCTGGTGATGCGTTGCTTAAATTTGAAAATTCTAATTTGCAAACTGCACCTGTTTCTAAACAACCCATTGCAAAAAATGATAAACCCAATGATAATTCAAGCCAAAATATATCATCACCTATGGCAGGGATAATCTTGAAAATCGAAAAAAATACTGGTGATTCGATTAGTCAAGGAGATTTGTTAATTGTTATGGAATCTATGAAAATGGAA
>MDSX01039783.1_pt1 | contig 34910 bp, 45 predicted proteins | sample 811141 | NCBI WGS metagenome assembly MDSX01 (sample SAMN05326642, study PRJNA326480) | marine metagenome | isolation source: seawater | place: Atlantic Ocean: South East | collected 2010
AGTTTAGATTTTCAAAATTTTGCTTATTTAGTAGCGCTAACTCTACACGATGATCTTGTCCTCCATCAGCTATCCATATTTTATAAGGAAACTTTTCAGCGTTCCACTTATTCATAAGTCGCATTGTATAGTGGCTTCTGTCTTTTAGAACAAGTAATATAGAAAAATTCATACTACACCTTCCTAGTTTCAACGTTTATCATAACATCTCTGTCGCCTTTCCACTGAAACTTTTCAATAGATGGCTCACTAAACCCCAGCTTTTTACAAATGGCTTTAATTTTTGGGACAGTGTATGCGTTTTTATGAAACTGCCCTTCTCCGTTTTGTGTTCCGAAAATACTGGCAGTTAGATAGCCCCATCTATTCTCTGTGGAGTATGAATAGTTTCCAAACCAATGCTGCTGCTCTATAGCTTCGTCATCATCTCTAAAAAAATCTTTCCAATTATCTTCTGCCTCTATCCATTTTTTGACACAATCTTCAAAGTCTGGAACGCAAAATCTTAGTAAGCCGCCAGTCTTTAGCGCTCTTTTAGCTTCATAGAAGAATTTTGACTCTTCTTTAAAAGAAAAATGCTCAATCAACGCATCACATCTTATTTCGTCTACAGAACCACTAGCAAATGGTAGTGTTAAAACATCTGCTTGCATAAATTCTAAATTGTCTTTGATTTCAATATTGGGATATCTCCTCTTAATATCCTCTATAGAATCCATATCTATGTTGATATATCCTTCTAGAAGTCTAGAAGCACATCCCAAATTCAATCTAATCATTTAATATTTCCTTTAGTTTAGAGGTATTCATGCTGGTATCAGGCGCTATGCATACATCTTTTACGTCTTGTCTTGTTATTTTCTTAATCCTTGGATTTTTCTTAGAGGCAAAGTTGTATACGCTTTGAGAATCGCCTCCTAAATTTATAACGCCTTTTTCGTTCAGTAATTTAAGTATGATCCTAGCGGCTTCAAAATTATACATCAGGCTTTTTTTAACGTCAGTTAATGCCTGACCATGAGGAAATGGATGGTCGCATATACAAGTTCTCAGTATTAAAGAGTTATCGTACATTCTTACGGCGCATTCTCCACCAAGCTTTGACCACCCATACTTGTTAACACCGTCAGACTTCCCCGTAAAAGGAGAAAGCGCATCATCTTCATTATAGTCTCCATCTGTACCGGGATACACATAATCTGTTGATATATAAACTAATTTAACATTGTATTTCATACACGCTAAAACAACATTAGATGTACCAATTATATTAGCTTCGATGCTTTTATCTGGGTTGTCTTGATGCTTGTGCATGGGTCTTGTGTATGCAGCAGCATGAATAAACACGTCTGGATTGTGGTGTTTGATTTCATCTTCTATTTCCCACAGATTAGACACATTCATCTCTTGTCTACTGGGCGCTACAATGTTGTGACCGTTAGACTGTTCTATTATATTTTGGGCAAGATTACCTTTGCCGCCTGATATCATTACTTTCATGAAAACTTTCACTTTTTAGCGTGATTACTTCAGCGAAACACTAAGTCGTTTTTAAATCTAGCTTTTGTAGCTTCGGGATTTGGATCTTCTGTTTCTATTGACCAATACATAATCCCTATAGTTTTTCTATCTTTACCCTTGGTGATTTCTGGAAAGCCATGCCAAGAGTTTTCTTCAAACTTAAATATGTTCAATCTGTTAAATTTGTATTGTAGTCTACAATGCTCTTGCCCGTTATGCAACCTAAGATCGAATGAGTGATCATAGTCTTCTGATAGACCCAAAACAACACTGTACTGCCTTTTCCAGCTTGGGTTTAGAGCGTGTCTTTCTGCATCAATATGCATACCAAGAAAGCCGCCTTCGTCATTTTTGTTTGGAGTTATCATCATGCCGCCGCCGTACCCAGATATGTCTGGAAAAGCATTTTTAGTCATTCCTGTCATAAGATTTGGGTCAAAATTAAGAGCTATATAATCTGCGACTAGTGAACACTCTGTTGTCCAACTATTTCTAGATGCTGGCGAACACATCTGAATTTGACCATCTTCTTTTCCATAGCGAATCCAAGTCTTTTCATCTATTTTGTCAAAACTTTCAGAAGCAGCCCTAACGATAGATTCAGACGGAATAAAGTCATCTATATACCAAGCGTTAAAATTTTCATATGGCTTAACTAGCATTTATAAAGTCCTTCCAATTTGTTATGTAATCGTCTTTATTATATTTTGTATTGCAGACAGAAAGCAGTATGGCATCTTCAGATTGATAAATTTGTTCGTCCCAAATCATCTCTGGTATGTATAACCCTTTTGTTGGATCGTTTAATAAAAAATCTTTAGAATATCCTTGTCGATCCCTACAGATGCATAATATAGAGCCTGTTAGACAAAACAAAATTTGACAGGTCTTATAGTGTGCGTGGTTGCCTCTTGGATTTTTTGATTGTACTCCAGAAACATAAAAAATTCTTTTAATTTCAAACGGAATATCTTCTATCGGTACAAGTAATCCGTCTTCAAGAAAACCTTTAAAGTCAAATACTTTTACATCTTCTACTGTATTCACTTATTTACAACTCCCCAGTCTTCTCCAAAAGATCCCGGAGGTGTCTTCCATTCATCTTTAGGATTGTATTTATGGGTTAGATAATACATCATGATAGACTCTGGCTGAAGCGCCATATATCCATGCCAAATTCCCGGTTCTATCGTCAAAACTTTGTGATTTTTATCAGATATATACTCCCATTCTACCTTTACAGAACCATCTGACTGTGGAAAACCAAGCCCCACCTTGAAAGATCCTTTAGGGCAGAACCAGTAATCTGTTTGTAGAATATGTTTATGCCAAGCTACAATATGCGATGTAGAATTTATATGGGTAATATTAATTTGACCATCTACTTCTGGAAATATATTTAGAAGTCTTTGACCTCTATCGTCTTCATGGTATTGAACGCTCATAGTAATTTAACCGTAGGGACATGAGTAATAAATTTTCCGTTAAAATCCTGTTCTTTATTTCTAATTTCTTGAGCAAAATTCCAAGCGCCCAAAAAAGCGAAATCAATAGTGTTATTAAAACCTTGTTCTGGAGGTATGATTGGTATGTGCATTCCCGGAGAATACTTGTTCTGTTTTTCTGGAGTTGTATCTGTTATATATTGTATCAGACTCGGCCCAATATTACAATAGTTAAATATAGTTGTAGACTTGGAAGTTGCTCCATAGCTTATAACCTTTTTACCTAGTTCTTCACATCTTATAAGAAGTTGTCTTAAATCAAGCTTGGATTGCTGCACCCTTTCCGCAAAGCGCTCCATCGTGTTTAGGGTATACAAACCTAAAAGTCTTTCTAGATCCAGATTATTTTGTACACTCTTATGCGGATTTGCAAAGTTAGATTTTTTGGCCCAGATCCTATTAGATCCTCCATGAACATTAGTATTGTCAACCTTTACTATAGTCAAGCCATTTCTTTCCAGTATTTTACTTAGAGCAGTTACAGAAAAGATGTGTGGATGCTCATCGTATATTTGATCATAGGAGTTTACATTTATCATCTCTACTAAAGAAGGATCTTCAAATACAAATACGCCATTTAAACTTAGGATACTTTCTACAGCAGAGAATGCTTCGTCTAGATCTGGTATGTGACACATGCAGTTTGCAGAGAATACTAAATCCATATCTCCATTCTCTACAAGAATTTTATTTGCTAAATCTTTTGTCCAAAAATCATTATAAGTTTTGTATCCTAGATTATTAGTTTCTTTCGCGAAATTTCCGCATGGCTCTACAGCGAAAGATGTTTCAGTATCCCAGTTTTTTATAAATACGCCATCGTTACTTCCAATCTCTAAAACTTTAGGCGTAATTGGCAACGTTCTTTTGATATCGTTGCTAAACCTTGAAAAATGATTTCTCATAGTGGCAGACATAGAGCCTCTATATGAATATTCATCATTAAACATCATGGGCGCATCTACATAGTCCATATGCGTCACTAGACATGTTTCTGTATCAAATCCAACTTTAAGATCGTAGAAAAACTCATCTTTAAATTCGTCTTGATTTAAAAAGCGATTTGCTATAGGCTGTCTACCTAAGTCTAAAAATTCATGTTTACTCACAATGCAACCTCACTACTAGTCTTTCTTTCCCCTTTTGACACTTACCACCTTTATGGAAAGTGTTGGTATCAAATACAATCAAAGTACCAGCGGGAGCTTCTACAGGTTCCGCAGGATATTCAATAGCTAGATCTGGGTAGTCAAGCTCTATTCTGTTTTTAACCTCTTCGTAATCTGGGGTGTTCCAAGCCTTGTGTCTCAAGCCTTCGCCCATAGCCCTAGATCCAACAGAACAAGCAAAAGCGCCTGAACTACTATCTATATCGGTGAGATAAATGAAAAACTTTAATCTCCAAAGCCTGTCGAAATGAAGCCATCCGTTTCTAGCAAGCTCACCATCAAACTTGTAATCGTGAGTAGCAAAAACGTTAATACCGTATCTATCTGGACTTCCCGTATACAAGCTATGAAGATCTTTCATCCACTTTTTGTTATAGGTTTTTGATATTGCTTCATTTTTTGAATATGTAGATAGATCGCCTCCCCTGTAGTTCCTTCCAAATTCATAGTGTCCAGCGTCATGCTGACATCTAGCATATACTTCATCATATAGGCTTGTTAGATCAGAACCTTTTAGATAATTATCTATCTTAAAAACTCCATCACGAAACAAGGTTTTTCTCATTTCTTCTAGCGGTACATCGGTACTTAAATTTTGTATCATACTATAGACTCCGCATATTTTAAATCTTGTAATGTGTTTATATCCACAGATCTTTCCGGTGGTATTATCACACCTTTAGTAGATCCTTTGAAGAAGTTTTTATTTTCTAGCAAGTAATTCCATAGCCCCATATAAAAGGCGCCAGAGGGCTTGTAGTAGCTCTTTATAAACTTACTGTTGGTTAGCCCGGCCTCAAGATTGTCGAAGACTGGAAGCACATTGTTGCCGCTCATAACACACGCTAGCTGTATAGTTTCAGGAATTTTAGTCATGCTCACTACAGAGTCACACTTACGTTCCGACAATATCTCCACCCCTTTTTGTATATCTGACACAGAAACAAACGGACACGTAGGCAAAAAGTAGGCAAATGAATCATAACCTTCTTGAACTTGCATTAAATCTATCATAGCATCTAAAACTGTAGCCTTAGCTGTTGCATGGGCCTCTGGTCTTACATGCCTTTCTACAGGCAGATCAGAAACAGTATCAAAATACAAGTCACTATCTGTAGATATCAAGACTTTTTCAAAACATCCAGATTCAACAACAGTTTCTGTTATCCATCGGATCAACGGCTTATCTTTTAGGTGATATATATTTTTATTTATAAATCTAGTTGACCCACTTCTAGCGGGAATTACTGCTAGTGTTTTCAAGATATTTCCTCGTTAATTTTTTTAATAGTATCACTTGCCGTAGTGGTGAAAGTAAAAGGTGCAAATGCATGAATACAACAACAAAAACCAGAAATAATCATTCTAATTCCTATATATGTCGCTTTTTTAAAGTGAGATAAATACGTTATATTATGTTCTTTTAAATGATTCACTCTACTAAGCTCCCTACGGCCTTTGCTTTATTTATAAGATACTCTAATTTATCTAGATGAATTAAGCATTGGCCGTCAGAAACAGATGTTTCTGGTACTGGATGCGTTTCAACAAAAACTCCATCATAATTAAAAAGGTCAGCAGAAACAAGATATCTACCCGCTAGCACGGGATCTCCTTGTGTTCCGTATACAGCCCTTGATCTTTGTGTAGAGTGTGTACAATCCAGTATAACCTTATCATAGTGTTGTTTAAGTTCATCCACTATGCTAAAGTTTACAAACAAGTCATGATAGCCAAAGTTAGATCCTCTATCGCAAATCCAAGCTTGACAATCTTTATTTGTTTCTTTAATTTTATCTACCGATGCTACTACATTATTTGGCCCTAGCCATTGCCCCTTCTTTACATTTATAATTGGAAAATGTTTTGCACACTCTATGATAAGATCTGTTTGCCTAGAGAGAAAAGCTGGTATTTGAACCATATCAATAACACCCGTCAACTTTTCAACCTGCCAACATTCATGCACATCTGTGGTGAATTTAACATTTGGAAATGCAGAACGTGCTTCTTGCCATATAGAAACAGCATCATCTAGTCCGGGTCCACGCCCTCCATGAAGAGATGTTCTGTTTGCTTTATCAAAACTAGCCTTCATGTACCAATCATCGCTGTCGCGCATTATGCTATTTATTCGAGTTAAGCACTCAAAAAACAAGTCTCTATTTTCTATAGAGCAGGGGCCAAGAATCCATACTTTACTCATAACTTCGCACCTCTTTAATTACTGTTGCTAGTTCTAAAAATTCTACGTGGGAGAGTTCCGGCCAAGGCTGTCTATTATAAAAACAAGTAAGGCCCATTTCTTTCAAAGATGATCTAAGCGCCGAATGCCATCCCATCCTAGAAGTCACATCAAAGAATATTGATTCAACGTCTAGCATTTGCTGCCTATCTTCTTGTGATGACAAAAACTTGTTTTCCATACTTGGGAATAAATTTCCCAATCCTGCCAAGAAAGAATTTGCACCAGCAGATTCTAAAAACTGAAATCTTCTCATACTACCGCCAGCAACTATAACGTCCAAACCTTCCGGCAGGCTCCTTACAAAATCATAAGACTGCTGAAGACTTGAGTTTTCTTCTTTAATTCCTGCTAAACCCCAAGTAAACATAGAAGATATTATTCTAGATGAATATTCATAATCTCCACCTTTACCATTTCTCATCTTGGGTGTATGCAAATATACCTTATCTGTATGATCTGTTACCGCCTCTAAAAAACTCTCTAATACGCTATCATAGTAATACCTGTCTGGATAAAGAACCATTAGACTTGAGTTTTCATCCAAGTAATCGCCTTTAGCTTGCTTGATAAACTCAATAGTATGACGTAGAGAAAGCGCAGGAACACCTAATACTTTTTGGCCCTCAAAGCTGGAAACAGCCTTATTAAGTGTGTGAATCTCTTCTGTACTAAGAAGATTAAATTGAGAAGTGCCTGCCGTTGTCATGACACACTCAGCACCGTTTTGTTTAAGATAATTCAAATAGCTTTTAGTGCTATCTGTTTCAAGGTCTTCATTTTTATTATAAGAAGGGGGGATTGCTACCACGGGTCTTCTTTTTGCCATCATCTTTTCCTTATGTATAAATCAAATATGTCTTCGTACAGGTTTATCTTTTTTAATTCGTATCCAGATTGAATTATATCTCTATGAAGCGTTTCTTCGTTATGATAAAACTCATAAGTCATTATATCATACGCTTGGTACTCTGTAAAGTAACTTTTCTTGTTTGTTAATCTAACCCTTTGTACAAGAATATTATCGGCATTTAGTGCCATCAAATGCCTAAGACATTCGTCTCCATTTGGCAAAACGTCACAAATAGCATTGGCTACAACAAAGTCTCCATCGCGTATGTTTTCTGGGCCTAATTCTTGATAGCTTTTGCATACAAAATTTTCTCCCCAGTTTTCCGTAGCCAAGTCTATAGCGTGTTGTGAATAGTCATATCCTATATAATCAATGTCAAGTTTTTCTGATATAAAACAATAGACACCAGCGCCACATCCTACGTCTACAATTCTTTTGGGCGCTAAGTGCCTTGCTATTTCTATAAAGTCAATCCAATGTGGTGGAAATCCGTTTTGTAATTCCTGTTTATTTCTATCAAGCTGTTGTTTAAAAGCTGATGTAGAGTTTTTCCAAGAGTCTAAATGTTTATAGGTGTTATCCATTATATTTGCTCAATTGATTGTTGAATTTTTGTTTTAATTCTTCCATGTTCGCTTTGATAATTTCTGGATGCTCTCCTTCAAAATCTTTGGTACGGCAGACACCTCTATATGATGGTTTAAACTCATGCACACCACGATAACGATCTTCTATTTCATTTTTTTGTTCTTCTTCGCCTAGAACCCAAGGTAGATAGACTTCTTGAAAATAATTATCTATGCAGTTATTTTTACTTAAATACTCTTTATAATACTTTAACTTATTAAACACTTGATCTGGGAAGACGTAGGAGTAATGATACATTCTAACACCATACTTTTCCGCAAGCTCATTAAAGTTAAGATGCTTTTCAGGCCAAGGGTTGTCAATCTTGTGCGCTATTGTTGGCGGTCTATGTGTTGCCCAATATGAACCGGGATAAACTTTTCTGATTCGCATAAATTCTGCACCTTCTTCAAAGCCTCCAAGACACTTGTCAAACCCGCCATAAAATGTTACACTTTTAAATCCTACAGAAGTATATCGTTCTGTTTCTAGTAAGTTGATGACCTTTTCTATGTCTTTTGGCTTAAATACTTCGTCGCAGTCCAAATTCCAAATGTAATCTGTTTCATCGTCAAGGAATTCCATATAGGCATTACATTGATCGTCTTTCTCTAGATATTGAGAGTGGATAATCCTTACTTTGTTATCTGGGTCCGGGAAGTTTTCCAGTATCTCGTTTGTGCCGTCCGCAGAGGTCGTGTAACCCTGTTGCTGCCAGTATCCGACTGGACCTTCAGCTATAAGAATTTGATGCGCATACGGGTATACGGAAGCCAAGGTTTCTTTTAAAACCTGATCGCCATTTAAAACAATCATACCAAAAGTTATTTTCATAGCCCGTACCTCTCTTTTGTAGAAATTAATTCGCGCATATAGTTAACATATACATCTGTAACGCCGAAATTGTTATAAATTGGACCCCATTCTCCACCTCTATCAAAAGCAAAGCGTTTGTTTTCATAGTCTGGAGTAAAGTGACTAAAGTGATTGAAAACAATATCCTGTTCTAGTTGTTCGCCCTTTTTTAGTACAAACCCGTTAGGATCTCTCCATATAACTTTAGTAGGAGACAAAAACTCAAACATGGGAAAGTTCCAAGGAGCGCCATTACCAACTTTTCTACAAAGAACTTCTATGTTTTCTTCGCCAAAAAGATCGTCAAACAATTCAAGATACTTTTGATCTCCGCATGATCCAAATATCTCGGCGTATTCGTTGTCAGAATGTATACAGCAGTTTCTCCAGAAGTTTAAACACTTGCTTCCGGGTTCGTCATTTTTAAAATAAATTATCCCTACGTTGTAGTATCCTACATTTGTGGTAGTTTTATCTAGCTTGTTGTGCTTATGGGTAATAATTCCTATACTTTTAGATCCCATAGCATCAAAAACTTCTTGTACATCTCGATAAAAAAGAATATCAGAATCAACATATAAAACATGAGGTAAATCATAATTACTCATTAGATAGCCAGAAAAGAAAGACGCTAGCGCCCAGTGAAAGTGACTTTGACCATCACTACTATCTATGGGCCGACTTTCATTATTAGCTTTTAGAGTTTCAAAGTCTGGATCTTCGTAAAGCTCTTCCATCCTATAGCATTTAAGGTTATCTAACTCCAGAGAACTTAATTCATCATAAGTTTCTTGATTGAGGCAAAGATAGTGTAGTACAAAATCTTTACTAGTTTTACATAAAGAATCATACAAACACATTCCGTTGATGATATAATTATGGTCACTTAAAGTTACTAGATGTTTAACGTTTGACATAAAGCGCGTCTCCCCAGCTTTCTGATTGCCATTCAACTGCAAGTCTTTTAAATCCAAATTCCTCAAGATACGAGTCTATTTCCTCAATCATAGGACAGCCTTCGTACACTTCGTCTCTGTTTACTTCTGCTATGACAAGCTGTATATTATTAAGCTTGTCGCCCATGCCTTTAAGAACTTCTAGCTCGTAACCCTGAACGTCTACGTTCAATAAGTTGTGTTCACTTATATCGAGTTGGTTTTCTTCTACGAATTTATCAAATTTTTTTACGTTGATAGATTCTTTTGAAGGAAATGTAACTTCTGGATGTTCTGTAAGATGTTTCTTAGGTGCTAAGATAGAGCTAGAAGCTCCTGCGCCGTTAGACACGCCGCCTTCTCTGTCAGAGATAAACATGCCTACCACATCTTCTTCTGACCCTAATGCTACATTAAAGACTTTTTCTTTAATGATGCACTTAGAATTTACAATATCAAAAAGTTTCTTCTGGGGTTCAAACAATATTGTATTTGTCAACCCTATCGCTCTGTATTGGGATAGCTCTTCGCCTAAAAAAGCGCCCACATGAATCGCGCCTGTAATTTTTACACCTGTGTGTTGTTCAATAGCATTTAGATCAAATATCATTTTAGTCCTTTTAGTATGTCAATTTCTGTATGTGGACACTTAATATCAGAAAAATCTAGCATATCTAGATCAATTCTACTGCCAGATTCATATTTGTCAAGCAAAAACTCTGAACTATAATCATGCACTTCTCCAGATTTATTTTCGTGTGTCTTTTGCACTCTATTGTTGGGGCTATTTACCACAACGCTATGCTCTGGAGCCATTATAAAGTTGGGGCCGTTTGTCCAAAATCTTTGTATTGTACTTTCTAAAACGTTTGGAGTATTTCCCCAATTATATCTGGGTTGTATAAAGCAAAGTTCGTCTATCATGTCTAATATTAAAGGCTTTCTGTAAATATGTCCATCTACAGACAAATCATAAGACCAGTAAGATCCATAGCAATGAAAAGTTTTAGGCCAAGCTATCATACCGTTATCAGTCTTCCAACCCTTCTGGCAAGTATCAGGCCCAGTTTGTCCTGCGTGAGATCTTTCTACTATATTTAAACCCATTCTTAAAGATAAGCAACTTAAATGTTGATCATTTAAAAAACTATAGTCATTACAGCTAAACTGCCTATAGAATATATCATCATCTGTAAAGAAACATATAAAGTTATTTTTAGCTCCGGTCACAGCGTGTAAGACATCTTTAAACAACGAGCATGACTGCTGCCAAAACTCTACATCTTGATGTTCTTCTTGTAGGGTTTCGTGAACTTTATGAAATTGTTCCGAGTTATTATGTATAACAATATTTTGGCTAGAATCTTTAAAGTTTTTCTTTATGCTGTTAAGACATAAGTCTAACTGAAGTGGTCTATCTTTACTGAATATGATCGAAGTAATCAACAAACTTTTCCTTGTTTTTGTAGTACCAACTTACTGTATCGTGTAATCCTCTGTCCAAGCCTGTTTTAGACTCAAATCCCAATACCTTAGTTGCCCTAGATGTGTCTAGACATCTTCTTGGTTGTCCGTCTAGACCGTTTGTATTAAAGCCTATATACCCCTTATAGTTCATCATACGCCCAATTTTATTAGCTAAATCCTTTATTGTACACTCAGAACCAGTTCCTATGTTTATGGGGTGTGGAGTAGTGTCTATTTCTACCGCTTTTTTAATGGCTGTCGCACAGTCGTCGATATATAGAAACTCTCTACTGGCTTTTCCCGTACCCCAAAGCTCAACAACATCTTCTTTGTTATCAATAGCTTTGTCTATCTTTAATATGATAGCAGGAATCACATGACTAATCGCAGGATCAAAATGATCGTGCGGGCCGTACATATTTACAGGTATAAGATTCGTGCAGTTAAGACCATATTGAGCGTTGTATGCAATCAACATTTCCGTCAAGGTCTTTTTAGCTATTCCATATGGGGCATTTGTTTCTTCTGGGTAGCCATTCCAAATATCATCTTCTTTAAACGGAACAGGTGTAAATTTAGGATAGGCGCAAACAGTGCCGACCATAACAAACTTTTGAAGTTTACCATACTTTCTGGCTGTTTCTATGAGATTCATACCCATAACCAAGTTTTCATACATAAACAAGCCCGGATTATCTTTGTTTGCACCGATACCGCCAACTCTAGCAGCTAGGTGTACAATCACATCTGGCTCATGCTCTTTGTATAAATAGTCAACTTGTTTTTGGTTTGTTAAATCGTACTCTCTTCTACCGCCAAGAGACACAACATCATAGAACAAATTGTCTTTTAGGGTTTTGTTTACAGCTTTACCAAGAAAGCCGCTACCACCTGTAATAATAACTTTACTTTTGCTCATTTAACGCATCCTTATAAGCTTTCAAAATACCAAAAGACAAATCTTCATAACCAAACTCTTTCATAATTGTTGCAATCCTATGAAAGCCTGTGTGGTTTTCGGAAACAAGCTTTTGCCCCTTGTACATAATTTCAGGCATGGATAACCTGCCCTCGTCCGTATTTAAATAGTGTTCAATTTTATCTCTAAAATCATTTGGAGAATCCGCAATTACAATACCATCACCAAACATCTTGTATGCTTCTACATTATCACTAATACAGAAGCCACCCGCATACAGAATTTTAAATATTCTTTCATTTACATCTATGCCATATACCTGCGCGTGAGGCTCGCTTAGATTTGGACATATCTTAGCAGAAACAAATAAGTTTTTTACATCTTGGTCATCTATCAGGCCACAGTATTGATTTACGCCCCAAGGTTGGTTGCCAAATATTTTTACATTGTAGCGATCAAGTGGATGTAGCAGTGGAGTAAGATAGCGGTCAATCACCTGACCCTTGTAGGGCCAGTAACCGCCCACAAAACCAATATCACATGTTAGCTTTGGATCGACCTGAGCGCCGCTGTAGACTGCTGTATCCGCACACATCATTAACGATACGGGTTTGATCCCGATGGTTTCAAAATAGTTATGAGTTCTTTTAATGTCGTCATCACTATAATGAATATGTACAAAGTCTGGTTTTCCTGTTTCGTCTTTAAGTTTTTTGAGTAATTCTTTTTCTTTTTTGGAGCAGAATAGAATGTTGTATTTTGATTTATCTACTTCCTTTTCTTGATCGCCCCAATCTCCAGCACGTAGACCAACTTTTAGGTGCGGCCTTTCATATATACATTTTATTAAAGCTTCGTCTAGGTTGTAGGATTGACCTAAAAACAAGTCTGGCTCAAAAGTGTCAAATATATCAAACGCCGGAACTGTTTTGCAGTCCCATAGCATAACTTGATGTCCTGTGGCTAAAAAAGCATTAGCCCAAGCCATTCTTTGAAAATAGTGAGCGTGACCACCATCACTAGAAATTAAAATTTTCATTCTTTAAATCCTTTATACAATCTATCTCTATTATCGACATGTCTTTTGGTTCGTAGCATTCAAAATTAGCACCCATAGAAATCATCTTATTTATTATTTCAAATGATAGAAGTTTCTTTTGACTTCCGTGAAGTTTCTGCAATATACTTCTTAGTATTTTTAACTCTTTACCAGTAACAAATGCTATTTGACACCACTTAGTAGGAAGTCCGTAAGACAATACTGTAGCTTTATTATTTTGTATCGTCACCCCTATTTCTTTTGGCTTCATCATATCTTTATTGTCTACCAGCAGAAAGGACTTTTTGTAATTTAGATTTAAAAAAACCTTTTCATTAAAATATAGATCTCCATGAAAAAATAATATGTTTTTTTTGTTGGTATTATTTACCGCCAATCTAAGACTTTCTGAATTATTTGTTTCGTAATATATTTGGTTTTCTACCACTCTTAATTTACCAGATATTTTTTTAATTATCTTTTCTATATTGTATCCAAAAACGCCCACTATTTCCTGATTGTTTATATTGCTATTGATAATATCAATTTGATGCTCTATTAACGATTTAGATCCTATCTTTATTAAGCTTCGTGGTTCATTTGATTTTATTCTACTTCCAACTCCCGCAGATAATATAATAACTGTCATATCATTCTTATTATTTTCAGCATTTATAGAGGCTGTGATCTGTCTAGTAAATCTACCCACTAGCGACTACCTAATATTTGGGCGTGTTGCTGGAAAATCTCTGTAGTCATTTTCATAGACTGATTTTGACCGCTTTCGTTTACAATAGAAAGAGATTCTGGGACGTGACACATGATACAATAATGTGACAACCGCAACCATAAATCGTAGTCTTCTGTGCAGCCTATAAAGCCTTGACTCGCGGGACCGTGTAATCTACTGTCAAAGATTTCACCATTAGGAAGAATTACTTTTTCTAAGTATTCTTTTTTAATCAGGGCATTGCTGTGAACCATACAGCTTTGTGAAAGCCCCCTTCTGCAATATGCGCCTTTTGCTTCGTATTTTACATAGTGCTTGTCGCCATAGCTTCTATGGATGTCATAGTCACCATAAGCCACTCCGACTTCTGGATACTCCATTAGTTTTTCTACTAGTTTTTCGACTTTAGTGGGCTTGTAAGCGTCATCAGCATCCAAAACGCCAATAATATCGGCCCAGTCCCAGCACATGTCAATCGCTACATTACGAGCGACACTGGCTCCAGAGTTTTCGATTCTTTTCCTAAAGAGGACATTATCTGTAATTTCCTCGACAGTGTTCATCATTGGATTTCCGAATGGGTCTTTATCTTCAAAATATCTTATGCTTGAAATCTTTTCCCAAGAATCGTCAGTCGATCCATCGTCCACGACATACAGGCGAATTTCACCCCTATAAGTCTGCCAGCCGAGGACACTTTTCATAGCGGCTTCAATATAGTCACCATAGTTATAATTCGCACAAATAATAGCTACTTTAGGAAGCATTAAATTCCTCCCAAGTAATAAGAGTTTCGCCAGTATCGTCTTTCATGTCTTCTACCTTCTCTAGAAACGGTCTTCCATCAAATTCTAATTCACCGTCATTTGTTTCGTATGCTTTTTTGTGGTTGCCATTTAACATCTTAAACAATGGAGTAGAAAATAGCAGACCGTTAAAATCATCATATGGCTTAACAACAGATAGCCTCTTCATATCTACGTTTATTCTTTGATTAATTTTTTCAATCAGTTCTTCATCAATACTTTCTCCAGATGTCGTTGTGTATATCCACCCATTCTTAGCGTGTCTAAAGCACTCATCAACAAGAAACATTTTGTTTTCTGGCATTTCAGAAACTTTAATTAAATGATGCAAAGTCTTTTCATGATCAAATTCATTTACAAGCATTTCCTGTATCTCTGTGTTATACTCTGTCTTATCTGTAACAACCATCAAGTATCTGGCCTGATGTAGCGTCTGGTTTTTAATATCCTTAATAGTTTTTTCAAGGTTTTTCATAGCTACTAATTTTTCGGCAGTGTCTTTGGATGTATCTAAAATAATTAAAAATCCAATTCTTGGCACGACCTCTTTTAAGGCTACTTGATGCCTTTTTTTATATTGTTCTAAAGATAGTTCAGAAAGCCATTCTTCTGGTCTATATGTGTTACAAAACCTTTGCAGAACATAACCCCCATCTTCTGTATCGCAAATCCCAAGTTTTTCAGATCTATAAAGTTCGCATCCGGCTTGTTGTTCCTCTTTCTCTATTGCAAAGACACACCCTTTACACGATGTTTGCGCTCTCATCTTGCTCTCCTTATTTTTAATACAGATAGTGAAGATTCAGATATATACTTCTGCTGTACTTCAAAGTTTTCCGGTATTATAGATTGTAGCTTGTCTGTATTCATTATAGATTTTTTAGAACTTTCAAAAAATACTTCATTAAAATAAGCTAAATCGACATCGCCCCTCGTATACATTCTAAATAAAATATTACAGTCAGGCTCAATTATAGTAACTTCACAGCCAATTCGACACTTTTTTAATACCTCTTTTATTGCCTGCTCCAATTCTACAAAAGAAAAAGAAGAAAGGAAACAATCTATCGTTAAAGAAGTTATTTCACTATCAGAAAACGTTCTATCTAGTGACGCTAAATTAGAATGGTGCTTAAAAGAAGAGTCTGGCGAAGGCTTGTTTGACAAATATACTTTCATTATATGTTCCTGTATTCATTTACTGTAGAGTATAATAGATTATTCCAGCTATCAACAAATCTTTCGAGATTATATTTTTCAACTATGGTTTTTCTGGCGTTACCACCTAGTTCTTTCGCTAAGTTTTCATCTTTAATAAGAAGCTCTAAGAAGCCGCGCAGTTCTTGTGGGTCATTTGAGATTAGTCCATTCTTGCCGTTCTCAATTATTTCTGGTATCATGCAGTTAGCCGTAGAAACAATAGCGCAACCACAAGCCATAGCTTCTAATAATACACTAGGAACAGGAGAGTGTAAAGATGTATTATAAAATATTCTTGAACATTTATAAATTTCTCTTAAATGCTCTGTAGAATTAGCAGGCTCAGAAAGTCCGGGGCTTTTACCAAAAACTTTAATTGGAAGACCTTGAACTGTTTGTTGCCACAGATTATATCCGCAGCACCAATCTCTATTAGGCCAATCATTCACAACAGAAAGACAGGCATTATCTCTCTCTATATTTTCATCAGGCTTCCAAAAATCTATATCTACTCCATGCTCCACAGCGCTCGCGCCAGCCGCTCCCCACTGAGCCATATTATACGTCGAGATAAATGAGTCCTTATCTCTCGGATACTGTTGAAATGCCGCGATCTGAGACGGCACGTCAAACCTAACGTCAGGAAGAACGTGGGTATGTCTGAGGATAGGGATTCCAGTTTTGTTTCCCTGAGTAACGTCTGAGCCTGCTAGATGTTGGTGAGCCTTAAACATTCTGTCACATGATGTATGTGTCAAAATTAGGTCAAAATCAATATAGTCAGGTATAGTATTGACGATATGATAATTGTCTGGAACAGGAGCGTAGTCTGTATCCCAAGTTTTACCAATAGCCAATGAATAAAAGTTATGACCAGTTTTACAAAGGTTTTCTTCGTATCTTTCGTGTGTAGCAAAAGTTAATATGTTCAACTTTCTATCGGGATCACGCTTTCTCATTATTGCTCTTATCGCTCTTTTGTTCGCATTAGCCGTCATTTAAAATCTCCTTGAGCTTCAATCCTATTTCTTTATGAGAAAATTCTGACGCCCTTTTTAAAGCTTCTCGACTTTCTTCTGTAGCAATTTCTGTATTCCATTTCATAAACACTTCTCTCATAGAAACCATTAAATCCTCTAGGTCAATTTTTCTCCATTTTTCATTAGCGGTATACAGATAATCTATTGTTGACATAGCGCCAAAACAGGGAATTTCTGAAGACTTAACAGCAGACCCAGAACAGAAGTCATCCATGCCAGTACCTTCTGTGTAGATTACTGGAATCCCCATAGCCATAGCCTCTAAAGCAGGAATACAAAAACCTTCACCCCGACTAGGCATTACAAATGAGTGGCACTGAGAAATAGTGGACATGTAATCTTCTTTTCCTAGTTGTCCACATATAACAACTTCTTCTTTGTATTCTTTCCTTAGCTTTAAACCCTGTTTAATCTGCTTAAAATAATTTTGAACGTAATCTAATGACTGCTGAGAAGTTTTAATATATAGGTTTACAGGTTCATCTGGTTCAAACTCCATATGAAAGGCTTTAACCAAGGCTTGTATGTTTTTTCTTTCTACAAACTCTCCAACAAAAACAAAATTAAACGTGTTGATTAGGTTGTCTATCTTGGAACCTTGATTTAAATACTTTACAGAATTGTATTTGGAAATATCTAAAGAGTGTGGAGCAATTTTTACGGGCTGGGTAATTTCGCTTTGTATACATGCGTTTTTGCAGGATTGGGTTGGAACCCAAATTTCATCCATCAAGTTAGCATGATGCTGCCAAGAGCTTTCAATAAAGTTACTGGTTTCCGTAGCTATGAAACCTATGTTTTTGAATTTCGAGTCGTAAGAATATAGATGGGGAAGTGTATGCTGAATACAGATGTCACAACCAACTTCTGAATTATTTTCAAGCTCTAATATTCTATCGGGACAGCTTCCGGCAGAATTGTTAAAGGTTATAGCGCGAGGCACAACCTCTACTCCAACAGCATCTAGCGCTAGTATATTATTTATACATGCATTAGCCCATCCTGTTCCGTCTTTATAATTTCCTATGTATAAGACTTTCATTTAGCACTCATTTCCTGTTGAATTTTTTGTATCCTAATATGTTCCCAGTTATTTAATTGATTTCTAAAATTAGCCATTTCTTCGCAGGCTTGCTGAATAGAAAATGGCGTATTGCTATTTTGATTTTTTATATGTGACTCGTTAAAGTAAAATTGCTTATCCATGTTTTCACATCTGTAACCAAAAGATACGTCTCTTAGTACTCTTTTCCACAAATATCCGCCTATCCATTCCGGCTTATGAAGTATATTTGTAAATATATAATTAACAGCATCAGTAGTAGAAGACATACCTTGCGGTAGCGAAGGGCTAGGTGCTGGAGCGTTTAGGGGAGAATACCAAGTGGTTGCAGGATCTTTATTTTCTACTGTTTTAAAATGTTTAGCCCAAGCATCCGCAGCTTTATCCCAGCTATAATTTTCTAAAGCTCTAGCTCTAGTATTAGCACCCATCTCTGGAAGTAAATCCCTTTTTTCATGTAGCTGTTTTAGTAAATTGATAAAAGCCTCATTATTTGGTATAGCTCTTTTGCATCCCGTTTCACATTCTACATAGTAAGAACTTGGAATAACTCCAAATCCTCCAATGTTTTTTACAACAGACTCCATAGCTGAATAGTCTACAGAGATTACCGGAAGTGCAGCATTAGCCGCTTCCAGTTGAGGCATACCAAAACCCTCGCTGTTCGCGTATTGAACGTAGACATCAAAACAATTATAAACAGCGGCAAGTTCTTCATCCGATATAGGATTAGCTATGCCTACCATGTGGTTATTTAAAGACTGACAGCTTGAGCAGTTTTGTATTGAGTTTTGAAAGAAGTCTACGGAAACTTTTCCGCAGCTTTTGCACTTATAAGTCACCAAAACTCTACTAGCTAGTCCGCTTTCATGAATTAGTTTAGGTAAATCCCATCCTACATCTGGATAATACGTGTGACAGTATAAAAACGCATTAGGATCTTGTGTCTGATCAAGAAATTTTCTAAACGACTGCATCAAGTCTGGATATAGTTTTCTTTTTTGATTCCTCATAACTGTTCCGACAATAAAACAATCAGGAGAAACTCCCATGCTAGCTTTATGCGCGGGCTTGTCTGGAGCGGGTGTAAAACATTTGCTTGCTGCCGGTGATGCTATGTCTACAAAATTTATATCGTCGCATTGATTAATCATTGTATCTCTTCCAAATTCAGAGTAAGCAAAAACTGAATCAGCAGAAGCGTATGTATTGATCCATTGATCCGCCTGTGGCGTAGCGTCAACAGTTGGCATGATTGACCAATGAAAGAAATCTCTAAAGGGGGATCGTTGCTCAAACTCCATCATCCACCAGTCTCTAATATCCATAACGACATCAGGCTTAAAATCTAGCAACACAGAATTGAATGATTGATCTCCAAATTGGGCAGTTGGATTCGATTTATATGCTGCGTATTCTGGGGAGTCTGGACTTGGCTTATTGCCATAAAATTTCCAAGGTAGATTTTTTTCTTGTGACTCAGATGTTTCTGCGTAACAGCCTAGTTCCGCCACCTCGAAATCGTCTACTTGGCAAAGTCTGGATAGAACTTCTTTGGTGTATACGGAATATCCGGTAGCATACCAAGAAGCTTCCGTACAGAAAAGTATTTTTTTCATATTTGGCTTGCTTTATTTATTATTATGGAAGTTTTGTCTTTTTTAGATACTTCGCCGTTAATTAAAACAGTATTGCCTTCAATAAGAACGTCTTTATGTTCCTTGTAGGCTTCTGGAAAAACCGTAACAGAATCAAGCTCACCGCTAGAATCTTCAACCGCTAGAAACGCCATCAACTGTCCGGGGCTTTTACCCTTCTTTGTCTTGTACTCTCTTAGAGAATTTATATGAACAGCAAGCGCTACTTTACCTTTTATAGTACCTTTAGATACGTCTTTGCACATAAAATTTTGGCTACTCATAACATAATCTGTTTTTGAGCAAGTTATAGAGCAACCGAGAAACTTAAACTCTTGATCCGCTATAGTCGCCGCACTGTCTGAAAGATCATAAAATGGACTATCTAAAGACTTCTTTATATCTTTTACGGTTTCTATTCTTCTTGATGTGATCTTAAAATTTTCAGTTAGCATTTGTATATTTTGGCTAAGAGATAGTTTACTATCGTAATTCTCTTCTATGTACTTCTGCTCTCTGGCTGAAAGGTTTTTCCAACTGTCAAACTCATATAGCATTTCCTGTCTGTGCTTACTGTTGTTTGCGCCATTAAAAGCTCCAACAGAAATCAAAGATATTACAGCCCTTTTGTTTAGCTTACAACCATTTATAACTTTTACAAGAACGTCCATCCAGCTATATTTTGATATATCGTGCTGAGAAACAAGATCCTCTATCTTTTCACACTCTTTTGTCCCAACGTTCTTGATATGTCTTAGGCCAAAGTAGATTTTATCTTTAGAATCTGTAAAATTTGTATACATATATTGCAATCTAGGAGGGTAAACCTCTATTCCTTCAAACTTCGCATCCATTACAAGCTGCTTGATTTCAATCTGCGGCTTAGGTTTCCTATCCGACCTGTTAAGGTAAGACGTATAAAAGTCAAGCATACGATAGTTTTTGCAGTATGCGCTCCAGTATGCGTTGATCGCATAAGAAACGGCGTGAGACTTATTAAACGCATAGCGATTAGATTTCTCAATCCAAGAAAAAATTTCTTCAGCAATATCTTTGTTTACAATTCCCTGTTTTTCCGCACCTTCTAAGAAAGACTTCTTAACTTGCTCCATCAAGTCCGCCTTCTTTTTACCGATAGCTTTCCTTAGTCCATCAGCTTCTTTTAGATCAAAACCAGCTAGCCTTTGAGCCATCATCATAGACTGTTCTTGATAAACAAGAACTCCATAAGTCTCTTTCAAGATAGGCTCGATAGATTCATGTTCGTAAACAACGGGATCTAGATTAGCTTTTCTGTCGGCGTAATGCTGGGTCATACTTTTACCATCTTTAAACGCCTTCAAACATCCCGGCCTGATCAGACTAAGCAAAGCTGCTAGCTCGCTTATGCTTCTTGGACTAACCTTCTTAGCCCAGTGTCTTCCCAAGTTAGACTCAAGTTGAAATACTCCCTTGGTGCGTCCTTCACAAATCAAATCCCAAACATTGTCATCGTTAAAATCGTTGATATCAAACATAAATTTCCCCGTTGGCAAACGTCTTTTCAAACTTTACCTTCTTTAATAACGTCCTTTGTAACTTCATAAATTTAATCATCAGATTAGCAGTATCTTTTACGTCTTGCAAAGCATCGTGAGCATTGTCTTTGCTGGCTTGACTCATGCCAAAATAGTCGCGCATATAATCCATGTTATACTTTTTAACTTCTTGATTGTTTTCAAACCAACAGTAAATATGTTGCATAACATCAATTGTATAGATGGGGTTAAAGATTCCCTGTCTACCATTCTTTGCGTGAGTAGGTCCGTATTGCTGACACATACGTTCTACGATAGGCATATCGTATCCATTGATATTATATCCAGCAGCTATCGGGGCGTAGTAACTTGTTTTCTTAAAGTTGTACTTGTCGCAGAACTGAGAGAACTTACGCCAAACAGTTTTGGGCAATGGTGCTTTTGCGAGTTTGTCTCTTGTCTTTCTTGTGATTTTTAGTGCTTCGTCCTCTAGTGGATCAACTCCTGCCTTAATAGCCTTGTCATCGTCTATAATTGGCCTGATTTCGCTGTTGAATGTGCCTCCGGGCTGAAGTTCAAGCTTCCTAGCATGGATCGCTACAGCAGCGATCTGAGTAGGTTGACAGCTATATGGGTTTCTGCCACCAGTCTCAAAGTCAAATACTATTATGTCTCTATAATTCATGCTCGTTTTTCCTTTAGTTCTATAAATTTATTAACAGCGTCATCTATATTTTTATATAGCTTGTATTCTTTATGCTTGTCAGACCAAACTTGATATTCATTATCTGCAACAAGTCTTTTATTATAATTTCTTAGGTTGCAAATATGAACCTTATTTGATTCAATAGAGCAGCCAGAAAATATTACGGACTTATAATCTTCTGCTGTAGCCTTCATTTTATTCTCCTTTGTTTGTTATTTCCATAATTTTACTTAATAGATCAATAGCTAAAATGTCAAACTTGACATGCCCCTGAGATTCCAAATCATTCATTTCAAAGCCAACTATGTTTTTACCCGTGGCGTCTTTTACCATAGGACAAACATCTCTAAGCTTAAATTTTGATATGATTACACCAGCGGGGTGTTTTCCTTGAGATTTATTTGTGCCTTCAATATTAATAGCCTGTTCAAAAAACTTAGCTAGATCTCCTTCTAGTTCGCCTTCTTCATTTATCTTACACCATCCCTTTAGATCTTCTGATTCATTTTCCAATGCCCATCTTATGATAGACCTATCTTCCTTGTCCATCAACTCTAGTTGATCAGAGATAAGCGCTTCGTCTGGTATACAATCTGTTATCTCATTCATCTCAGAAAATGACACAGCATCACTGATTCTTAACACCTCTTTTAACGCAGACCTTCCTTGTAATCTGCCGAACGTAATCATCTGAGAAACATTTTCTTGACCGTATTTTTCCTTGATATAGTCAATAACTTCATCCCTATGCTCCGCAGGAACATCTACGTCAATATCGGGAAGGGAAATATAATCATCTGTGTTTCTTCCTTCGTTATAGAACCTCTCAAAAATTAGTCCGTACTCGATAGGATCTACCTCTGTAATCCCTAGTAGATAAGAGACTAAGCATCCAGCAGCAGAGCCTCTTCCCGGTCCAGCAATCCATCCTTTGTCCTTAACATGGTTTACAATATCCTGCACAATCAAAAAATATCCAGATAGTCCAGCCTTAAAAATAACCTCTAGTTCTGTTTTAACTCTATCAAGATATTCTTGTTTGTCTACATCTAAATAAACCTTCTTAGCAGGAATCAATTTCTTTTTCCATCCATGACGACAAAGTTCTTTGAGGTATTCGTTCTGATTGAACCCTTCTGGACAATCAAAGTCTGGTAGCATGGGTGGTCCTGCAAGATCATACTCTTCACACATATCAGCTATCTTGGAAGTTACAGACTTCTTTTTTGTATTTGGTAGATACCAGTTGTCATCCCCATCAAAAAATTGTGAAAACTCATGATCCACACCCTCTAACTTTGCAAGCGTCTTTTTAAGTTTACTACATAGCATAATCCTATGACAATCTGCATCTTCTTTATCTACATAGTAGATAGCCTCCTGAACATAATCTATCTTGATATGGTTGGATTTGAATATTTTAGCGAATCCGTTTTTCTTTGGGGTTACGCATATAACATTACCATTATCCGCTATTTCTTTTAGAACTTCTACGTTTTGATTTGATACATATTTAACCAAGTCAAACCAACCATCTTTGCTTTTCGCATAAAGAAGGAACCCGTCGAACTCACATCCGATGATAGGTTTTACGCCCCGCTTTTTACACTCTTGATGAAATTCTACAGCGCCAGAGACAGTGCCAAGATCAGCTATGCCGCAAGCCGTGTAGCCGTACTCATCACATCTTTTTGCTAGTTTATCTGTTTTGCAAAACCCTTGCTGTAAGCTAAAGTGTGTTTTACAGTTTATCGGAGTCCAATTCATCTTTTAAAACATTCCTCAAATTTTTAAGATACTCTTTAGACGGTTCTAGGTTTTGATGTCTTTGGTGTAAGATATCTTTCATCCTATTAGCTAGGGCGTCTACATTCAATACGTTATTATTATACATGGCTAAACCCTCAAGTAAACCCCTACATTCACCCCCTTGTAAGAAATTCAACGATTTAGACAAGGTGTTGTCAAGCACATCCCAAGCGCCCTTGAAAAATGAAGCCTCTTCATAATACCAGAACTTTGGAATCGCATCTACAACTGGTATAGCGCCCATTAATGTAGATTCAAAAAATCTAAACGTCTCCATACTGTAAGCTCCCGCAGGACATAGAGATAGTTTAGACTCTGATAAAAGCTCCATATACTCTTTCGGCTCTAAACCCTTACCGAATCCATCCGTAAACTCAATTTTGTATTTAAACTTATCGCCAGATTCAGAGACCAGCTTATCTAGACCTCTTTTAAAACAATCCCTAGTTCCGGTGTGGGGTATCTGTCCCACAAAACTAAAGTCATATTTTCTTTGAGATAATGGCTTTATTTCAATATCTCTATAGTCATCCGTAAACGGACCCAGCGGCAAGGGGTACGTTATAGGAGTTTCCAAACAGTGATTCCATCTATCTAGAGCGTGATAATGCTGAAAGATTAAAAATATATCATCATTAAAAAACCCTCTTGGAACTTGGTGATTCTCTCGCGAGGTTGCTATTAAAATGTTTAGCTTGTTATCGTTAAACTTAGGAACATCTTGTGAATCATACTTTACAATAACTCTGTATTTATCATCTAGCATCTCGCTAAATTTAGTAGCTACATCTAGTGTAAACTTGTTTCCTAAATCAAACTCGTTATTTAAATCAATTAATTCTGCCATTATCCCGGAGCCTCATAGTATCCTATGTTAAAACCTTCGTTAGTACATTCTTTAAGTGTTTTTTCATGACCTATTGTATGTAGCTTTTTCTCTACATACTCACACATGGTAGTATTCGTCCCCGGCCAATTATTTTTATAAAAGTGACAAAGTTTTTGGCATCTAAAATCCCTACGACTATTGCTAATTGGTCTGGGTTTGATGTTATCTTTGATCTCTTCATATCTTTTTTTAAGCATTTCCAAGAATCTATCTTGGTCTGATTTGTCGAAGCACATGCTAAACGGTCCACCGTCTCTAGTAAAGAAGATAGACATAATAGCCTGTTCGTAGTCTGGATAAAGTTTTGATATAGCATAATTATATAATAGTAACTGCGCATCGTCAAGAAGTTTTTCGTATGTTTTTACTTCTCCCGTAGCCCAGTTTTTTCTTTGTCCTGTCTTCCAATCGACTACCTCAATTATATCGTCATCTATCTTAGTAACTAGGTCAATAGTTCCCTTGATAGCTAAGTTGCCCTTGATGGTAGTTCCATCTGGCATTTCATATTCATATTTAGCCCAATCTTCTTCAATAGCAATATCGAAAGTAGGTTCTGTGTCAACTATATCTCTTTTTCTTGGGTCGAATTGACCATCATTAAAATTTAAAGCTGTCTCTATTTGTTTCTCGCAAAACTTAAAATCCGCAGGGTAGTATTTATGACTATCTGTAGATCCATAGTGTTCGTAACTACGGCTTAGTAGATCGGCAACAAGTTTTTTAGTTTTTAGTTTTCTTGGCGTGAAACTAACTTCTCCGATAGCGTCATCCATAATTGACAACTCTTTCTTGTCTGGATTGTCTTGTAGCTCTTTTTTACAAGATGCTAAACATTCCATTACTTTGTGACAGGCAGTTCCTAGCTGGGCCTTTTTTCCCGATTCTGACCTATATCCTAAAACATAAGTCATAAAATACTGCATTTGGCAAAAATCATAATTACCATAGCTGGAGGATCTGATGTATGTTACTATCATTCTGACTCTCTAAACTGATGGATACCGCCAACAAGAACCGGCTCATCTTCTGATGGGGACTCTGGGATTGGAGATCCTAACCATCCCCAGTCTTCTACTGCTTTTATCAACTCTACATGCGTCTCTTGAATAGACATATCTCTGTTATCAATCACCGCATCAAACTCAAAATCTTCATCAAAAGCATTTTCGCTTTTATGTGAGTCTTTATGATTTGATCGCATTAGCTTAACCACTTTACCACCAGCATTTTGAATGGCTTCAGCCTCGTTTGGATACCTGCAATCATCAACTACTGCAAGCAGCGGACCTTCTGATTCTACATCTTTGACAAGCCTAGAAACCCAAATCTCTTCATAGATTTTTCTACAGACTTCTGAACCAAAGAACTGAAGAAACTCTCTACCTGTCATCTTTCCCTTTTTATGATACATTAAATCGCCATTATCAATAAGCTTTTTAACAGGTGCGAGTTTGGCAGTTTTAGCGCATGTTATGACTCCCGGCATAGACTCCCAAGTGATTGGTATTTTGGCGTTCTTCTGTATGTCAGAACCCCTTACGTTTTCTTCTTTAATGTCAAAAAGTTCTGTTGCAATATTTTTTAGCGGATCTGCAAAAGAATAGCTTTTTACATAAGGCCACATATTATAAACAGCCCATTCGGAAAACTCTAAGTCTACTCTCTTAACATCTAGAAGGGCGTGTCCTTGTTCCTTGTCGCCCTTAGAGTCAATAAACTCTGTAGCTACAACAAGCTCACCCTTGTCTGTTATGCTAAAGCCTGATATTATGTTATGAGATTTAAGCTGATAGCCATGTATAAAGTTACTACATGTAGTCTTACCGGACTGTTTGTTTCCGGCTATGGCTAAAATTCTAGTAGTCATATCAAGTTTTCCTTCTGTAATTGGGGGTTAAGCTCTTCGTGAATTTGTTCAATAGTCATTTCACCAATGTCTTTTTTAGAAATTTGTGGCCTAAAATAATTAAATCTTCTTCCACACTTTTTTACAATTTGGTTAGCGGCTTTTTTGCCAGCATCATCATAATCCGTTAATATTACCAAGTTTAGAGCGCCGCTTTTTTCTAGTACCAATAGCTGATCGTCGCTTATGCTAGAGCCAAAAATACCAACTGAATTTTTAAATCCAGATTCATACATTCTTAGAACATCGCCTTGTCCCTCTAGTATAAAAAGAACACCCTTATCTCCCATGAAATTCTGAGCGATATTAAATCCATAAAGAATGTTTTTTTTGAATCCCTTGCTATGTAGCCATTTTGGTTGCAGATTTTCATCTATAGCTCTTCCTACGCATCCTACATAATTATAGCCTTCATCATAGATAGGGACAACAACTCTTCCAGACATTGGTTTATTTTTTGCAAAACATGTTCCTATGTCAAATGTTTTTAGGGTTTCTTTGTCATATCCTCTGTTGATGTAATATTCCGCCGGTATATTTATAGTAGATTGTATTTGATCTCTTGAAATTGTAGGAGGTTTTCTCTCAATCTTTCTCTCAAATACTTCTAGTAGTTTAACTTCTTTGTTTGAACTTTGCTCTTTTACCTGTAGTTTAGATTCATCTAGATTCAAAAAATCTAAACAAAAATTATAGACAGTATTTAAGGGCATATCTTTACCTTCCCTGTAGGATAATACCCCTCTTACAAATCCAAATATATTACTTTGATAATCTTGTTCGCACTGGTTTGTCCAACATCTCCAGTTTCCTGTAGCCGTATCCCCGTCTGTAAATACGCTACAACCCTCTGGGCTATCGCCACCATGAATTGGACAAGGAAAAGAATATCTGTTTGGATATTCCACGCCTTCTATTTCAAAATATTCTAAAAGCGATGGGATGTCTTCCGAAAGCTTATCACACACTGTCAATATCTGATTCTGAGTCAATTTCTTCATTTATTTCAAAACCCTCCTCTCTCGCCCTTGCATTATTATGAAGCTCATTTCTTGTTTGACCTTCTGATAATTTACCTATACTTCCAAACATATTCATACTAATATAGTCGCCGTCATCTAAACCGCAACCATGTCTAGCTACAACGGGAACAAGTTTCCTGTTTCCATTTTCTATCTTATCTTCTGCTATCTCTTCTTCTGATTTCATCTTAAAGATAGAGAAGCTAGTACAAAGCCATATCAACCTGTCTGAGCCTGATACTACATCTGTAGACTCCTTGGTAATACCGTCCCTATTTAGCTGTACAAAACTTATACAGGGAACATCGTACTTAACCATAAAGTTATGTAGCTGAGTAATTTGAAAACCAAGCACTTGATATTCTTGCATGGAGCTACTGATACCCTCAGAACCCATCAGCTTTAGATAGTCATATACAATCAAACAATCATTTGTAACACCGGCCTCATCAAATCCTACGTGTTGATAGATCCATTTTCTCATAAGGGCTAGTATATTCTCAAAAGACTGTCCAGCAATACTAATGTAGTGATAGGGTATCTCTTTAAGTTCTTGGGCAGCTTTTTCTACCTTCTCTTTTTCTAGTGGGTTTTCTGTAAACTTACCAGTAGAAATCTTATTTATGTCTACTCCGCTAAGGTTAGCAAGCATCCTATTAAGATGATCCTCTTTACTCATCTCTGTATCTAACATTAGAACGGGGACTCCCATCCTAGATACATTCATAGCTACCGCATCCCCAAACATCGACTTACCAACCTTGGGGCGAGCCGCTATGAGATCAACGCACTTTCTTCTAAGCCCACCACCAATAGCCGCATCATACCTAGGAAACCCTGTAGGTATACCTACGTTGTCGGATACATTCTCAGAAAGATACTCGATATAATCATCAATATCTTCACCAATGATTTCAGTTTTCTTATTTGATGATTGATATATATCGGCAGTGGCGTCAAGAATAGGAGCTTCTACCTTAGATATAAGATCCATAACATCTTCATCGCCATTAGTAGCATCTAGCTCTTTTTCGCAAGCCTTTAAAGTTTTCTTCAGGTCTCTCGCAAGTTTAAGTTTAGCTATCTTTATGGCGTGAGATTTTGCGTTTTCTTTATGTATAGGAAAATTAAACAAAGATCTTATAAAAGAAATCTCATCTTTGTTGTTTATGGACTCATACACACCTAAACTATTTGCAGCAGACAGTATAGAGGCTAGTTCTACTTTTGAGTTTTCAGAAACTGACTTATAGACACAGTGAAATATCAACTGGTTCATGTCGCTAGTGAAGTGTTCAGCATCTACGAAGTCTATTTCTAAATAACAATCTAGTCCATATTGACAAAGAGCCGCAAGTACGGCTCTTTCTGATGCTAGATCTTCTAAAGTTTTTTTTGTCATATAGACCTTGACCTCAAACAGTTATCACAAACAAAGTTTTCTCTTTTATGGGTGGGGTGAACTTCAAAGGTGGTATTGCAGGCAGAACATAATTGAGAAACCATTTTAACTGGCTTTCTTTTTCTTTCTGCTAGCTGTATTTCTGGTGTTTTATTTAGATCATCTTTATGTTCAGTTCCATCGTCGCTAAAAAGGTTAACTCTTTGTTTGACCTCTAGTTGAGTAGAGTTGCTTGATGGCTTGTCTTGCAACATGGTAAAATCATCTGAGACTGCTGCATTTTTTGTAGGCTTGACCTCCTTTGGTTTATCTTCTTTTAAAAGACTAGCTGCCAACTCTTGCTTTTGTTCAGGTGTAAGAAGTTGCAACATCTTTTGCACTAAATCTTCACTCATCATTTTCTCCTAGCCATATTTGTTAATATTTCTGCCATCTTAATTATTCTACTGTTTTTACCTTCTAGTGTTCTAACTCTAGCCTCTGCGTGATTTTTAATCTTTAGTATCTCCGCAGCGAGAGGGTTTTCTCTCACAGCAGAGAAATACTTCTCTTGCCATTTAGAGTACTGTCCTCCGTACTGATTCATTGTGCTACCTATTATAAACCAAATAGAAGATTCTGCCCACTCTAAAGTGTTTTTTTCTTTAACCTTTTCTGTTTCAATATACTCTGAGTAAGCGTAGAGCTTGAAGGCATACATGTTACACGTTTCTGCGCTCCAAGATTTAATTGTATTAAAATCAGCATTGAGAGCAGTAGAAGCTTCTTCTGGCGGTTCTACTTCCGCTAAGTACTTAGAGCTTTTCCAGTCATCAATCGCTTGTAGAAACTCACTTAATCTTGTTTCGCCACTCATCTGTATCCTCGTTGTAATTGAATTGCACTATCCTTATGTCGTTTATATTGCACCACTCTATCTTATTTTTATCTCTAGCCTGCGCTCTAAAAAATGACAGCCTATCTTTAAAGTGAAATGCGTTGAACTTAAAGTGTTGCTGACCATGAACTTCTACAATCAAAGTCCTATTAGGTATATAGAAATCCGCTCTCAAAGATTTGTTTTTTACAGTTCTGGTTCCCGGTAGACTAACTTCTTCTAAGATTCTATCATAGGGAAAGCAAGAGTCAAGAACTTTCTTTGCTTTTTGGTGAAGCTTTGATCTCTTGCCTCCCCCAGACTTAGGGTTCCAGCTATACTCTCGGTCATCTAGCCCGATTACTTTCAATCTAAAGCCTCTTTAATCATCGACTCTAAAGACTTTACAAGTTTAGTATTTCTATTTAGAAAACTATAAACCTTGTCCTGTCCTTGAAACTTGAAAGCTTTAGCAATCTTTTCAGGATCTTCCACGTCTAAGTCTGGATCAACCTCTTTGGCAAGCTCTTTGTTCATTTCTAAGAAGGGACAAGAAAACCAAGCCCCAGACCTATCAATAAGCCCTAAGTCTAATGACAATTGAAGAACCTCTTGAGTCGAATCTATGCCGTGACCATATCTGATATAACTTTGCACTTGTCCTCCCGGCGGCCCCATAGACGAACATATAATTTTCCAGTTGACAACTTGACCAATCCTGTTTTTGCTAGCGTCTTCCCAAGGTTTTACTGCGGAGATTTTCTCGCCACCACCAGCAATTTCCATTCTAGTATCCGCTTGATACTGAATTTTATTACCGCCATCAGAAAGTTTTGCTTTGCCAAACCCTCCTGTGTTTGCAATGTAGTGAGTTATAGCAATAACAAGACCTCGTTGTCTTGGTAAAAGCTGTCCAATCTTTTTTGTAAATATAGAAAGGATCTTCGGAAGCCCCGCTCGTCCCGGACTAAAATCTCCATCTAGTTCTTTGGCCGGAATCAAAGAGGATATAGAATCAATGATTAGAACAGCGCCTTGATAGTCTGAATGACTCATCATCTTATACGCCATTTCTAAAAATTCTTCTGCCGGTAGGGGCTTATCTTCTGGTGCAATGACTTCTATTTTCTCAGGATCAAAATCGTTTACCTGAAAGTTCATATCTTTAAGGCGACCTTCTGCATCTAGATAGATGACTGGCCTACCTTCTTTCTGGCAGTTGGTAGCAATCTGCATAGCGGTTGTTGTCTTACCACTTTTAGGATCGCCTGTAAGAGTAACCCAACACCCTTCTCTGACCCCACCGCCAAGCGCTATATCAATAGCGGGACTGATGGAAATTACCTTGTAGTCGCTTTTTTCTTTAAGCACTTCTGTGCCTGTTTTGATTATGTTTCCGTATTCTTTTATTTGACTTTTCAAATATTCAGGAGTTTTCTTTTTTGCCATCGGTATCCCTAAGTTTTGACATTAACGTTTTCTTCTTGTTTCTTTTTCTAGGTTTATATTCTTTATCTTCTGCTATTTCTATAACTTTCTTTGGTTTCTTTGCCTCTATTTTAAGTTCTTCGGATCGTTTTGCAACCCCATCCTCTACAAATCTAGTAATTAAAACAAACTTTTTAGAGTTATGTAGAAATCCTAAAGAGTATACGTTTCTACCGCTTGAACCATTTAGATAAGACACTAGAGATTTCTCTCCGTATTTTTTAATTAACTTAGACGCCAATCTTATTTGAGTTTCATACTCTTGTTTTTGCGACTTATTCCAAAATTTAAATTCAAGACTTCCCTTGTTTTCTCGCTCTCTTTTTCTCATACAAACTAATTCTGCACAATATTGTGCAGCACTACAGGGCTGTTTGGTTGATATACTTCTGTACTTCTGGGTGCTTGATTTTTTCTGAGTCATTTTTAAATATCATATATTTAAGATTGTCTTCGGTTACAGATCTAACAGATTTAGCTTTTTCAAATTCGTTGTAAGGCCAAGTATACTTGGCAACATCTATCCCGGAGCAATCGTCTTTCAGTAAGCACACCGTCAAGGTTTGGAAAGAGGTGGAATGGCTACCGTCCATCGCTTGATCCTTAGCTATACCTCGCATTACCGCTAGGCCGTCTAGACCGTTAGAATCTTCAAAAAACACTTTGGCAGGAGCGCCAAACATATGAAGCTCTATCTTTACTGGAGAAACGTTTTGTTCTTTACAATAATTTGAAAGCCTAGACCAAGGATTGTCTAAGTTTGGCCTGTCATAATCACCGTAAACCCGTTCGTTATTAGATAGAGTAACAATCCAACTAATCATAAGATGCTCCATAATGAGCCTTCTCATGTACCCATCTCTCTTTGTACAAATCATTTTAGTCCTCTTTTATTTTATGAATTATACCTTTGTACTTTTTAGGCATAGACGGCCTTTTCCTACTTTCATCACCAGCAGCAGATGCAGCCTCCGTCATTATTGTCGCAACCTTGTTTTTATCTCTAGCATAAAGGTTGGAAGAGTCTGGAATTTCTTTGTCGTTTTTAACAACCTCTAAGTGTCTTGAAACGACTGATTCAGACCTATCAAGATGTTCAGCCAAGTCTGTGACTTCTGACTCAGAATTGTCCTCAATATAGGTTTTTTCAGTTTTTGAAAGTGGTCCTTTCTTCATTTTATTTCTCCATCATAGTTCTTCTGGCTCTGGTAAGGTATAAAGTATTTTTAGTTTTTAAATACTTCATGTAAAAATCAAAACAGTTCTTTGAAACTTTTCTTAAATTTCTAGTCTGAGAAGATGATCTAGTTAGTCTATCGTTATAGGCGTCTACAACTTCTGATCTGTCGTAAAGAACGTAGTAAAACGCGCTCTTCCCAGTGTTAGATACTGAAGCAAAGGCGTTTTTTTCTTCTGTCTCAACACCCCTTGTCCCATAGAATTTTTTTTCTGTAGATTGTGGGTCTGGTAAATTAAGACCAGACACATCTTCGTTTTCCCATCTAGCCATTTAGTTTCTCCAATCTTTCTTTTAGTATTCTAATGCAGTCTGCTTCTGATGCTCCAGATATACAAATCTGAGCCTTGGTTGATATTCCATATTTTGACAAAAGACGATTCCCCATAACCTGACTATCTAGACTTCCATCTTCATACATTTTTCTTATGTCGATCTTCATGGTTATTGTGGCGTGATGCGGGCAGATTTTTCTGTCTACTTGATTATCGGATATTTCAAAATCATTCATTAGCTGCCCTCTTTAATCCAATTAATCTTTTGTTTATCTGTCATGCCATTAATTTTTTTATTTAAATCTCTTTTCTGTTGGGCTTCACTGTTGTTCTTCTTATTGTCTTTAGCGGATTTTTCCTGCTTTTCATAGTGTCCCATATCTCTAGTGTTTTTGTCTGCTAACTGACCGATGGTATTAGCTTCGCCTCTGACAGATATAGAGGGAGGATTTATAAAAACCTTCCGTAGAGTTTTTTTATTGCAGGATGGACACTCCAATATTGATGGAGCGTCATAGGCTTGTCTAACTTCGTCGTAGTATTTGCATTGCTTACATTCAAAATCGTAAAGCGGCATTATTTTCTCCTTATGGTAGATGACTCTATATTCTAGGAGAATGTGGCTAGTATTACACGCTAATTTTCCATAGCATTTAATATTCTGCCAAGAATACCATTTCTTTGAATGTCTTGAGTTGTAAGAGTAGAGATTCCAACACCCTCTACATTTTCAAGCTTTTCTATGCAGTCCCAGAGTCCGCTTCTAGATAGGTCGCACTGTCTAGTGTCTCCATTTATTAGCACTTTACTGCCTTGTCCCATGCGAGTAATAAACATTTTTATTTGTTCAAACGTACAGTTCTGCGCTTCGTCTAGTATCATATATGTATTATGAAACGTAGAACCCCTCATGACTTCTAATGGTTGATATTTAATTCTACCTTCGTTGTAGTACATACCATAGTACGCCCGACCCAAAAAGTGTCTAAAATTTTCTTGCATAGGTAAAAGATATGGAGCTATTTTTTCCAATAGATCTCCGGGTAGACTTCCTATTTCTTTTCCTGTACACACCAAAGGACGAGATATTAAAACCTGATCTATTTCCCCTCTATGTAGATGATCTGAAGCAATTCCTGCTGCTATGTAAGACTTACCCGACCCAGATGGGCCACTGCAAAATATTACATCGTTTTCTACGATAGATCTTATATAATCTTTTTGATTCTCCGTTTTTGCTTCTACTGTTTTTACTTTTTGAGGTGCGCTGCTTTGTTTTTTGGTTTTTCTTTTCATTGAAGCTCTACTGACTAGAAGGGTTTTTCGTTTATTAAATCCCTGACTTGTGTATCCTTAACCAATACCATATCGCTATGGTCATTTTGATAAGTAATTGTTGTTTCTACATTTCCACCTCCCGTATCCCCGCCAGTAGTAGCGATACTAGTTACATAGTTGTTATTGCCAAGATCTATTATGTGGTATTTGTTTGCATTTGCCGCTGAATCAAATGTAGCGAAAACAAGTCTTATTGGCCTATCTGTCTTGTTGTATACATCTGATGGCGGTTTAGGCGAACCGTATCTTGGTGGGTCAGGATTATTAGGATCAAGACCATCTCTATAAGGACCGCCTCCGTAGCTAAGTCCTGTGGTTTTGTCCATTACTCCAGAAGCGGCAAATGGCACATCTGTATTTCTTACAAACACATCGTCAGCGGTGTCTGTCCATATAAAATCACCATATTCTAATGCTCTTCTCGCAACACCAGTAAAAGAACATGATACTTGTAGCGGAAGATTCATGTAAGAAAATAAATTTTGTTCGTACTCTTTGTCTTTTTCAGAACCTCTCCAGAATCCTACGTCTGGTATTTGAGAGTAATCAATAGATAAACTAAGATTTATATTATTAATTCCATATATTTTTAAGGGTCTTTTAGCGCCATCATCACCATCGTAAACAGACTCGGTATCACCAAGTTCAAACATACTAATAACCTCTTGGGGAAGTCTTGACTTTCTGTCAACGGGCTGTTTTAGTATATCTAGATGGCTTCTTTTTAAAACTTCGCCAACTTGTGGTAAGTCATTATTTATACCATAATCGCTAAGAGTAGATAGATCTTTATTAAATCTAAACTGTTTTGTAAAAAGCGTTACAGATTCAGTAATGCCGTCTACTCCTAT
>MDSX01078463.1_pt1 | contig 34842 bp, 46 predicted proteins | sample 811141 | NCBI WGS metagenome assembly MDSX01 (sample SAMN05326642, study PRJNA326480) | marine metagenome | isolation source: seawater | place: Atlantic Ocean: South East | collected 2010
ACGAACTCAATTACTTCCTTAAACTGATTTAAATTAACTTGTGAACCAGACAAAATAACGTCAAGTCTATCTTTTTCCAAATCAATTGCACTTTGTAATCCAGCATCAGCAGCTTCAGCAGCAACTTTGTTTGCAGTTATTACAGTACTTAAGTCTGAATCCGCTTTTGTACTATCCTCGTAATTTTTTAGTATTGCTGCATCAATGCCGGTTAAGGTAGCTGGTAGTCCTGCGATATCGTCAGGTACAATACCAACTGGTCTTATTATTGTTGGGTCAACAAGATTTTGATCCGATTGTCCACTAAGTATTATTTTTGTATTTGCCATAATTATTTATTTTAAAATAATTGTTATTATGTGATCTTTTACACCGGCACACCAAAAACAGTGTGTCGTTTTGGTTTTAAATAAAATATTTAATGATTAACTTGAGTCTTTATGTTTTTCAATAAAAAATGAACAGAATGTTCATAACTCACTTAATAGAAATAATGATAATAATTTTAATATTAATAAGGTTTAAAGATAAAAGTTTTTAAACCCTACACTATATAAATATGTGGGAATTTTGAAAAAGTCTATTTTTTTTCAAAAAAAATTATATATTATATATTAAATTTTTGAGATTTTTAATTGAGTTACTATAAAGAAGTGGTTCACAAGATCCTGATTCTGTTAAATAATCACTCACTAACTTACCTAATACCTCATTATCGGTGAATTTAAATATAACTTTTTTGTTGACTTTTTCTACTATAAATTTTTGTCCTTTTAATTTTAAAAAGGCTGTTAAATATAAATCAGATGTTTCGTATGTCTTATCTTCGCTCATTTTTTTGTCTTTATTAATAAATATATAAAACTTCAGTAAAGTGCGAATTAGTTATAACTATAATTGTACCTAATTTTACCACCACCAAACGACGTATTAATAAAGGGTATAGTATTTTCTGTAATAGTGTAGTCCTCAGTTTCTCCGGAATCTTGTAATAAATAAAGTAAGATTACAGAATAATTTTAGATGTGTCTGTTTTTTTTAATAAAGTCTTAATATCTGTATGAACATTTAAGTCTTGAACCTGACCATGGGGTGTCTATAAATGAAATGGTACTACCACTTATGGTATAATCGTAGTTCTCTTCTTGTAATAACCCGTTTAAGTAAACATGTTCACTGTTTAATTCGGGAACCTCACTCAATATAAATATTTTATTAATTCCGTCAACAACACCTGAAGGGGTTTCTCTATCACTATATTGAACCCTTAATGTTAGTTCTTCCCAGTCCGACATATCGTAAGACCATTCAACATCCTTCAACCTGTAATAGTATTCACCACCATTAACACCGACTATCATTCCTGGTCTTCTTCTTGTTAATGATACGGCATGTAAGTCGTTTACTGAAGCAACATTTCTAAGACCATCTACACCATAAACTGGATCAGTTACTGCGTAATCATCTCTAGTATCCATAGGTGTTAATACACCCATTATACCAACACCACCCATTAAACTAAAATCACCCATCTACATAAAAATATTTAATCACATAACCAAATGTCAACTTTAGCATGTGTAGGCACATATGTTCTATACATTTTGTACATAATATCATTATCGGGTTCACCAATACTTATCTCACCTTGATAGATCATAGGTATTGCGAAACCATTACAACCATTTTCACTGTTTCTAAACATAGTTGGTTGTGTCATATTAGTAGGTATTATAATATATCCATAACCATTACCTAAAGGTAACTCTATATGGGTATTAACAACCTCTGTTTTATAAGTATCTGTTAGATTGATAATGTCACTAACATCTACATTAATTTTACTTGATTTACCATAATAGTATTTATAACTATCTATTTCTGGTGTAACAATTTCTTCGGAATCATCATCATCATCTACTCGTTTACTAACAGGTACACTATTAATTGGTGGTGATTGCCCTGGTATGTCTGCAGTGAAAGACTTAACAGGTTCAGTATATGTAACAATATCGTTTCTTTTAATAGACATCTTTTTATTAGACTTATAATTAAAAACAGATATCACATAGTCATCGGATAGTCTTTGGTAATCATCGTCTAATGTTACTATAGTAGTTCCTGAAGTACCACCTTTAGGTATGTGAATAGTATCTTCTATAAATATAGTGTCACCACTAATTACACCCACTTCATTAGAGAAATCAAAAGTTATTGACTCTACTAAAGGTTGGTTTGTTTTGGCAACATAATGTACTACAATAGAACCAGGATAGAATGTTGCGTAAAAATCAATATCAACGGCAATGTCATCGATATATATAACCTCACCTTCAGCCAACCCGAATCTAGATTTAGTTTTATCAAACTCATACCTTATTAAAGTAACGTCTAATACGCAACCATACATTTTAAATGTTGCGACATCACCTTTAAACGTACCAGCAAAATTATCTTGTATAATTAAATTGTTATCTTTAACATCAGGACCATTAACAGTATTTGTCTCTATTAATCCTTGTGTACCCCCACCCCAGCTGTAGTTAAATGGTACACCTTCTTGTTTTTCTCTATATTCGTCTAATTCTTTAAATAAAAATTCGTCAAAGTTGTCTACAGTCCATTTTAAAAATCCATTTACGAAAATATCTAAACTACCTAACCTTCTCGGTATACTATTTAATTCACAATCATCGTATTCTTCATACGCTCTAAATCTAATACTAATATGTGACCATTGATCATCTTTAACTAACCCACTTAAACTATATTCTTCAGTAATAGTAACACCAGTTACGTATTTTTCAGTTACAGTTGTTGCGGTGACTTTAGTATTACCAGTGTCACTATTACAACCACAACCGCATTGAGAATTACAATCTACTACAGTTGTTGCCGTTACAGCTGAACATACACCACTAATACCTAAAGTCCTATACCCTATACTACCATCGTCTTTTATTCTAAATCCTAAAGCGTTGTTAACTATATCTATATTTCTGTCTTTTTGTTGTGTTGTAACTTCGGTAATACCGGTAAAACAACAACAATTTCCTTTGTAAACTAAAAATGGGTTATCGTCTAAAACCTCTTCTGTTACTTTTGGTGGTGGTAACGGATATCCTGATGATGTAGTATAACCAGTTTCACCACTAAATAAATCCCAAAACTTATTTTCGGATCTAGTACCCATATAGTAAAAGAATCCGGTGTTTGCGCTATATACGTCGTTTAATGTCGTTGCGGTGTTTCCACTACATAAGTCTCCACCATCTTTTCTTAACCAAAACATTGATGTCCATCCTTGTTCGTATCGTGTTGGTAAAACTTGATAATTGTATGGTATTGGTTTTTCTTGTAAATAACATTGGTAAGCCTTATTAGGGTCTGGACAACAAGAGGTACTCCCTGATGTTGATCCTGTAGTGGTTCCAGATGTAGTTCCTGTACACACAGGTGGACAATTAAACCAAGAGATTGGCCATGTAAATTTATTATTGGTAATATCTTTAAAATATGTTTCGTCTGATAATTTAAAGAAACCTTGATAAAATCCACCACATAATCTAGAATATCTACCTTCTGTTAATCCGGTTAAAGGTGTGGTGGTGTAGTCATACGTACAACCACTAACTCTTGTCATAGAAAACCTAGTATCACCCGAAGATAGGAATAAAGTTGATCCTGTGAAAGCGGATAAGAATGTTACCCCACTTGTTGATCCCGTACAATCATATTCGATAAACCCATTATCAATACCGGTTAAACCTATATCGTTTAAAGTAACACCACTACCATAAACAGTTGACCCTGTCCAATCAACTAAATTATAAACTGTATCACCCGAATAAGAATCATCATCATCTATATCGATATTAACTAATAAACAACTTCCTGTTAAAATTATATCTGGGTTGGGTGCGTCTTCACAATCGTAACAAAGAAATAAGTCCCAGTAATCACTGTTACTTAATCTCATCTTCATACAGTTGTCGAAATTATGTTGATAAATGTTACTCATATATAATAAATATTACCCTATAACTTCTTTAAGTTTGTTTAATAAATCGGTTTCAGAATCTTCGATATGGGTATCAGCCTCATTTTTATCCCATATAATCATAACACCTTTTCCCCTAACTAAAGAAACTATTCCTCTGGGACCTTTTCTAATCCCCATTGCTTTTACTTTGGTTTCACCATCATTTAAGATGATGTCTTTACCACCTGGTCTATAATTAAATAATTGTTTTATTTTCATATTTGTTAATTTTTTCTATTTTATTAAAAAGCCCTAACCGCACGAACTGAGTTTGTGTTGGTCTTAATCTCATCACTAATGTTTCCAGCGAAGAACCTAACTACATATGCGTTAGATGCATCCCGTTCAGTACTAGACCAATATTCAAAGGAAAGAGATAGTTCTGTTGCTGAAAGAGCATCTAATGATTTGTTAACGTTAAATCGATTAATAAGTAACAATTTTAACTCATCAATACTTGGTAAGTACCAATCGGTAAAACCACCATCAGTTAATCCGTTCACATAAGTTGCAGCATTACTAATTGTCATTGATGACGTATTACCTGACCCATTCCAACTACTTACACCACCAGTGACTGTACCTGTTAAATTTTGCCAAGTTGCTGTTGTTTCACCTGTACTTACTATTAAACCATGTTCTACATTAAGGTTGTCTTTATATAAATGGTAGATAATACCACCACCAAACTCTTCTCCTAAGTAATGTACAAAACCACTAGTGGATGCTACCCACGAACCAACACCATTCGCGTCAGATGTCAAAACATAACCATTTTGTTCATTACCATCTAAAAATTTAAAGGTACCTGTTGTTCCTGTACCACCGACTTGTAAGTGTGTGGTTGGTTTTTCCGAACCATCTGGGTTCAAACCAAGACCAAAGTAACCACTATCCGAATATAATTGAGCTACTGATGAACCATTAAATTCAAACCATAACGTACCATTTGGGTCTCCAGTTTTACCTTTAACAACCATACCGTCAGTTCCTGCACCAGCCCTAATTAAAACTTTATTTTGATAGAATTTAGATGGTACTGTTGTAATACCAGTTCTTGTATATCCAGAACCAAAATAACTAATAGATCCGTGTTTATCACCCGTTGTGGAAAAATCTCCCACAAAATAAGTTGAAGACCCTGAAGTGGCACTATTACTAATAATATTACTAGTTAGTCCATCCCAATTGAATTCAGTGTATTGACCCTTAACTATTCCAACCAAAGGGTTCGATGTAATACTATCTGAATGTAAAATAGAGTCACCTTTAACTAACATTTCCCCACCATTTAATAAATCTATAGTAACACCACTATTTGTTCCAAAATAAACGTTACCCTCATCTAAGGGATTTATATTAAGTGGAGAACAAGAATGTATATTACTAACGTGAATGTCTGTTATACAATCTCCTGATGTGTTTCCTGTATAAGTGCTACCACTAACAACATTACCATTTACATCAATACCTAAGTTATTAACTGACGTACCTGTACCTATGGTACCAATATTAAGATTCGGAACATAAACATCTTGATAAGAAGTAAATCCAGTTGTTGTGAATTTAGCACCTAATGAGGAAAAATCAAAACTCGATCCACCATTGAAAATTCTAACTTCAGCGTCAGACCCCCTTCTAGAACCTATATTAATATGTCCCCTAATTCCAGGAGACCCACCACCGGTAAATATAGTAAGTGCGTTGGTTAATAACCCACTACCACCATCATTGAATGAGGTGATACCGGTAAAGTTATCACCACCGTACAGTAATGAACCCGCAGTGGTTACCGCACCAGCACCTCTACTACGTAAATTAACTGATGAAGATGCGCCAGCACCACTAGAAAGGTTTTCTACACGTAATTGAGTTTGATCATTTGTGTCATCTTTAAAAGTCGCGGTATACCCACTTAAATCGTGTACCCTATCACCTGTTAATGTTAAATCTGTATTGGCGAAGTTTGTACCACCCGATAAAGAAGAAAAATCTATAGATGGTACACTACCTCCAGTATTCCAAGTTAAATCTAAATTTGTACCATTTAATGTACCACCAGTTACAAAAGTATTTGTTGATGCACTAGCGGAATTAAATACCCACCCAGCTTTACCTGTTTCATCTAATTGTGTTAGTACATAACCTATTGTTGATGCAGAAGCACCACCCGTTACAGTTAATTTATTTGTAGTTAATCTACCATCTATAGTGGCATCTTCAACAGAAGATATGTAATCTAATGGTCCTTTGTAATCTAATGTTCCCGCTGAAAAGTTTTCTTGTGAAGCACTAGAAAAACCAGAGTAGGCGGTGAATCCTGTAATAAAACTAATTTCTTGTAATTGACTTACGGAATAAGTTATTGAATAACCAGTGTATTCAGTACCAATAACATAATCACCAGTCATACCTGTTTTAGTCAAAGTCCAAAACGGACCAACAATTTGTGTATCCGCACTTAAAGGTGTGATTGGTAATGTTAATCCTGATGTGTTACCGGAGAATAAATCGTTTGTCCATACAGTACCAGAATAACCACTAAATAATGCGTCGTAATTAGGTGAAGATGTATTAGAAACATCGAATATAGTTGTACCCGTATTACCACTAAATACCGCAGTTTCTGAAGAAACAATACCCAAAGATACAGTAGTACCTGTATCAACACCTGTGGGGTAACCACTGAACGGTAAACCAACTTGTATCTTACCATCAAAACAAGCAGTTTCACCAGTAATTACTTTAGCTTGTCTAGATAAATCTAATAAAGTTATATATTTATTTTCACATGAAGCCATATTTTTACTTTATTTAATAAATATTTGAATTTCTGTTATATTTATATAAAAAACATTTATTATGAATAAAACATTTAAAAAGTCTAATATTACTAATTATATAAATAGAAAAAATCTAAGTGAAAGTATTAGTGAAGAAGAAATAAGTGAGTTTGTCGACAAAAATGGTACTTTAATTAATAAAGATGATAACTATGTAGCTAACAGAAATTATGTGAAGTCTAAAAAAACTACAGATGATTATGTTAGAAACGCTACACAAGGACCTGAGGCATATTTCATTTATGGTGGACCATATTATGGAATTAATTATAATTATGTTGTAAGTGAAGAAGAAGTATTAAGTGAAGAAGAGGATTATGATGACGAAATGTATGACGAACTTAATGTTGTACCAGACATAAGTGATTTAGGTAGTGGTAAAAAATTGGCTGATAAAGATATTAAAAAACATTATTTTAAAAGAGGTTTCCCACAACACGATTATAAAGATAGTAGGGAATGGTCAAAACATTCATTACCATATGACACAAAATTTAATTTTTTAGATGAAAATGAAATCGATGACGTTTCAGATGAAGCAATTAAAGATTTAGATTTATTTCATAAAACCAGAAAAAAATATAGTAGAGATCCTAGAGAAAAGGCTAGAAAATACGCAGATAAACATATTAAATCTCATTATAAAAAAGATTCTGATCCGATTTATGATGATTTACCCGTAGAAAAATGGAGAGGGCATTCTTTACCATACGATATGGATTTCTTTAATGATAGAATTGAAGAAGATTCGTCGGAATCTAAAATGAAGGAATTAGTAGATGAAATAATAAGGGATAAAAAAGATAATAGAGGTATCGTTAAACAGAATGAACAGGATATGTTAACTAACAAAGTTGAGATACCTGATATTATGGAATTAAAAGACGTACACGAAAAACCAATGGTAATTAGAAAGGTTAATAGTCTTATGGATTTAATTAACAAAGAAAATTTACATGGTATAGAACTGTCGATAGTGTTAAATCACATTATTGATAACATAGACACAACTTCAATATCTGAAGAAGAAAGAGAAATCATAGGTGATAAGATAAAATATGTCAAAGAAGAAAAATAAGGGTGGAAATAGTGATTTAGACGGTAAGTATTGGAACTGTCCCGATTACGTACTTAATTGCTTTAAAAACGCAGTTAAAACATTCGAGTCTACTAATAAAGATGGTAAACAAACTGAAGGATATAAAAGGGCTAAGAATATTTTAGAACAAAAAATGATTGAATATAAACAAATGAAGAGGATGAAAAATTGGTTTGATAAGTTTGAAGGTGATCATAATGATATCGAATATAGACTTAATGGTGGTAGCACAACACGTAATTGGGTCGAGAGTACGTTAAATAAAGAAACACAAGCCGTTAAGGCACCGAAAAAAATAAAAGGTGAAACTGGTTTAAGTAATCAGTTTATAAAACAACATAATAAGGATACTAATAAAGTTAATAGAGAAACTTTAAAAATGACATTACCAAAATTGTCTAAAGACATTTCTGGACAAATTAGTAGAGGTAAACCTGTTTATGAAGAAGTGACGAGAATAAAAAAATTAATAACATACAAATCTAAAATATAAAAATTATGGCAAAGACTAAATTAGAAGAATTGGGTGACGTTTATAGAGTCGACAATGTAATCAAAAATACCTATCTAGATAGTGATGGTAAACGATATAAGGGTACACACCCTAACGCACTATCGGATGGTGATGTTAAAGGTAAAGGAACAAATGGAAATGCTGATCAATTAAATAGTGTTTCTGGTGGTGGAGAAGACGATATCGTAGCTAGAGAAGAAGCAATTGCTAGGAATGAAGCTAAATACGGTAGTAGTACAGGACCAAATGGATTTGGACCTAATAAACCATATTACCCTAATTACATAATTGATAACGAATAATTAAAAATGACTCTTTACAATATAGCAGAAAGTCTTATTCTTGAAGTGGCTGGTAAGTCTACTATAATGGATTGCATGATTCAGAAAAGGATTGCTGAGGTATATTATGATGACGATGAAGATCCAGGAGGAAAAGGAAGGAGATGGGTAGAGGTATATTGTTACGGAACATCAAAAGCTGGAAATGACGTAGTTAGGGTATATCAGGTAGGTGGTGACACTAAAACGATTCAACCGGGATGGAAATTGTTTAGGGTAGATAGGATGAATGCTTTAAAAAAATTAGGTGGGGAGTTTTCAGAACCCAGACCACTATTTAATCCTAATGGAGATAAAGATATGATAAAAATTTATAACATAACAAAATTTAATGATTAATTATGAGTAATATTAATAAATTAACTGAGATTTTAAACAAATCTAAAGCGATAATGAATAAAACAGATTCTGAATATGGTGCAGTGACTAATATGGTGTCAGAACAACCATCACATCAAGAAAAGGAAATTCCTAATTTAACTGAAAACTTTGTGAGAGAAAGATCTAACACTACACAATCAGTTGCACCACAAAAAGGACAATATAGGAATTTAAAAACTAGTAAAATGCCACAGGCAGTATTACAAGCGATGGTAGAAGAACCTATTTCGATACCTGAATCACCTAACCACACATTTGAACTAAGTGATGTGGAAGATTTAGTTAATGAATCTCCTACACCCCAACCAACAATGACACCCACATCGAATAAAAGTGTTGATGTTAATAATATTAGACAAATTGTTAGAGAAGAAATAGAAGATGTTGTTAGAGAAGTTGTGGAAGAATATTTAGATAAATCTTTAGTAACTGAAGATATTAAGATTAAAATCGGTGATACAATATTCGGTGGACAACTTAAACCACTTCCTAAGAAAAAGAAAACTAAAAAAAGAATATAAAAAGAAACCCTCCGAAGAGGGTTTTTTTATTTTAAGTTATTGATAATTCACCGTAACCTTTATCAGTATATGATTTCTCTAAATCACTATAAATTGACCCTAATGATTTTTTAACATCATTCTCACAATAATATCTAGCACCATCAAAATCATCAATCCAAACATATGGATCTAATTCTGATAATACGGATTCAATCCATAATTTATCATTATTAAAATATTCCTCTAAGAAACTAATAATAAAAACTTCACTCCATTTCATATCTTTATTTTTTTAAATTACAAAACCCAACTAAACCACCAAATAAGGGAGTAAATGGTGACATTACTTTATACGCTTCCTCTAAACTACAATACTCGATACCATTAATAACCTCTGATACTTCTATTTTCTCCCCTTCTAATACATCTAACCCATTAATGTCAAAAAACCTTCTAACTCTCTTAATACTTAATTTTTTCATAATTATCTGTTTTTACATTCTTTAAACCATTGTCTCATTATATTTAGAGTTTTTGTTTCACTCATTGGGCCGTATGTCCCTTCTTTATCACACCACTCTTGACAGTCTTTCTCTCTTTCCCACCAAGAATAATTAGCGTCATTAATCATTTGTTTGGTGGTGTTATATACAGGGTAGTTAGTTACGTACCACTTAACATACCTATCTCTTAACCTCTCTCTACTTTCTGATACTGTCATAATTATTTACTATTAATAAGTTTATCCTGTTCTTCTTTTGGTAAGTACATAGGTCGGAACCACGCTTCGGGACAATTACCATCTATCCACTCTAATACAGTAGGTTTAACAATACCATTATATATCATCACCCAAACCATTCGTGGATAACTGTCAGGACTACCTGTAAAACCATCGTAACCAATGGCGTCAGATTGTTTTTTAAGGTTTTTCATTAATTCGGGCATAATGTCTGAGACATCTTCTTCACTTAATATTGGTAAATCTAATGTTCCACCACAATACTGAGCTAACCATTTCATGTGTTGATAAATATTTTCTTCCATAGTTGTTTATTTTTGATGTTACGAATGTACAACAAATATATTAAACCACCAAATAAATTAACAATTATTTTATATTAGATATATATATCCCTTCTATTTGTTCCCCTAATTCATCCAAAACTTCGATTTCTAAGTCACCATCTTGTATATACTTTATTGTAATGACATACTCACCCAAATCAATTTCTTTATTAACATCATTACCCATATATTTACTTTTTATGTGTTATATAAATATCCATTCTTTTAAATAAAATTTTTTTAGTGTTTATATTTTAGTTAAATATTACTATACTTTTAAAAAAATAAACACATGAAAAAAACTAAAGTTTTAGTAGTACCCAGCGACAGAACTGGCGTGTCATACTACAGATCTACCATACCACATATTAAATTAGAAGAATACTTCTCAGAGGAGTTTCATGTGGATATAGACTATGAACCAGAATTAAATAATGATAAATTTCTAAGTCAATATGATGTAATACATTATCATAGAACATTAGGTGATTACGGTAACTTACCAAAACTATTAGATAAGTGTGATGATTTAGGTATTGTCACTATTATGGATTTAGATGATCATTGGTCACCAGGACCTGATCACCCTGCTCATCAGATAATTAAACAAAATGAACTGGATAGGAAAATTTCTAATAACTTAAGAGTTTCTAGAAATATAACTACCACTACACCTGTATTCGCAGACGAAATAAAAAAATTAAATGAAAATGTTTTTGTCATCCCTAACGCTATTAATCCAGATGAGAAACAATATCAAAGTAAACCGGAAAAAAGTGATAGAATCCGTATAGGATGGTTAGGTGGTTCTTCACACATAAAAGATTTACAAATCCTAAAAGGTTTAATGCGTAGTTTAAAAAATGAAGGTTTGTTAGATAAAATACAATTTGTATTATGTGGTTATGATCTTAGAGGGATGATGACTACTATCGACAAAGAAACCGGTCAACAAAAACAACGTCCAATAAAACCAGAAGAGTCTGTGTGGTATAAATATGAAAAAATATTTACCGATGATTATAAATTAGTAAGTGATGAATATAAAAATTTCTTACTGACTTTTGAAAATAAGGAATATGAGGGTGTAGAAAATGAACCATATAGAAGAGTATGGACAAAACCAATTACATCATACGCATCTAATTATAATTTATTTGATATATCTTTAGCACCTCTTAAAGAAAGTGTTTTTAATAAAGTTAAGTCACAGTTAAAAGTAATCGAAGCTGGATTTCATAAAAAGGCTATTATCGCACAAGATTTTGGTTCTTATCAGATTGACATTAAAAATGGTTATAAGAAAGGTGGTGAGATAGACGAAACAGGTAATGGTTTTTTAGTCCCTACCATTAAAAATCATAAGTTTTGGTTGAAACATCTTAAGACGTTAATTAATAACCCTGAATTAATTACTAAAATGGGTGAAAATTTATACAATACTGTTAATGGTACATATGATATGAAATCAGTTTGTACTGAACGTAGAAATCTTTATAAAAGACTTATTGACGAAAAAAAGGGTGTAGAGGTTGATATTTTAAATTAAATTCTTTATCATTGTAAAAAAAGATATGGTAGAGTTAAAAGATAAGATAGAAAAAAATAAAGAAAAGTTTTTAGATACTAGTGAAAAGTATAATATTTTTAACGAAGATTTATTAAAATTTTTAGGTGAGGATTTATTTACGTCCCCAGCTTCTAATATGGAATCTATGTATAACGCTTTTCCTGGTGGTTTAATAGATCACCTTTTAAAAGTTACTAAATATGGTATCTACATTAATAACTGTTTACCAGAAAAACTAAGAGTTGATCAAAGTTCAGTCATAAAGGTTTGTTTTTTACATCAGATAGGTAAAACAAAGTTATATAAATTTTGTGAATCAGAATGGCATAGAAAGAATCAAGGTAAGATGTATGAGTTTAATGAAGATTTGGTTTCTATGAGAATAGGGGAAAGGTCGATATATTATTGTATGATGAACGATGTTAAACTTAATGAGGAAGAATATCAGGCGATTGTTAATTATGATAAATCGGATGACGATAAACAGTCAAAATGGTATAGTAGTTCATTATCCACAATTTTAAGACAGGCTAATGAGTTATCAATAATAGAATGTAAAAATATATAGTATGAGAAGTAAAACAAAATGTAGTTGTGGACAAACAGTAGACCCAAACGGTAATTGTGATTGTCCTAATATAAAAATAAAGAGTGATAAAAATAGATAATATGGCTGAAGAGAGTTTTAACATAGATAGTGAATTTAAAGAGTTAAGAGAGTTACAAGATTTAATGACTCGCATTGAAAGTTTTAATGATGAAGAACTTAATGAGTATGATAACTTTAAAATATCGATAGAAACTAAATTCACTAATTCATCAGATAATTCAGATCCAGAATACGCCAAAGTAGGTGATAGTGGATTTGATTTAAGGGCTTATTTAAATGAATCGGTTACACTTAAACCTTTGGAGAGAAAATTAATCCCCACTGGTTTAAAATTCGAATTACCACCTAACACAGAGTTACAAGTTAGACCAAGAAGTGGTATGGCTTTAAAACATGGAATATCCGTTTTAAACACACCTGGAACTGTGGATGAGGGATATAGAGGAGATGTTGGAGTAATAGCGGTAAATCTAAGTAATGAGGACTATACGATAGAACCTGGTGAAAGAATTGCTCAGGGAGTTATTATGAATGTTATCGGACAGAATATTTCAACATTAACAAAAACAAATACACTAACAGATACCGAAAGAGGTGATGGTGGATTTGGATCGACAGGAAAGGAATAAAAAAGTAAATTATGTCAAAAGAAAGAACAATAGATGAGTTAAGACAAGTTAAAACTTACGGATACTCAACACCAAAAGTGGATAATGAATATTATAGAAAAGTTAACTTCGATCCCCAATACATTGTAGATTTAATTAGAGAATACCCTAATAATCAAGAACTGGGTAAAGAAATAAGGAAATATTATAATAGTTTAAAGAATGATTAGCGTTGTATTTTCAACAAGGAAAGATAACCAACCCCATATTGAACACATAAAGAAATCTTCAGGATTAGGTAATAAAATAGAGGTTATTCAGTATGTTAATGATGGGGAGTTTGGGTTAACTGAATTATATAATAGGGCTTTAAAAGAAACTACAAATAATATTGTGGTTTTTTGTCATGATGATATAATTTTTGACACTAAAAACTGGGGAACTAAATTACTTAGGGTTATGAAGAAGAATCCAGAGTTCGGTATTGTTGGTATTGCGGGGTCTAGAGAAGTTCCAGTATCTGGACAATGGTGGGAGAATCCTTCACATATGTATGGTCAAGTTTATCATAAACACGAAGGTAAAAGATGGTTATCTAAATATTCAGATAAAAAAATTGGATTTATTGATAATACTGTAATTGTTGATGGTTTATTCTTTGTGGTGGATAAAGAAAAAATTAAATGTGATTTTGATGAAAAGGTAGAAGGGTTTCATTTTTATGAAATAGATTTTTGTTTTAGAAATTATTTAGAGGGTGTAAAAATAGGGGTTACTTCAGATATTGATGTAACACATTTATCCATTGGACAAACAAATGAAAAATGGGAAGAGAATAGAAAAATATTTGCTGAAAAATATAAAGATAATTTACCAGCTAAAGTTAAAAAAGAATTCGGTAAACAAAATAAACTTAGAGTTTTAATTGGTTGTTTGTTTTTTGGTAGTTATACGGGATCAGAATTACATGTTTATGAATTAGCCAAAGAATTATCTAAACAAAATTGTGAAGTTCACATAATATCCCAGATAGGTCCAAAAATGGTTAAACGAATAGAAAAGTATGGGGTTAAATGTTTTAATTTACAAATCCCACCAGGTTTTAAAATGGGTGATGGTAAATGGGGGTTAAATACACCAGAAGGGTTAAAACCTTCAGAAGAAGGTAAACTATATAAAATTAGTGATGTAAAATATGATATATTACACATAAATCATAAACCTATAGGTGAACACCTATTAAAATTATACCCTAAAATCCCCGCCATAAACACCGTACACTCTGAGGTTATACCTAAATTAGAAGAACCAGTAATTCATGAAAATGTTAAAAAATATATTACTATTAGAGAATCTATATCCGACTATGTTTGTGAAGGGTGGGACATACCTAAAGATAAAGTAAGTGTAATATATAACCCAATAGATAGTGATAGATTTAAACAATATAATAATTCAAGTAAAAAAGTGACATTATTTGTTGGGACTATTGATTACCTAAGAAAAAATACTATACTAGATTTGGTAAAATACACTAAAGAAAATAATAAAGAATTGTGGTTAGTGGGTGAAAAAAAAGATGGATTTGTTAATGAGATGAATGATGATCATGTGAAATATTACCCACCAACTTGGGATGTTGAAAAATATGTAAAGGAGTGTGACGAAACCGCCAGTATCTTAATGGGTAGAACAACAATTGAGGGTTGGTTATGTGGAAAACCAGGTTGGATATATGAAATAGATAGTGGTGGGTACATAATAAATAAAGACAAACATGAAGTCCCATCGGACGTTGATAAATTTAAATCTGAAAATATTGCCTCTCAAATAATAGAAGAATATGAAAGTATAATATGAAATTAGTAATTGGTGTAACATTATATAATAGTGGTGATATTGTTGAACGAACATTATCTACCATTATGACACAAACATATAAAAATTTTGTTTGTTACATAACTGATGATTTATCTACAGATAATTCTGCGGACATTGTTGAAAACTTTATAAAAGGTGATGATAGATTTCATTTAATTAGAAACACTAAAAAAAGATATCAAGGGGGTAATTATGATTTAATTTGTAGAGACACAGAAGGTGTTGATGATGAAGATGTTTTTATAGAAGTAGATGGAGATGATTGGTTGCCAGACTCAAAGGTATTTGGAAGAGTAGTTAATCATTATGAAAGTGGTGATATATGGATAGCTAACGGTTGTTTTAGATATTCTGATGGTAGAAAAGGTTTTACACAACCGGTTAAAGACTTTCAAAACCTAAGACAAAAATCATATACTGCATCACATCTAAGAACGTGGAAAATATTTTTATGGAGAAATATTAAAATAGAAGATTTATATGATGGTGATGGGTATTATTGGACTACAACTGGTGATTTATCTTTTATGTATCCTATGTTAGAGATGTCAGGTGAAGAACATTATAAATTTATGAACGAAATTAACTACATTTATAATGAACAAAACCCATTAAATGATCATAAGGTTAATATGAGTAAAGTGAATTATTATGTTAATTACACTAAAAAAATAAAAAAGTATGATTTACTGTAACTTAAAAGGAGGTTTAGGGAATATGCTATTTCAAATAGCAGCAACAAAGTCGATATCAATTGATAATGATACTGATTGTTCATTCCCTAACTTACACCCACACTTACATTACTTAAATTCTGACAAGACATACAACCCATCGTTAAAACATGGTAGTGAATATATGTCAATACTAAAGAATCTTCAAGTAACCCCCCCAACTACTAATAACGTGGTTAGATATCCTTTTACCTATGTACAATCACCACCATTTGATAATGATGTTATCATCGATGGCTTCTTCCAAAGCGAAAAGTATTTTGCTCACAATAGAACGGAAATCCTAGAGTTTATTAAACCAACTCAAGAAATTATAGATATCATTAACGAGAAATATGGTGATATCGTAAATGGTAAATCTACATCCATCCATGTTAGACGTGGTGATTATGTTAACCATCCAAACCATCATCCCGTACAGAGTATAGAGTATTACAACAATGCTATTGATTCGTTAAAAGACAAGACTGATAATTTTGTAGTTTTTAGTGATGATATTGAATGGTGTAAGGACAACTTAAAAACTGATGGTATCATTTACATTGATAACGAAAAAGACTATGTTGAACTATATTTAATGTCGCTATGTGATAATAATATCATCTCTAACTCATCATTTTCGTGGTGGGGAGCGTGGTTAAATGAAAATAACAATAAAGTTGTTATCGGACCTAATAAGTGGTTTGGTTCGGCTATTAATCATGATACTAGTGATGTCATAACAGAAACATGGATAAAGTTATAAAGAATAAAATACTAATTACTGGAACGGGACGAAGTGGTACTTCATTCTTAATTCAGCTAATGTCGTTCCTAGATATGGATACGGGATACGACAAAAATGTTACATACGAACAACACCCACCACATAATATTAGAAATATAAACGCTGGGTTGGAGAACCATCCACTTACTAACAAGAAGGTTAGGATTCATAAAGCACCAGGTTTTGCATTGGAAATCGATTCAATCATAAAGAACCACAAACTTGATCATGTAATAGTCCCAATTAGAAATCTACAAGATAGTGCTAATAGTAGAGTTAAGGCTGGTCTACTATGGGGTAGTAATGATTTACAGTCACAAATAAACTACAATAGTAAATTACTATATAATCTTACTCACAGTTTAGTTCGTGATGATATACCACACACATTTATACCCTTTCCAGAATTCATATATGATGAGAACATCATATATGATAAGTTAGGGTGGTTATTCAAAGAGTATTTAATAAGTAAAGAAGAATATTTAAGTGTCTTTAATAAATTAAGAGATACTGATAAGATAAGTTTTAAAAAATAATATGGAAAAGATATATTCAAAAGTAGAAGAAGGTAAGTTGTTACATATCATCAATAGATTAGTTGAGGTTTATGGTAGACAAGAAGTAGTCCCAGAAGACAACTTTATTCAGTGCGCTACATTAAAGATGGATAATGGTAAAACATTCCCACCACACAAACACATAACTAAAGATAGACATTATACAGAACAAATTGCACAAGAATCTTGGGTGGTTATTAAGGGTCGTGTTAAATGTAAGTTTTTTGATATTGATGATACATTAATTGCTGAACCAATCCTAGAGGCTGGTGATGCTAGTTTTACACTTTATGGTGGTCATACATATGAAATCTTAGAGGACGACACAATTGTCTATGAGTATAAAACAGGACCATACGAGGGGCAATCACTAGATAAAACATTCATTTAACATGAGTAAGTATTCGATAATATCACCAACAAAACATGGTTGGCATTACGGTTATGGATTTTTTTCTAATTACAGAATATGTTTAGAAGAATTAATATCCCACCATGAAAGTGGTAATGAAGAAATTCCATACATTAGTTGGGCTAACACCACTTGGGTTGAATCTATTAACCCATTTGAAGATAAGGTTGCACCATCAGATACTAACCCATTTGATTTATGGTTCAATCAACCAAGTATTAGTAGTGAAGATACTTCAACATTAAACAAGTATCCACCATCTAGGTATGGTACACTAATCGACCATGCACAACATTATTTCGATAATCCAACTGAACTTAAAAGACAGCAGACTATCGATAACCTTTATATTAAACCAAAACAATATATCTTAGATAAGATTAACAAGATTTATAAAGACGAGTTTGAAGGTCATATCGTGTTAGGGTTAATGGCTAGGGGTACTGAATATAATTTACATCATCCTATGTATGGTGTATTTGGTGTTCAAGATTACATCAATGAGGTTAAGAAAATATTAGAAGAAAATAAAGAAATAACAAAAATATTCATTGTTAGTGAAGATATGGAATATATAGTTGCTATTAGTAAAGCATTTCCAGAGTCTTACTTCATGCCAGATGTCTTTAGACGTACAGATGAAACAATGGAATATATAAATAGAGTTCATTGTTGGCCTAATGTCAGCACCAAAAGAGAATATCATTGCCGATTGTTAGGTGAGGAAGTAATAATCCAAGCTAAACTAATGGGGAAATGTGATTACTTGTTTGGTAGATTGTCTGGTATGTTAGCTGGTGGTGTACTTTGGAGTGAAAATGTTAAAAAAGTTTATAAGATATGACAAGAACAGAAATAATACAATCGTTAATCGATAAAGTAGGTGGTAAGAAATACTTAGAGATAGGAATGGGGCCAGGTAAGAATTTTGCTGATATAACATGTGACCATAAAGTTTGTGTTGACCCAACACCTACAGTTCCAGTTACCTTTAGTTTAACCTCAGATGCTTTTTTTGAACAAAATAAGGACACTTATGACGTTATCTTTATAGATGGGTTACATTGGTCCGAACAAGTCTATAAAGACATTATAAACTCTCTAAACGTATTAAATGATGGTGGATATATTATCTGTCATGATATGAACCCACACTCAGAATTTATACAACGATACCCACAACCTAAGGCTGAGTCTGAATGGACTGGTGATTGTTGGAAGGCTTGGGTACAATTAAGAATGGAGAGAGATAATTTATCTATGTCTGTTGTTGATACTGATTACGGTTGTGGTGTTATCATTAAAGGTAAACAAGAAAAACTGAATATTAGTAATGAGTTAACTTGGGAATTGTTAGATGGTGATAGAAAGGGGTTATTAAATTTAATAACAGTAGATGAATTTAAAAGTATATTATGAAAGTAGGTGAAGATGTTATATTAAGTAATAACATTACCATCAAAAGAAAAGAAAATTGTTCTATTGGTAATCATGTTGCTATTGATGATGGGTTCTATTGTACAACAAAAATGGTAATCGGGGATTATGTACACATTAGCCCATACGTAACTTGTATTGGTGGTAAGGATGGTCAGTTCATAGCTAAGGGATTCAACAACATAATGGCTGGTGCTAGAATAGTTTGTGGTTCTGATAGGTTTGATGGTAGTGGATTATTTGGTGCTATGATACCAAAAGAATTAAAAGGAACTCAGATAATTAAACCAGTTATCATGGAAGAGTTTTCAAATATAGGTACTAATGCAATAATATTAGCTGGTTCAATATTAAGGAGAGGTGTATTAGTTACTGCTGGAAGTTTGTTGATTGGTGATACCGAAGAATGGGGAGTTTATAAAGGAAACCCAGCAAAATTAGTTAGTAAGATAGATGGTTCAAAAATAATAGAGAACGCTAAACAATTAGGATATAATGAAGCATAAATTACAATTTATAAAGATTAGTCCATCCCACGAATTTGCTGGTGTTGGATTTGCTGGTAATATTTTTATTACCTTAAATGCACTAACACATTTAGGTGAAGGGGATAAGTTATTTGTTGACATGGAAACACATGAGTGTGTTTGTACTGAAAAGGATGTTACATTACACGATACAAACAATTCTTGGGAATATTACTTCGATCAAACAAGTATCGATGAAGGTGAGACAACAAAACATATGGATAGTTTAATTTCTGCAAATATTAACTATGAAAATAGAGACGTATTTATGTACCCAAAGAATTTTGTTACACTTAAAGAAAAGTTCTTTGATTCTTTCCAACTAAAACCATACTTGGTTAAATTGTTAGATGATTATTACAATGAAAATATTAAAGGTAAAGTAACTCTAGGTATGCAAGTTAGATTAACCGATATGAAACATTATCACAATGTATCACCAGTTAGTTCTTACATTGATAGAGTTAAAGCAATCTTAAAGGATAAACCAGAAATAGATCAAATATTTTTAGCAACGGATGATGGAACAATAATCGAATCGATTAGAGAAGCGTTAGATATCCCTGTATTGTGTTATGAAGACATGTTTAGGGCTGATGCTGCAAATCCACACTTACACCCATACGATAGATTTAAAGCGGCTAGAGAGCAACATAGATATAAGTTAGGGATTGAATGTATTCAAGAAATATTTACATTAGCAAAGTGTGATTATCTATTCAAGGCAGATATATCTTCGGTATCAATTATCGCTAGTATATTATCTGAAAATATTAAAGAAGTTTATAAGTTATGATTTATATTATAGGTGATAGCCATGTGTCCGTATTTTCTGGTACTGATAAGACATTTGATGGTTTAAGACATATTCAACCAGAGTTTGGTACTTGCTATACGCTTAGTGGTGGTCAATTAAGGTCACCTATAAATAGATTTGAACAAAAGATACCATATTTCTGTCCGATAAAGACGGGCTCTAATACTGCATGGAATTCATATGATAAATTACCAATAATAGAACAAGCAATTTCTGAATACAAAGTAAGTAAAGATGATTATGTATTTACATGTTTCGGTGAGATTGACATTAGAAATCATATAGGGTTTAATATTGGTGAAAGTCAAACAGTCTTTGATGTAATCAAAGAAACTGTTAATCGATACATGGTTACGGTTTTACATTTAAAAGACAAAGGTATTAACGTTGGGGTTTATGGTCCACCAGCATCATCTATTGGGTGGTCGACATCTGGTAGACAGTATAAAGATGTTATATTTAGAAATAATATGACTGCACATTTTAATGAATATTTAAAACATAAGTGTGATGAGAATAATATTCCATTCAAAGACATATCAAAGAAGATGATGTTAGCTGATGGGTCAACTGATAGTAAATATATTATGGATGACATACATCTATCCCAAGAGGCAATGCCTTTATTACAAGAAGAGTTTAACGATATAATATGCAAGATGGAAGACAAGAAATAAATTTAGTTGGTGGTGGATTTCAACATAGCCCATCAACATCTGGGTATGAACCATTATACATGAAATGGGTTAAGGGGACACAAACATCTCCAATCACAATATACGTTGACCACTCTATTAAACAACCAACAACACAAAACACAAAGAACTACGCTTGGTTAGTTGAATCCAATACCATTAATCCTTCGTTATACGATTGGTGCTCAAATAACATACAATATTTGAAAGATAATTTTATAAGTGTGTTTACCCATGATGTCTACTTAGCCTCAATGTCTAGTATATTTAAACTTACACAATGTAGTGGTAAGTCATTCATACCATCTGGTGAAGTTTATAACAAAACTAGGTTAGTATCAATGATAGCCTCTAATAAGGTAATGTGTGTTGAACATAGAATTAGACAAGAGATGATTGCTAAGTATTCTAGTAAGTGTGACCACTTTGGTAGAGGGTTTAACCCAATCATGGATAAAGCAGATGGTCTTAGAGATTATTGTTTTTCTTTTGCAATGGAGAATGCAACTTATTCTAATATGTTTACAGAAAAGATTACTGATTGTTTTATGACTGGAACAATACCAATTTATTACGGGATAGAAAACATTGGTGACTTCTTCAACAAAGATGGAATTATAATGTTGAATGATGACTTTAAGATTGAAGATTTATCTACCGAGTTATACCAAAGTAAGATTGATGCTGTTAATGAGAACTTTAAGTTGGCAAATGATTTATTAGTTGCCGAAGATTACATATACAAACACTTTATAGAAAATGAAATATAATACAATACATAGCCTAGGTAGTAGATGTCAGAATTCAGAAATTTTGAAGCACTACAAATATAGAGAATTCTCTGGATTCTTTGACTTCATGAATACGTTAAACGTTAAAAATATTAAACATATCTTAGCGGATGATTTCAATGAGATACTTAAACCAGAGAATAACTTTAGCTTAACTTGTAATCAAATGACACTTGACCCAGAGACGGGAGCACAATTACCAACATCAATTAGAACTAGTAATAAATTTTATGATGTTGACCATACAGATGTTCATGGTACTATATTTCCACATCACGATTTAAACACTGAAAAGGATTATAATCATTTTGTTAAATGCAAAGAAAGATTCAAGAAATTAAAGAGTTATAACACTCTATTCAACTACACATATAATAAATGGGAGAATGATATAACAATTACTGATATGGAAGAGATTGTTGATACATTAAAGAATGTGCACGGGTTTGAAAACTTTAAGGTTTGTTTTATCGGTGTAGGTTACGGTAACAATACATATGAAGAAGGTGTGAGTACTAAATATTTTGATAATTGGAGTATTAACATTGGTAGAGGTAGTTTTACTGGTGGTTTATTTTCTAACCCAACAGACAATGAAAATTACATAACCATAATTAAGAGTTATGATATTTCTAAAAAAAGAGTTAGTAAAGAAGAAATTGACTCATAAAACATATAACTAATATTTACTTAGTTAAGGATTATCGGTATTATTAAAATAAAAAATGGATTTTAATACAATAACCGATTTTGAAGTAGAGGTAGCTAAGTTTTTTGGTGCCCCATACGCAGTAGCTGTTGACTGTTGTACGCATGGTATAGAATTGTGTTTAAGGTTAACCGATACAACTAAAATTAACGTACCAAGAAGAACATATATTTCAGTTCCATTCCTAGCAGATAAATTAGGTTTAGAGTTAGTATGGAGAGATGAAAAATGGGAAGATTATTATACACTTAACTACGATGATAAAAGAATAATTGATGCAGCAGTACTTTGGAAAAAGGATAGCTACATCCCAAATACAATGATGTCCATAAGTTTCCAATTCCAAAAACATTTAAGTCTCGGTAGAGGAGGTATGATATTGTGTGACAATGAAGTAGATGCTAAAATGTTAAAAAAGATGTCATACGATGGTAGATTACCGAATACACCTTGGAGAGAACAAGACATCGACACTATGGGGTATCATTATTACATGACACCAGAGACGGCACAGAAAGGTTTAGATAAACTTAAATCTGCAATAGAGTCAGAACCTAGAAAGTGGGTGGTTACAGACTGGCCCGATTTAACACAAATGAAAATCTTTAAATAATATGAAATATCAAGTATGGGATTCGGTAAGTTATAGTCATATGGAACCATTAACACCTTTTACTAAATTATACGAATCAGAAGAATTAAATGATGTAGTTGACTACGTTGACGACAATAAGGATAACGACACAACATTATTCGTATCACTAAAAGACGGTACTATATTATTTGACACAAGTATGTTAATATATGAATCGCCAGATGGTAAGGTATTATATAGAAGAATACCACTATCTAATAAGAGAACAAAAATTAATTAAATTATGAGTAAGAAAAAAGAAATAAGAAAAAAAATAGCTTTTCTGACGGGAATTAATGGTCAAGACGGTTCATACCTAACAGAATATCTTTTATCATTAGGTTACGAGGTTCACGGGATGGTCAGAAGGAACTCCACATCTGAAAACCAATCAGCAAGATTAACGGAATCATTTAAGACTGGTGATTTACATACACACTACGGTGACTTATTAGACCAAACATCAATTGAGAGATTATTAACAGAGATAATGCCAGATGAGATTTATAATCTTGGTGCACAAAGTCATGTTAGAGTTAGTTTTGATATACCACAATTTACGGTACAAACTAACGCTGTTGGTGTTATTAACATCTTAGAAGCTTATAGGAGAATTTGCCCAAAAGCTAGTTTCTATCAAGCATCATCTTCGGAGATGTTCGGTTTAACAGTTGATGATGATAAGTTTCAAAGAGAAAGTACGGTAATGAATCCAGTATCTCCTTATGGTTGTTCTAAAGTATTCGGATACAATGTAGTAAGACATTATAGAAGAGCATACGGATTACACGCAGTAAATGGTATCCTATTTAACCACGAATCCCCAAGAAGGGGTTCTAACTTCGTAACAAACAAAGTTGTTAAGGCTGCTTGTTCGATTAAGTTAGGGTTACAAGATAAATTAGAACTTGGTAATATGGATTCTTATAGAGACTGGGGACATTCTAAAGATTACGTTAAAGCGATGCATAAAATCATTAATCATGATGTTGCTGATGACTTCGTAGTGTCTACAATGGAAACACACTCAGTTAGAGAAATGTGTGAGATTGTATTCTCTTATTTAGGTTTAGAGTATAAAGATTACGTAACACAGAACCCTAAATTCCTTAGACCAGAAGAGTTACCGTATTTAAAAGGTGATTCAACAAAACTAAGAGAAACCTTTAACTGGAAACCAGAATATACGTTCGAGAGTATGATGCATGAAATGTGTGATCATTGGATGGATGTATTACAAGGTAAGAAGTCAATAAGATAATATTAGAAAATAACATTCACAATATTTAATTAACACACTATTATTAACATATGGGTAGAAGAAAATATAAAGAAATTCCGGAAGAAGAGATAATTGAAATGCAAGATTATCTTAATAGAAACAATGTTGAAGAGGACAAACTCTTCTCAACAATTTCCATAAACGTCAAATGTAAAAGTGTTAACCAGAAAAAATTAGTTAATTCAATAAAACAAAATGAAATTACCATCTGTAGTGGATTACCAGGAAGTGGTAAAACTTTTTTATCGTGTGCAGAAGCCTTAAAATTGGTTAAGGGTAAGAGTAGATTTAAAAGAATTGTTTTAGTTAAGTCTATTGTCCCACTTAAAAATGAGGAGATAGGTCATTTACCTGGTGATTTAAAAGAAAAAATGGCACCAATTATGGAATCATTTACCGATAATATAAGAAAAATTATTGGTAGATCTAGAATGGAAAAATTGATGGAATTAGGGGTAATCGAAATAGTACCAATAGCATTCGCTAGGGGTAGGAGTATTGATAATTCTATAATATTGATTGACGAGGCTCAAAACATATCAATGGATAATATTAGAACATTAATGACTAGAATTGGAAGTAACTCCAAAATGGTTATTATGGGAGATGTTAGACAAAAAGATATTAGAAACAAAAAAGATAGTTCTTTAGAGATTGTTTTAAATAAGTTTAAAGACATTGAAGGTTTTGGTACTGTTGAGTTAAGGGAACAAGAAGATGTCGTAAGGAATCCAATAATAAAAGTTATCGAAGATATATTCGAAGACATTGAGGACTCAACTGATAAATAATAATTTTATATGAGAGTAGGTATAACAATAGATGGTGTAATAAGAGATTTCATCACAAAGTTCGAGTCGGTTTACGACAAATATAACCCTTTACCATTAGAAGAGGGTGAAGAAGAAAGTGTGGAAACACCTGAAAGAAATATTAAGTCCTTAGATTTATTAGAGTACTTTGATTTTTCTGGTGGTACAAAACAACTAAATGAATTTATGTATGTAGAGTCATCATTAGAGATTTTCGGACACGCTGGTGAAACTAAATTAAATAGTGTTGAACATTTAAATCAGTTACATAATTTAATTGAGGATATGGGACACACACCTATAGTGATAAGTAAGGAGTTAAATAATAGTAAACCAGCAACATTATTCTTCTTATCTAAATTATCTTCTAAAGTTAATAATATTATTTTCGTTAGAGATTTTGATAAAAAGTGGGAACATGTAGATATATTAATTACAGCTAATCCTACTACATTAGATACTAAACCACGAAGTAAAGTTTCTATTAAAGTCATTAACCACTATAATAAAGATTGTGAATCTGATTATACTATAATAGATTTAAAAGAGTTAGTAGACGATAAAAAAATATTAGAAAAAGTGTTAAATACTGAAACAGTAGATTTTGAAGATGTTTAATGTTTACTTATATTATTTTTACTATAAAATTTAAATAAAAAATATGGAAAGTTTATTACTAGAAATTTGTGGGAAAGAATTGTATTTTGATATTGAAAGGTTATCTGAAATATGTAGGATTGAAGATGACTTTAACGTTCAAGAAGAAGTAGTTGACGACTCCATACCTGTAGTTGAGACAATAGGTATACAGTTAGATGTCATCAAATATGAGATGTATAGAGAAATGATAGGTTCATTGTTATCATATAATGAACAGATCGACAATAAAATGGGTATGGTAGGTTTGAATTCTACTAGTACACCATTTAAATTATCATTTAATACTTTATTAATGAAAGGTATTTTAAAAGAATTATAATAATAAAATAAAATAAAAAAAAGATGAGTGAACAATTAGAAAACATTAAAAATTCTATCGAAAAAATTAAAAACAAAGACTTCGGTATTTATTTTTTTACGTTAGATACAAAAGGTAACCCAACAGCCGGTGTTGCAACAATATATGAACATGCTAAAAAACTTAGAGAACTTGGTTATAATGCTCAGATACTACACGATAAAAATGATTATAAGTTGAGAGAGGATGAAGAAGGTATGGGTATTGCCGAATGGTTAGGTGAAGAATATGCTACTTTACCACATATTTCTATAGAGTCTCAACAGTTACAAGTTGGTCCACAAGATTTTGTAATTATACCCGAAGCGTTTGCTAGTGTAATGAAACAAACTAAAGATTTCCCTTGTAAAAGAGTGATATTTTTACAATCTTACGAATATATCTTTGAAATGTTAGAGATTGGAGAAGGTTGGGAACAATTTAATATTAGAGACGTTATCACTACAAATAAAAACCTTAGTGATTATGCTAAATCTTTATTTAGGGGTGTGAATGTGGATGAAATTCCTATAGGTATTCCGGATTATTTTACTAATAGTGATAAACCAAAGGTACCAACAATTGCAATGTCATCTAGAGATAAAAGAGAGTTGTTAAAGATAGTTAAAATATTCTATCAGAAATATCCACACTATAGATTTGTTACTTTTAGAGATATGTCAGGATTACCAAGAAAAGATTTTGCTAAACAATTAGGAGAGTCTTTTGTTAGTGTTTGGTTAGATGAGTTATCTGGTTTCGGTACATTCCCAATAGAATCTATGAAGTGCAACACTCCAGTAATTGGTAAAATACCTAGAATGGTTCCTGAATGGATGGGTACTGTAGATGAAAATGGTAACTTAAACTTAAATGATAATGGTATATGGACAGCTAATTTAAATTCAATTCCTGATGTTGTTGCGACTATGGTTGGTTTATATTTAGAGGATGCGTTACCTGAAAACATTCTAAATGGTATGAAAGAATATCAAGATAAATATACGGTTGAGACATCCGAAGAGATACTTAATGAAGTATATAGTAAACTTTTTACTAATAGGACTGTTGAATTACAAACGATGGTAACCAAATTACAAGAACAAGAAACAGTTGTAACTGAAAAATAATAAAAATATAAATAAAAATTATGTCAAATAATATAACAGTAATTATACCCATCCATAAGTTAGAAGAAAAATACATTAACGGATGTGTTGAAAGTATAAAAAATCAAAAGATGATACCTGATCAAGTTTTAATTGTTCGATCAGACGATACTAATTTAACTAAGTTTTTAGAAACTTATGATTTTGGTAATTTAAAGGAAATAACGAAAGTGATTCATAATGAGACGGGAAATTATGATTTCCAATCTCAAATAAATTATGGTGTTGAACAATGTGAAACAGAATATTTTACATTTGTAGAGTACGACGATGAATTATCACCGATATGGATTAAAAATGGGTCAGAATATATCGATTCATACCCTGAAGTTGGTGTATTCTTACCGATAGTTTATGAAACTGACGAAAATGGACAATTTATTTCATTTACTAATGAAAGTGTTTGGGCTAAAGAATTTAGTGAAGTTATGGGTGTTTTAGATAATAACACACTACAGAAAGTTCAGAATTTTAATTTTGATGGTATGATAGTGAAAAAAGAATTGTTCTTAGAATCAGGTGGATTAAAAACTAATATGAAGTTAACATTCACATATGAATTTTTGTTAAGGATGTCTTATAATGACATTACTATTATGGTGATACCAAAGTTAGGATATAAACATACTAACAATAGAGAAGGTTCGTTATTTGTAGAATATAAAAATAGTATTGATGTGTTAGAAAGTAAGTTTTGGGTTAATAAAGCTAAAAAAGAATATTTTTTCACTGAAGATAGAGAGATAACATATGAAAATTAAAATATGTTATGTCGGAAGAACAACCTAAAAAAAGAGGTCGTAAAAGAACAACAAACCTATATTTTGGACCCGAACAAGAAACTGCAGTAGTTGAATTTTTAACTTCTGAGTCGTATAGTGAAAGGAATAAAATATATAATGATTATCTTAGACATCCTATAAATAAAATGATAGATTCTATTATTAGGAGATATAAGTTATATCGTAAAGACTATACTTTTGAGGATATGCATGCTGATACTCTTTCATTTTTAGTAACTAAAATGCATAATTTTAAACCCGATAAAAATAAGAAGGCATATTCTTACTTTGGTACTATTTGTAAACATTATCTTTTAGGTCAATTAATTAAAGATGATAAGAAAGTGAGGACTGATATAAGGTATGATGATGTTTATAAGACTATAGAAACTATGGATGATTTCATCTATAATAATATAGAGGATAACGATAAAACACCATTAGATGTGTTTATCTGTGAGATATCAGATAGTATTAAAAAGGAATTGTCAGATAATAGTGGTACTAAGTTATCTGAAAACGAAATAAAGGTAGGTAATTCTTTAATCACTGTTTTAGATAATTGGGAAACCATATTTGAACAAGTAGAAAGTGGTAACAAATACAACAAAAATTTGATACTGTCATATATAAGAGAAATGTCTGATTTAACCACAAAAGATATTAGAGTATCTATGAGAAGGTTTAAGAAGATATACGCTCTTTTGAAAAATGATAAAATTGATAATGGTTTGATTTAAAATTTTATTTTTTAGATATTTATAGTTAAATAAAAGATATGGGTCGTCCTAAGAAAACTAAAATTAATTTAGATAAAGATAGTCTACAAGAATTTATGCAAGAAATTTATAATGATTGCGTTAATATAATGAATAGTGCTAGAAAAGAACTAAATGAAAGAAAAACTAGGGCTGAGATTGATGATGTAAATGACGAATATCAGATAGGTAAAGTTAATAACGAAACACTTAAAATATTAGAAACTGCTATAGATAAAAAACTATCTTTAGCTAAACTACAAAGTCAAATAGTAACTGATAAAAGTGATGATAAACAGGTACCTACTAACGATTCTATAACAGAAAAAGATAAAGATATGTTAAGAGAGTTGTTTAAAGAAAAGAGTGATAAAAATAATACTGAATACGATGTTTAATCATGGGAAAAAAATTAAAAAATGTTATATGTGAACCTGATATTATCGAAGGTATAAAAAGGCAGATTTTTGAATTAATCACTCTAAAACAAACAACGTGTAATAACTTACCAAACTTAGAAATTCCAAACGTACTACCTGACGTACCAAATTTAAACCCCAGTCAGTCAGTTGTAGATTTCTTAAATGATTTATTAGCACTTATTACTGGTATCAATTATGATGGTATGCGTATGCAATTGATTAATTGGTTAGTTGAACAATTAGAACCACTATCAAAAGACTTAGCTCTGAATCTTAAATTATCATTAAAAAGTTGTTATGCGTGTAAAATTGATCCTAAAATACCTGATTGGTTATTACAAACACAAAGTGATGGTACTACCGGAATAGGGTATAATGTAGAATTAAATAAAATTGATTTGGTTTGTTTGTTCGCTGCAAATCCTAATACCGAATCTGGTAAATTATTTTATGAAGGTACTTGTGACCCAAATGGTATTTGTAACGATATGAACGCTTTTTTATGGGAAGTGATACAAGCAAATGGTCAACCACTAATATGGAAAGATTCTATTAATAATATGAACATTGCAGAATTTAGATATTATGAAAATGGTGTTTCCCTTAATAGTAATAATGCTTTTACAGACTCTGACGGTAATGTAGAATACCAAAATATTGAACATAGGTCCAGAGTAATTAATGTTAGGATAATGGATAGTTATCGAGATAAGACATTAATCACTTTCATAAACGATTATTTTAATAGTCAAAACCCACTTTTTGATGTGGATAAAGTCATACCTAATGTAGTAGATATAATATATGGATCTTTAACAAATAAAATTGACTTATCTGATGAATGTGTTAATAAAGTTGTATCGTTTGAATCTGCGATGAGGGAGAATATAGAAAAGGGTATTGACAATATTGACGATTCTTTAGATGATGAGGTAGATGACGACATTAGTGATTTGGTGAAACAAAAAAAACTTGGTGTTAAACAATTCAAAAAATGTTGTGGGAAACAAACTAGTTCGATATCATTTGAAACTCTAAATTCTATTAATAACAACATAAAATCATCTAATAATTTGTCTGAAAAAGTAAAATCTTATACTGATGCAATAGATGACTTAATAGATGAATCTACTGAAGGTGTTAAAAATTTAGATAAAAATAATGCCTCTGCAGAGTTTTTAGCTAATTTCATAACGTCATTAAATATATCATTAACTAAATTAGTGTTAACACCTAAAAATTTACTAATGATGAATATGTTATATTTTTTAGTTAATGGTGAACCGATAAAGGAAACCAAGGTTAAAAAAATATTAAATGAGTTTAAGTGTGTAATTAAGGATATTATTTCAGAAATAATTAGAAAATTGATATATGATTACCTATTACCTTTAGTGTTAAAAGCATTAAAAAATTTAATAACTTGTTATATAACTAAAAAACTTAAAGAAAGAAATATTAATGACATTAAAAGTGTTAATAGTTTATTACCACCAGCGGTTAGTAATTCATTAGAAAAAGCCAATGAGTTATTTGGTAAGGCACAGGGTGCTGCAGATAAAGTGGGTGGATTTGCCAACAGCATAAATTTAAACTCATTAAGTAACGTAAACATAAATCTACAATCAGGTAGTAAAGGTAGATTTTGTGATTAAAAAAATAAAATTATGGCAACAGGATCAAACGGTGTAATGGGTACGATAGGGGTTATTGCTTCTTTAATTAAAAATGCATTTAAACCACCCACCAAACTTAAACCTATCCCACCAGGATTAATACTAACTGGTACTAAATTTAGAAATGGTTTAAGTCCTATAGATATCGCTAGTAGGATAGTTGAGAGGAAGAAAGAAGTGGGAATTGGTATAGAACCATTACCTAGTGGTGGTAAAAATATAGATCTTCAGATGGAAGTGATAAGGATTGAAGAAATAGTTAACGCATTATTAACTGATGCAGTTATAGAAATTGAGATTCCACCCGGTATTCAATTAACAGCTACTGGTGCTAACGCAGGTGGACCAATACAAGTTATAGGTACAACAACACAATTAGTAAAATGTAAGGGTATAGTTAGGTGATATGGGAAATACGATAAAAAATACAATAGACTGGGATAACAGTAGTAACACCTCAATTAAGATGGAGTTAGAAAGTCTTAAAGTACAACAAAATACAATTATTGAAAAAATAGTTACTTTATCTAAAAACTTAGAGGAACTTGAAAAAGAATATTATTATGGTAATAAAATATTAACAAAAAGATATAAGGGTGAATAGTGATGGGTATAAATGATTTTAGTAAAGATAGTAGAGATAGTAATACTGTACCGATAATAAGAATCGGTGAAGTTGTTAGCGTTTCAGATTCTACTAAATCTGGGAGAATTAAAGTTAAAATTACAGGTATCGATGATACTGAAACAGAAGGTTCATTAATAAAGTGTGTCCCACTATTACCTAAATATTTAACAATCTTACCGAAACCTGGAGAATGTGTATTTGTTTTTCAATATGAAAATAACAACACTAACCCAACAGCATCATTTAAAACTAAAAGGTTTTGGATTGGACCATTGATTACTCAACCAACAAAATTAGATGGTGAGAATTATACTGATGCAATGTCTATACTACCTGACGGTTATGTTAAATTAAAAGATCCAAAAATTGAAGATGGTACCTATGGTAATGATGAAGATATCACTTTACAAGGTAGGTATAATACCGACATAATCCAAAAGGATAGACAAATATGGTTAAGAGCTGGTAAGTTTATTGAAGGTGCCAATAATGAGTTTAATTCTAAAGACGTTGGGTATATACAATTAAAATATGGTGGAGAAAAGTTAAAAAGAGAAACTGTTGATAAGGAGATTGTTAATTATATTACACCAAGTCCTGAAATTGTTATTAGTGTTAAGTTAAAAACTATTCTAAATACTGATGTAGTTTTATCCAATAAGTTACCTAAAGAACGATATAAAGAAAATGATATTGATAGAACTGAATTATTTATTGAAGTTCGTAATATTAAATCTGGTGAGTTAATTACGTCTGAAGAAACTGATTTTACTGGTTCAGTATCTAGACAACAAGCGTTAGATGCGACTAAAGAATTCATTGACAACAATAAAGGTGATAGGTGGCAAATAAAGTCAGATTCTTCAGACGTAATTAAAATATATAAGGGTGAAGGTAATATTGCTCAATTTACAGCAGAACCTATTGAAGTTAAAAAGAAAATTAAAGTTAATAAAGTTTCTAAAAAAGATGATCCCACTTCTAGTGTTATTAACGTAGTTGCATCGAAGATTAATCTTTTAAGTATATCTGATGGTGCTAACACCTTCGAATTAACTGATCCTGAAAATTTAATTACTGACGATGAACAAGAAAGAATTAATAATGAAGCGCACCCATTAGTCTATGGTGATACTTTAGTAGAATTTTTAGAATTGATTAAAAAATACGTCATATCACATGTCCACCCATATAATGGTTTACCTGCTGATCCGAGTAAAACTACCACAGATGTTATGGGATTTGACTTAAATAAAATATTAAATAAGAACATTAATAGTAATTAATATATTTATATAAAAAGAAAAAATGTTAATTAGAACTTATATTGATAAAAATAATACTATCACAAGAAATACTCAAATAAATACGGGTAGAAACCCTATTGCTGAGATTTATTACGGGGGGGATAATTCAGTTACCGATTATAGTAGACACTTACTTTATTTTGATGTTACGGATTTACAAAGTAGATATGCTGCTGGTGAATTAGGTGATTTATCTAAAGTAGTACATACGTTAAGGATGACAAATAGTTCATACTTCGATAATGACTTACAAGCTCAAAAATTGTTAGATGGTAAACAAAGAACATCTTCGTTTGATTTAAACTTATTTAGAATTGATAAAGATTGGGATGAAGGTTGTGGTTATGACTATCAACAAGTACTTAGTTTTGAATCTAAAGATAATATAACCTTTGTAGAATCAGCTAGTAACTGGTTAAACGCAACAACTAGTACGAGTTGGACTGAGGGTGGTGTATATTCAGGATCACCATCAGGTATTACAGTGTCGACACAACATTTTGACAAAGGTAATGAAAATATTTCTATGGATATTACCGATGAAGTTAATAGTTTAATAACTGGTGGTACTACAAATTACGGATACGGTATTTCATTCGAAAGAGATTTAGAATTAATAGTTAAAAATCCATCACAATATGTTGGGTTCTTTACAAGACATACTCAAACATATTATGAACCATTTTTAGAGACAGTATATAATAACCCAATTAGAGACGACAGGAAGAACTTTTATAAGGGTAAGGTTAATAGGTTATACTTTTACACTAATATAGGTGGAGAACCCACTAATTTAGATAATAACCCTAGTGTGACAATAAAAGATGAAGATGGTGACGTTTTTTCAGCCATTACATCGGCACAAACCATACAAACTTCCACAGGTATTTATTACGCTGATGTCTTTGTACCAGTTACGGAAGATGATTGTGTTTTATTCTCCGATACGTGGAGTGATATTAACATAAACGGTATAAGTCGATCAGATGTAACATTAAATTTTGAAGTAAAGTCTGATGATGAATATTATAATTTCGGTGATAGTGAGTCATTACCTATAGAATATATGGTATCTTTAAGTGGTATTAAAAGAGATGAAAAGATTAAAAGAGGTGATAAAAGAAAAGTATTTGTAAACGCTAGACTTCCCTATACAATTAATCAATCAAGTGTTATAGATGGTTTACAATATAGAATGTGGATTAGAGAAGGTACGACACAAGTTAATGTTATTGATTGGGAAGATGTTAATAGATCGTTTCTTAAAAATTATTTTGTTTTGGATACTTCTTGGTTAATTCCTAATGAATACTATATTGATATTAAATTAACTTCTAATGAATTGGTTAAGACATATACTACAAAACTAAAATTTAGTGTAGTAAATCAAGTAGATAACTTACACTAGATTTAATGGTTCTACACCATCAGGTAATCTAAAATTAGTTGATTCAATTTTTTCTACAA
>MDSX01056845.1_pt1 | contig 34840 bp, 27 predicted proteins | sample 811141 | NCBI WGS metagenome assembly MDSX01 (sample SAMN05326642, study PRJNA326480) | marine metagenome | isolation source: seawater | place: Atlantic Ocean: South East | collected 2010
CCGGCTCCGGCTCCGGCTCCGGCTCCGGCTCCGGCTCAGGATCTGATTTTTTCGAGGTAATCTTACCGTACTTCTTTTGCAAAGCCTTGATCATGGTTTCGTAGTCGCCTTTGAACTTCTTTACTAGCTTAGGAATATTCTCAATCTGCTTAGAACGCTCGGGCTCTTCAAGAAATTGCATATAAGTTGCTTTGGCAAGCTTTGCTGCCTGCTCAGCCGTGATTTCCGTCCCCACGATACTTTGGGAGCAAATCCAACATTTAAGGATTTGACAATTTCAGCATTTTTCTTCATGTAGAACTGTCAAGTTCCAAATCAGATTTGTACTCATCCAGAACCTCTGAGAATATTTGTATATCCGAATCAAAGGTCTCTGGCAATAAAGGACCGAAAGAGAAACGAAAGAACCGAGAATATGGAGTTTCATATGACGGATCTTTCGAGTGAGGCCTTGCCATATCACAATCTGAGGCACTTAATATCGCGGCGCCACGCTTGAATAGGCGTCGATTTAGCTCAGCGCTATTCATTCCGAGGGGTAGTTCTAGCCAGTGGTAGAATCCACCATCTCCAGTATAAACTCCAAGACCCATAGCCTCGAATGCCTTGCCATATCTCTCCCTCTGCCAGTTATAGTGTCTTTCAACAGCCTTCCTAGCCCTTTTTACTCGAGCAGGCTCCAGAAGCTTCACAGCATATAGTTGAGAAGGATGACTAACTCCACCCATTCCGAAGCTTGAGTAGTTTGACATAGTCTCAATATTATTTTTGCTCGCAACAATCCAACCGATTCTAATTCCAGGACATTGAAGCCCCTTAGTACATGCTCCAGCAAGGAATACATTGCTATTATCCAAATCTTGTACATACTCGATTCCACTGATCGAAGGAGAATGAAACATCTCGTAAGCTTCATCCAGAAGGATTCCATTTCCATCTCTTTCTGCCATCTCTATGAGTTCCCTGAGCTCTTCTCCCGAACGTGTCTGACCAGATGGATTCTGAGGATTCGAAATTACAGGCATCAAACGGGTCTTGGCATTGAGTCCCGATCTGTCGAAGTACTCAGAATTTTTTGGGTGAAAGTTATTTTCCTTAGTGAATGGAACGACTTGAAAACTCGTTTTTGTTTGTTCCATAATGTCTAGGTATGCTGGCCACTCAATATTCCCGATTCTTACTTGCACGTGCTCTTTCAGATAAGCCAGTACAGTATATATTCCAGGCCTTCCTCCAGCAAAAACCATTACATTTTCCGAGGAAACATTGGAGCCATATTGGGAGTTATAGTAATCAGAAATTGCCTTGCGTAGTTTCGGATGACCCCATGCCTTAGGATAGAACCTGTCTTCAAAGGTCACCTCTATCCCATCTGGAAGAGGAGGCCCATCAAACATTTCTAATTGCGTAGTAAGCGGGAATCCTTGCGACCAAGGATGAGTGCCTTCAGACCCCATAAAACTCCCGAAGGAATCTCTGAATGCGTAGAGAGTTTCGTAAATCCCCATTGGAGGGCAGTTGTCAGAAAGGAACGATTCTACCTCCATGGACTCATTGATTTCAATATCTCCAGACGCAGCTCTTGGCTCTGACATGGCCCCTCCGTCATATAACCTACAAATGAGTTTCACCGTCAAACCACTAGAGTACACATGTGCGAATGCGAAAAACGGTTATTACTCTGAATCAATGTCAGGGGGCATGAAAGAAATCCGAGCCGGAAACAGGGGATTGCCGTTCATATTAGCAATATTACTAGTCGGACTATCTTCATCTTATTCGATACATGGAGATAGTCAATCGGAATTGAAACACAATAATACCCAATTCACTTCGGAATCTATGAATTATCCAGGATCCACAATCGGTTCGATATATTCCCAATCAACAATTACGGCATCATACTCATACACATGCGTAATCATATTTGATAATACGATGAAGTGCTGGGGTCAGAGAGGAGAATCGCCAAGTACCGGTTATCTGGGAGATGGACAGATAAATGGAAATTCATTCACTCCCGCCGAGGTATTGCTTGATGATGAGCAAGGAAACTCTAGTGCCATTGAGACTGCATCTTACGGACATCACTCTTGCGCGGTAATGGCGGACTATTCATTGAAATGCTGGGGCAATGATTGGAATGGTCAGGTCGGACACAATGTCTCCGGAGGATGGCACTCAACACCATTTCCTACAACAATGCCGAATGGGCTTACCGCAATTCAATCGGCTGCTGGTTTGAATACTTCGTGCGCAATCATGGATGATTTTTCTCTTTGGTGTTGGGGGGACAACGATCCCCAAGGACAGGTAGGGATTGGTAACACCAGTCAAGGAAATATCGCAATTCCTCAACAAATTGACCTCCCTCCGAATCGAACAGCTATTTCTGTAGTATATGGGCATGACTACGGGTGTGCGATACTGGATAACGGACATGGAATGTGTTGGGGGGATAACCAAGGTGCACAGCTCGGCGATGGGACCACCGAAAACAGGTCATCACCTACTCTGATTTCATTGGTTCCTCAGAATCGTCGGTTAGTTGCCATAGACGTTGGTTTCCAGACTACATGTGGGATATTGGATAACGGAAGCGTGCTTTGTTGGGGGAGAAATGACGTAGGACAGTTTGGGGATGGTACACTCACAAACTACTCTTCGAGTGTATCGAGATACGCAATTTTACCTGTAGGAAGAGTAGCTGTATCTATATCTGTAGGCCAATATCATGCGTGTGCAATTTTGGACAATGGTGACGCATTCTGTTGGGGGAGTAATGAATTGGGGCAACTTGGAGATGAGTCTACAACTAACAGAAGTACCCCTTCGCGGGTTTCTATGCCAGAAGGATCAGTGGTTTCCACAATTTCTGCAGGTAACCAGCATACCTGTGCGATTTTGTCCAATGCATCTGTTTACTGTTGGGGAGACAACTCAGAGGGCCAACTTGGAATTGGCGAAGGACTAGTTGGAATCTCCCCTTCGTTTGTTGATCTAGGCCCGAATGAGCATGCTATGCTAACTGAGCGTGATCACGATGGTGACGGAGTAATCTCCATATTCGACTTCTTTCCAAATGGATGCCCAGCAGGAACTTACTCAACGAACGGAACTTGCCTAGAGACAAATCCTGGATATTTCAGTGATGGAAATCCACCTTATGACCAAATTCCATGTGAGCCTGGACAATTTCAGCCCCTCACAGGTCAAGACTCCTGCATCCTTGCTACTCCGGGTCACTTCGTTGGTGGTGAGTCTTGGACTAATCAGACAGAATGCTCACCTGGAACATTCCAACCAGACTATGGCGAGGACACATGTTTGCCAGCATCCATTGGATATTTCGTGACAGAATCGGGAGCTACTCGACAAGTTGCATGCTCTCCGGGAAGCTATCAAAATCAGGCTAGTTCAACAATATGCATAGAAGCTTCCCCAGGACACTTCGTTTCAGGTGGAGCAGCCGGAAATCAGACAGCATGCGACCCAGGAACCTATCAAAATCTTGCTGGGCAAATAACATGTTTAGAAGTAGAAATAGGCTTCCAAGCGCCCAATCAAGGCTCAATCTCACAAGAACAGTGCCCACCAGGTACCTTCTCATCACAAACCGGCCAATCCCAATGTACAGAAGCATCACCCGGGTATTTCGCCAGCGGGGTACAGCAGGAAGCGCAATATCCTTGTCAGCCAGGAGAATATCAACCCTCATCAGCACAGGGAGAATGTCTACTCGCGTCACCTGGAAACTACACAGACTCAGAGGCATCTGTAAGCCAGAACCCCTGTCCTTCCGGTAACTACCAACCTCTGGCTGGCCAAGCCTCGTGCCTACAGGCAGATCCTGGAAACTACTCATTGGATGGTGCAACCTCGCAATCTCCCTGCTCACCAGGGACATACCAGCCAAACCCAGGAAATGGTGAGTGTATTGACGCTGAACCCGGACACTACGTAGATTTGGATGGGGCGGCAGGACAGATACCATGTCCTGAGGGCCAGTTCCAGGGAGAAGCGGGAAATGAGGGTTGCTTAGATTCTCCACCAGGGGAGATAGCCAGCCCTGATGGCACCTCTACCATCCCATGCTCCCCCGGCACATACAAACCGGAAAATCAGAACTCTTGCATACAGTCTTCTCCAGGAAATTTTGTTAACCAATCTGGAGCTACTTCACAAACTCCTTGCGATCCAGGAACCTTTTCCGACTCACCGGGAGGAACGGATTGTGAACTTGCGTCCCCAGGTAATTTTGTTCCTGAAGGGGGGGCATCCTCGCAGACACCGTGCTCAAAAGGCGAGTTCCAATCTTATGGGGGACAGAGCTCTTGCAATCAGGCTATGCCTGGCCACCATGTTCCACAGGAAGGCGCGCTTTCACAGACAAGCTGTCGTCCAGGCAACTTTCAACCAGAAGAAGGTCAGGAGGAGTGCCTCCCAGCCGATCCTGGAAATTTTGTCCCATCATCAGGATCGACTTCTCAGTCCCCCTGTCAACCCGGTTCGTTCCAGTCTTCCCCATCTTCCACGGTTTGTCAACCATCTGATCCGGGCCATTTCGTGGAGGAGGCAGGTGCTGTTGAGCAGCTGAAGTGTCCATCTGGCTATGAACAAGAGTTGACTGGTCAGACAGCTTGCGAAAAAATCGAGAGGCCTTTGTGGTTGACTATTCTTATGTTCGGCGTACCAGCAATAGTACTAGGGACGATGGCAGCGCTATACATCGCAAACAAGAAGAAAAAAGGTGCAGGAGGCCGAGGAAAGGCCTACATGTACTCTGAAGACCTCAGAAGGAGACGATAGTCTGCTAATAGTACCAGTTATTTGAGAAATTACTGCCGGGCCTACATGAGGCACTACCCCGGAGACAGAGTAGATCTGCGAAGCGATACAATCACCCAACCCACTCCTGATATGATGGAAGCCATGGCATCGGCTAGTGTAGGTGATGATGTTTTAGGTGACGATCCCACTGTGATCGAGCTGCAGAATAGGTTAGCAAGGATGTTGGACAAGCAAGCGGCTCTTTTCGTCCCGTCTGGTACCATGTCTAATATGGTAGCAATCAAAGCACAGACGAGACATGGCGATGAGATTGTTGCCCACAAAAAAAGCCACATATATTTGTATGAATCTGGAGGATATGCCGCATTAGCTGGATGCTCGATCTCTTTGGTAGAAGGACCATGGGGGCAAATGTCCGCTGAAGGGGTCCAAAATGCGATCAGGAAGTCAGAAGGAAGTGACTCTCATTATCCTGATTGCAACTTGGTATGTGTCGAGAATACCGCAAACGTAGGAGGAGGCACAATCTATGATCAGCAAACTCTAGATGAAATTTGCGAAGTTTCCCGGCTAAATGACTGCCGCGTCCACCTAGATGGTGCGCGTATGTTCAATGCAGCAGTTGGTAGCGGCACAGATCCTGCTAGGATGGTGAGAGACTTCGATACTGTTTCTGTTTGTCTCTCGAAGGGTCTGGGTGCTCCTGTGGGCTCGGTCCTAGTTGGAGATTATGAGACAATTTCCGAATCCCACAGGTGGAGAAAGATGTTAGGAGGGGGAATGAGGCAGTCAGGAATCCTAGCCGCAGCGGGCCTTTATGCCATGGAGAACAACATCGAGCGATTATCAGAGGATCATTCCAGAGCGAGAAGGCTAGCTGAGTCAATAAGTGAGATGACTAACTTCTCTGTGGATTTGGGAAGTGTCCAATCAAATATGGTGTATGTCGATTGCTTAGAAGTCGGGGCGAAGGAGATGAGGGATAGACTGGCTAAACGTGGCATAGATGTCTTAGATGAAACGGACTCAGTAATCAGGGCCGTGGTTCACTTACATATTACAGAAAGTGATGTAGACAGGGCAATAGGTGCATTCGAAGCCTCACAATATTCCGCAAGCGTTCAATAACCCGCCCATCTCGAACAATCATGAGTAAGATTGCGGCAGTAGTTCTCACTGTTGTTATTTTTTTACCAATCCCAGCTTCCTCAGCTAGCGATACACTGTGGGATGAAGCAAGAATCTCACCGATCTCCGAGGGAACTATCGGTGGAATATCTATAGATCTAACAAATACCTCTACTCAAAGTTCGGAAAGCTCTCAGATCTCGGAATTACCAAGCCTTGTAGAAGTATACACGGCAACTTGGTGTACAAACTGTGTCAAGACCGAGAAAGCTTTGGACGAAGCAATCGGAGACTCTGACGTTACCCGAATCCACTATCATAGATTCTGGTTTGAAACGCTTGATCCATTCGGTAGCAATTCTACTGATGAAAGATGGGTTGAGGTTTATGGAAGAGGCTCAACTCTCTCTAGTGAGACCTCTTATTCTAGTGGAATGGAGAGAATAGCCCCATCAAATGTATTTGACGGCGAAAGGATGTATACTGGGATTAGTACTAATTCAAACAGTTTGGAAACTGACTACTCCACAGCTTTGTCATTGGGTTCGTCGCATCCGTTTTCACAAAACGGATCCCTAACACTTGAAGCAGAAAGAACCAGCCTAGCAAACGAATCTCCAGTCTACAATGTGTCTTGGGGGTATGATCTTTGGTGGCCCGATGGAACTTGCAATGTAGTGGGATGGCTTTTGTTCGTTGAAGAAACTGCATATTTCCCAGAGGGCAGTAATGGAAAGGACAACTACAGTCATGTTCTTCACAAAGCAGTGAAATTAAATTCTGAGGCATATCAGAATTTTTCGATAAAGGAATCGATAGAAGTCATACCCCCTACTCCATGGGATGGAGATGATATGTCAGTTATTCTGATCTTGGATTGGTCTTCTCTACAAGAAGAAAAATCCAATTCTTCATTACCGGCTCCAGCAGTATCTGCACTATTGCTAATGCTAGCTGCTCTCGTGCCAAGAAGACACAAGTATTCGTTTGAATAAGACGAAACGTCATCAATGGGTTGAATAACCACCGTCGAGCACACGAGAAGCTCGGAGATGACACTTTGGCAACAGGAGACCATAATGTAACCAGTGAGGAGGTTCCAAAGGGGCAAATGCCAGAGTGGCTTAGAGAATACATAAAGGAACAAACATTAGGATTTCAAAACCCAGATTTCAATTTATTTGGCCGCATTCTAGTCATATATCCCTCAGAAAAATCAAGGATTCAAACACTATCATCAATAGAACTCAGTGGGGCGATTGATCGGACTCTGCATCATACGATCGAGTCTCTGATTTCGTCTCTTGTAGCCGACCTCAGGCTCCCTAGGGTAATAGCAAATGACGGTCCACTAATGGAAATAATCCACAGCGAGTGTAAGGCCGAAGCATCGAAGCTTGGGTTCCCTCTCATTAATCCGCTTCCTGAAATCGAATGGGGTAAGGGGAAGACCGAGGCATTGGCCTTACTCCATCGTCAACTATCAAGAGATTTAGTTGCTAACCGGTGGGATGGGCCTGGAATTGCGACATTTAGGAGAGTAATTCAGCGACTAGAAAAGAAGTTGCGATTCACTCATCCTGATATGGCGATTGAGAGAATAATCGAAGAGTTGGAAATAGGAGATACGCCATTCACAATATCAGACGTAGACGGGATCATCATGCTCGATCACTCACCAGCAATGTCTCGCTCGCATGTAGAGATATTACTCTCTCTTTCCAAGCATCGACCAATTCACCAGCTTACATACCCTGGCAACTATCGCCTAGGACACCATGGACTCCTTCTACTCGACCAGTATCCAATTAAAGAGCCGCAGAATCTTCCAACATGGGTTCCAAGTAAAAGAAATACAGAAAAAAATGAGTTAGTTGAGGTAAAACGAGTCCTTCTTAGGAGGGAAAAGCACTCAATAGAAGCTGCAGTCAGACTGACATTAGATAGGCTGAATCAGGGAGATGCTGAAATAATAATTGTAGACCCTGCTTTAGAAAAAAACAGACTAAAATGGGAGCAGATGCTTGGAGGAATTGGAGTAGGTCTGGAAAGAAAAAGGCAAACTACCTTGTCTAACCCTATATGCCATTGGCTCCTAAGTCTGGCAAATCTAGCTCATGGCCCAAACTCATTCTCTCTGGCCAATCTAAGAGCTCTGTCACTTCAAACCTCGATAATCCCATTCGAAAACCCATTAATTCATCCTTCGGATTCTTCAATAATTCCATCACCAGATCCGGACATACTAACAAAATTAGCTAGAAATGAACATGTTCTAGGTGGTCCGGGGGCGATTTCGAAGTGGATAGAAGCCCTCTCCAGACCTCCTCTCGATGAGAGAGACGGGATAAAAAAAGAATCAACTCAATGGTGGATCCTCTGCCTAATGCACTCTCTATGGCCTATTCTACGTGGCCCAGATAGAGAATTTATACAAGCATTGCAAAAACCAACAGGATGTCAAACAGGCGCGATACTCCCGTTACAGGATTTCGCTTCCAACGGGGATGAATGGCTCGAAAGCACAATATCTCTAATCGATTTAGATTCTGAAATGCAAAATTACAGCGGTAGCGGACTATCTCCTGTAGCAGCAATTCAGACATTAATGGGAGATAGGAATAGACTTAGACAAATGCAACGAATATCAGGTCATAGCATTCCAATTGCGGGCTCGGAATGGGTTGAAGAGTTTACCACACTAGTTAGGCGATCGTTGGCTCCTTCGGGCGGTCCAAATTACTCTGGCAACGTCTCTTTGCTTAGTCCAGAAGAAACTCTGGGCTGTACTTCAGATATGATAATTCTGGCTAATGTTTCCACCTCTTCTTGGGATCTGAGAGTTCCTAAGATTCCATACGTAGGTGACGAAGAAAGACATTCATTGGGGATTTTAAGACCTGACGGACCCATTAGAGATGCAAGACACCAGCTTCAACACATCTTGAATGCATCTCCTGAGGTGATCATTCTGGATTCTAGTAATGATGAAACATCCCCTCCATCTGCCCCGATAAGAGAATGGATAAGGAAAGAAAACGAAAAGGGTAACATAGGATCTCCATTCAACTATACTCGACTAAATTACTCTCCAAGAGCCTCTAGGCAAGACGATGGTGTACAAATTAGCGAAGGAAAGGCTCCACGATATCCTCCCATAAATCCCAGTGCTATTTCGATTCCAATTGATTTGCAAATTCAGAGAGACCGTGAGAGGAGGCAGCCCACTATTCCAGAAGAAGATGGCTACCTTCCTAATGACACGAACAGACAACTCTTCTCAATCGAGAATCTAAGATTTCATGGAAAGACTCCAGAGGGCATTAAACCTCCTAGAATAAACAAACGATGGCCAGTGATAGGGGCGATATTGGACGGAAGAAAGACTACTTCAATAGATCCAAGACCACTTTCTCCCACCCCAACGGGGAATCTAGTTAGTGATTCCAGACATGGCCATTCTGCAAAATCTAAACAGCAAATCTCCATTTGGTCACCAACCAGACTACAAGCCTGGTTGAAGTGTCCAAGGATGGGGTGGCAATCTAAAGAATTGAGAACAGACAGGGAAGAACTTCAGGGAGACGACCTAGATAACAGGACATATGGCGACCTACTTCACAATGTCCATCATGACATCATTGCTTATACATTGGATTTCAAAACAAGCACGGAGAGAAATATAAAAGATGATTCAGGCCATATTAACCTCTCAAGATCAGGTTTAGATTCAGCTGAAATAATGAAGGTAGCCCTAGAAGCTCTCGATTCCAGAGCCCCATGGCTCGAGAGGACAGACGCTGTCTCAACTCAGAGGCTTAGGTCATTGACTGGGATGAATAAGGGCGAATGGAGTAGTTGGCTTGCAGACCCACGCCCAATTCCTCCAGCTGGTAGGATTGGGCAAATAGTCTTGGCAGAACTAGAATTAAGCGATTCCGTTCCAGTTTCGATAGAATGGATGATACGAAATCAAGACTCAGGAAGTGTGGAAATCTCCCTCCCTCCCGAGCTTTCTGGAGGAATAGAATATGACCCAATCAAGGTCAAGGGTTGGATAGATAGAGTCGACCTACTTCCTCATAACTTGAAAACCGATAAATGGGAGGATAAAGATGGAGACAACACCGTAGCCCCAATTAGAATTCTAGGATCAGGATGGAGACCTAAGAGAATAGTAGCAATTAGGGATTTGAAGACTTCCGAGACTACTACTCCAAGGAATCGACATTACGACGGCCTTCTAGAAGAGCTGCAACTTGCGATTTATGCTAGAGCATGGGAGTTGACCCATCCAGGAGACTTGGTACTCGGAGCCGGTATTTCAGTAATTGGACATAACTCTCAACACTTTATCGAGGTCTCTTCAGAATACTCAAAATGTAATGATGAGAAAAAAATCGGCACAGTCACGAATATTACTTCGGAGTCTCACAGATTCCCGGATGAAAATGGAAAAATACAGAGCGATAATTTCAGAGCTTGGCTCGCTCAGAGACTCTCTGTAGCCCTAAAGGTCTCTTCGAATGCTGCTTCTGGGAGAGTTCACCCTACTCCTTCAGCTAGAACTTGTGGATACTGTCCTGTAAGAGAGACATGCAATGTTAGAATGGAGGGACCCCTATGATACGACTAAACACTGCACAGCGTCTAGCACTCAATCTAGACTCCCATATCGTAGTCGATGCAGGTGCTGGGACAGGAAAGACCAGTACAATCGTTGATAGGGTGATCGAGCACTACTTATGCTCAGATCAGAGAGCAACGAGACTTCTTCCAAAACCTGCCAGACCATCTAGTACTGAAGGGGGATTGGTTTCCGCACCCTTATCAGATCGTGTAAAACTTGAAGATTGGAACGGTCTTTTGCCTGCTGAGGTCGTCCTACTCACTTTTACCAATAGGGCAGCCGATGAGATGAAAGATAGACTTCGTAAGTCCATTTCCAGAATTAAACCGGGTCCCATCGGATTCGATGACGACCATCGCTATGATCCAAGAGTTAGGGGACAGGGATTCGTTGAACAGCTTCTAACACTTCTAGAGGATGCACCTATCGGAACCATCGACTCCTTTCTATCCCAGCTGGTTTCCCCCTATCGAGGAAAATTAGGACATACCATCACTAGGGACAATGTATCAGACTCTTCGAGGATTTTATTGGTCGAGACCGCACTCAGAACCATTTGGAGGCTAGCGAGCGATAGGTCTAGAATTGGTGATGCAGTCGATGCTGGAATCCCCTCAAAAATTGCTTCCGATATTCTCTCTGCAAGAGATAGGGTCGCGAGACACTATTCTGGGAGGACTTCTGCTGCCAGAGTTCTTAGATCCCTGGTGGGAAAGTCTGTTTTCGTAGATGAGTCCTCTAGAAAGATATTGGACGATAGAGGCAAGGTAGACCGTCAAAAACTGATAAATACAGTCCTATCTTCTATTGAGGAAGAACTAGTATCACAACAGGCAGATAGGCTTCATAACGTGATTTCTAAGATATGTGATTGCATTAAGGAATGCATCCAATCACCCTCAGAGATTGGTTGGATGCATGAGACACGCATGGCTTCATTAGATGAACTTGAGAGAAAAGGGCCACCTTCAGGAATATGGGAGAAGTTGTGTTGGATGGGCCACGTTCTAACATGCATTGTTAGCCCCTCAACCCTAATGGCGAAGAAAATGAAATTCTTTCCTAATATGAAACTACCATCAGATAATTGGCCATCTGGAATTAGGAGCTATGCTGAAATCAAAGACAGGACACTCAAATCAAGATATAAGTCGATAATAAAGTCTCAGCAATCAGATCTAGAACATATTTGGCACGATGATGTGGGAGACATGGTTCTTCATTACGTTAGAACTGCGATAATGCTCGACTCATCAAACCCTCCAGAGACTCCCGATGATTGGGAAGGTCCGATAGTTGCACTGCCTACCGATATCCCAGAGAGGATGGATTATCCCAAGAAGAAATATCATTTCTCTATTGAGGCTGAAATTCAGAATCTTCAAGATCTTCACCTTCTTCATCTTGGTTTTCAGGGCGTCATGAAGAAACTGAAACTTCGTGAAGAAGTACATGATTTCGGAGATATCGAGAGACTTGCTGGAGATCTACTGCTGTCTAACTGCCCCGAGATATGCAGAACATTTTACCATCATTCCGTGCAATCAGAACTTGATTCAATCAACATCATCAGTCCATGGAAGGACGACCACATTACTAGAGCACTCGAAGCAATTGAAACTTTAGAAGAAAATAGAGATATTGCTGGTGAATCGGCAAATAGATTGAACGCCATGAGAAGGGATCTAGAGAGTAGGTACCTACTTCTGAAGCAAATTAGAAGAAGGTTCAGGGCATTCATAATCGACGAGGCACAGGATAACTCTCCGCTTCAATGGAGATTACTTTCGAGGCTTTGGGGCCCCAGAGAGATTAGAGAAGATGAGTCACCCAATCCAGATACACCTTGGGAGCCCACAATATGTTATGTTGGAGATATAAAACAGAGTATTTACGCCTTCAGACAAGCAGAAGTTACAGGTTTCCTTGATTTTGCTAAGTCGCTAAGAAGTATAAATACGCATGAATTTTCTAGTATTCCAGAGCTTACCAGAAAACCTTCACTCAGGAGGGATACTCACAGTCGAGATCCTCGCAATGACCATCAGTTGACATTCGCCTCCGCTACTGAATACTCAGAGAGAGGTGGCAGAGATCTTTCTCCATGGATTCCATTCGACTCAACAGATTGGGATCTTCCAGCACCCTCTGGTAATGAAGTCAATGAGAGAAAACAGGGCATGGTATCCCTGAAAGTGAACTATAGATCGGAAGGAGGACTTTTGGATATAATGAACGAATGGTGGGAAGACATCTTTTCTGACAGACACAGATTACTGTCTAAGGGTGATTTCTACGCGTCCCCTCAGACTCTGCATTCGTTCCCAGAGAAGAGAAAAATGCCCGGGTGTATAGAGTGGATCTGCCCTTCCGACTCAAATAGTAATGAAGACCCCCTCCGGGATCTATCCACATATCTTGATCCCTTTGGACCAGGGCCAATAGATAGACTAGAAAGACAAGCAATGCTCATTGCATTGAGGGTCAGAAGCCTCATTGAAGGGTCTGAGGTTAGAGTCAAATCATCAGAAGGGTCTTGGAAAGAGACCACTAACTCTGACCCAATTAGTCCGGATGATATTGCCATTCTACTCCCAACAAGGGTAAAACTTAGAGACGCCATCATTAGAAACTTGCATGATCTTGGTATCTCAGCGCAGGCAGATCACGAGGGAGGCCTATTGGAAAGGCCGGCAGCCAGAGCGCTTGAGGCCCTTGTTCAGTTTGTTGCCAGACCCCACTCTCGACATAATGCCCTATGGGTAGCCAACTCACCTCTAATTGGTTTCAATGATGAACAGATTCAGAAATTTCTATCCTCCTGTACGGAGGGAGATGACCTCCTGGTGGGACTCCTTCCTCACTGTATCGATGAAAGACAGAGGTCATTAGTTTCTAGATGGTATGACTTGGCCTCTAGCTCAAGATTAGTTGAACTCCTAGAAGATACCATAGATCGTTCTGACCTCCTTGTCGCTTTTCCCGATCAAGTATCCAGACAAGATGCAGAACAATTTGTTGAGATTTTCCGAACCCTTTCAGAAGAGGTGGGCGGAGATGCCATAGTCCTTTCCGATAGACTTAGAGATTTGAGAGACAGCTATTCTGAATCTCTGAAGGCATCCACAGTCCCGCCCAGCGATGCTGTCAAGGTCATGACAATTCATAGTTCAAAGGGACTAGAGGCAAAGGTTGTAATTCTGGCCGATCTTTTTTCTTCAAGACAGACAAACATGAAGAATGAAAATTACAGTAGACTGATTGTTAGTCCTGAGATGTTCGCTGGACACCCAAATCCATGGCCCACAGAATCAAAGCCACCAAGGTCAGCTCTGTGGGACCATGTTTCTCTGCTTCATAGAGCAAGGAAGAATGCTGAGGCAAGGCGCTTGCTCTATGTTGCTGCAACCAGAGCCGAAGAGAGACTTATAATTGCAGGATCCCCAAAGGGTACACAATGGTTGGAAGGTCAAGGAATTTCAATTCCCTGGTCTTATGACAAAAATGCACCACAATTAGGGCAAATGTGGCTCGAATCATTAAGAAATGGCTCTTGGAGGAGGAGGGAGAAAAACTCTCCCTGGCTACTTTCATCAGATTTTGATAGCCAATCGAGATTAGAAAAAACTGGTAGCATCTCACTTAACCCAGCAAAATTGATTGAAGATGCGTCGATTGGAGGTAGAGGAAAATCAGGAATGACAGTACTTCACCATCCAGATTGTTTTTCGGATTCCAAGAAACGGAAAAATCCGATAATTACGCCAATTCAGAGACTCGAGATGATCGATAGAGCCTCACGAAGAACCCCAACCAATAGACGACAAAACAAGCATTCGGTACTGCGGGACCTCTCCACAAGAGTAAGAGTCAATCCTAGTAAGCTACCCTCATTCTTTGATTGTCCAAGATGTCATTGGCTCGAAGTAAGAGCGGGTATCGAGCCAGGATTAGTTTTGAAAAACAATGAAAAAACAGAGCGATTCACCAAATCTTCATCCTTAGACCCTGCAATGATTGGAGATATTTTTCATAGAATTATAGAAATCGGGATTGGAAATCCAGGTCCGGGTATAGAAGGCCCCAGCACTCACCTTCCGTCTTCATGGACCACCGAAACAGAAGATAGAATCACTAGTGATGAAATTCACAGAATAGTGTTCAACGAGCTTCTTCCTCCCGGAGAGGACCAAAAGAAGATCTCGGACATTACTTCAATCATGGCAAAAAGGGTATCAAATGGGAAATTGGGTGATATGATTAGAGGACAAATAGTAGATGGCATTAGAATTGAGGGTCTAAGGACTGAGATGCCATTTCACATCTCCATACCTACTAAGTTTGAAACTGTAAAGAAAAAGAAGTGGACACCCGACGGGGATGATGTCCTAGTGTATGTTGACTCCACTACTATCGATATGAGTGGCGTAATTGATTTGGTCCTCTGTACCGTAGATAATAACGGAGAGCCTTCAATAAGAGCTGTGGATCTAAAAACATCAGAGGCAAACTATCTGAAAAGCGACTCCGATCAAGGTTTATTGAGGGCGTTGGGTCAAAAATCAATTGGCCCTTTTTGCGAATCTGAGTCACAGTTGTTGTTCAAGCATCGTCTTCAAATGGTGCTTTACAACATCGCTCTAAAAAAATTAGAATCCGACAGAAAGAATGCAGGATTGCCATACAGGAAGGTACTCGCTCCAGCAATACTAGTGGGAGTTACTGGAAGATTAGTCGAATACTCTGACGAACTGCTGGAGAGTGCCGAGATCGATTTATTCGAGACCCTAAATAGAACTGCTAGAATGTCCATTGCTTCTGATTTTCCACTTTCTGACTTGGGAGAACATAATAGAGACAATAATTCTGAATGCCAATTTTGCGCTTTTTCAGAGGCACTGAAGTCGAAGAGTCCATGAGTAAACACTTCGACTGTGGGGCATGAAGCTTGACTTGGGAACTTTGATGCAGAGAAGTGATGAGATATGGGAGGAATCAATTCTTCCTAGTCTTTCTGAACTCATTGGAATTAAGGCCCTCTCTCCTCTTTTCGAGCCAAATTGGTCTCAAATAGGAGAGTTAGATGCCACAATCCATCTCTTTAGAGATTGGCTGGCCGAACAAAAAATCGCGGGATTGTCCCATGAGGTACATAGAATCGGAGACCTATCTCCTGTTCTTATTGTAACTATAGAAGGAACCGGACCGGGCGAGGTAATCTTCTATTCCCATCTGGACAAGCAGCCATCGACGCCAGAGTTGTGGTCCGAAGGACTCCATCCTCTCAAAGCGGTCAGGAGAGATCCTTGGCTGTATGGGAGGGGTTCTGTTGATGATGGATATGGCGGATATCTTTGTGCGACCTCCATCCGTCTTCTTCAAGAGGCGAAAATCCCACATCCTCGATGTATAATGATTATCGAGACCTGCGAAGAGTCCGGATCATTTGATTTACCTCCTTATCTGCATGAACTTACCGACCATCTTGGTAATCCCGATATGATCGTAGTCATGGATAGTGGCGGCCCAGATTATGACCATGTTTGGATGACTGAGGCCCTTAGAGGACTTGTTTCGGGTACTCTATCAGTAAAGGTCTCTCACGAGGGAATCCATTCTGGTAATTCTGGGGGCTCCGTGCCCTCTTCTTTCAGGATTCAGAGAATTCTTCTAGACAGAGTGGAAGACTCCACTACTGGTAGAATTCTAATCCCTGAGATGCATGTTGACATCTCTGAAGAGGTTAGACAGAAAGCCGAATCACTCAAAGAAATAGTCGGAGACAGCATTTGGAAGCAATTCCCAACTGTAGATAATCTCAGACAAGTATCTGAATCCACTGAAGATATGATTATCTCAATGAATTGGGAACCCACTCTGTCAATTATCGGTGCTGATGGGATTCCCTCAGTTCAGGATGCAGGAAACGTACTTAGAACTAATACTGATCTAAAATTAAGCTTCAGAATACCCCCAGGCGTAGACTCTCAGACAGCAATATCAGCTGTCAAGTCTATTCTGGAGGAAAATCCTCCGTATGGTTCTGAAGTGTCCTTCACTCCCGACTCTGCAGCAGATGGATTCCGCGCACCACCCCTCAGTGAGACTATCTCAGACGCAATTCACGATGCTTCCAATCAGTTAACTGGATTGCCTCCATTAGCCATTTGGACGGGTGGTACAATACCATTCATGGCCATGATGCAGGCTAAATATCCAGAAGCCATGTTCTTGTGCACCGGAAGCTCTGGGCCAGGAAATAACGCACATGGCCCAGATGAGAAACTGCACATTCCTTCCTCCAAGAGACTGACAGCGGTCCTCTCAGCCACAATTGCGGCAATTTCGACAAACCCCTGATTTGTGATTTATTCTAGCCCCAAGTTCCGCCGGGGTTATATCGGGGTTACCTGCGCACAATGTAAGATGATGGGCCAAGACGACACTCAGGAACCAGACCCACAGCAGACAATCCTTCAGTTGGAACAGCAGGCATCTAAGGACAAAGAGGCTCTCGATAAGTTGCTGGTTGCATATCAGGCCCAAGAGGCTGACATCAATGAGATGAAGGCCCAGGTAGAGACCCTTAACAGGGAATTAATCGATAAGGAAACTGAGAAGGAAGGCATCAACAATCTCCTAACAAATTTGAGGAGGCAGAAAGATGAGATGGAAGTAGATCTCGCCAAAGCAAATACTAAGATTCCTTTTCTTGAGACGAAACTTGAGAAGACAGAGGAGATGCTAGAAAGGGAGAAGGCAAGATTGGGCACCGCAATTACCCTAGCCGAGGAGATTGACGAGTCCAATCAGGCTGCCCAGGCAGAATTAGCGGCTAGAGATGATTGGTATATACAGCATATGCAGATTTTTGAGGAGCTTAATGATGCAATAAAGACCAGACACGACATGATAGACAGAGCAATCGCAACAGCCAAGGAGATTCAGTCGAAGCAGGAGACTTTCCAAGAACAGAAGAAGGCCGTAATTGAGGATATTAAGAACATGGAAAGCGAGACTGTTGAAGAACCTGAAGAATCCAATGAAATTGTATCAGATAAAGAATAATGGGGACTCACACCTTCTTGATGAATTTAGCAGGGATCCCCCCCCAAACCTCTCCTTCAGGAACTTCTGTCCACTTGGGAACCACTGCTCTTGATGCAATAACTGCTCCCGATCCAATAGTGCACCCAGGCTGGATGATACTGCCCCCGCCAATCAATGCCCAATCGCCTATTCTCACCGGAGCCAATACAATCTCGCCACTTTCTACAATATGTCCATTTATTGTGGCATCGCCCCCAACTACTACTCCGTCTCCAATAGATATCATCGAGGCGTCATTGATATTCATCGAATTGAGTTGAACTCCTTTCCCGATTTTTGCCCCCATCATCCTGTAGTACATTGTACCAATAAATGAAGGAACAATTAGACCTAGAAAGACCCTTGCAACTCTATGTGCAACCAATGAGAAGGCCCATTGAATAGTTATGACGGATCTCAAAGGATACTTCCCCTCTTCTTTCCTTATTCTGAATATTCCTCCAAACAACCCGCATATAGCTAGAAGGCACACTCCCCAAAGAATGTAACCCAAACCAATTCCTACACAAATTCCTGCAGCCTCGGTAAACTCCCCATGACCATCAGACAGACTCCTCAATTTTTCGAAAAGAAAATATGATGGAATAATAGCCAGTCCAAATACAACTCCGAAGAGGACCATTACCAATACAGTGAGTATATTTTGAACTATTTCGAACGACCTCATCCTATTCATCCTCGGGATATAGTCCAGCTTCAACATCTGCCTGTCTTGCCACTCTCTTTCCTTCCTCTACGTCAATGAAAGGGAAAAGAAATAATCCCAAGATGAGTATTACCAGTAGAATCAATATCCCGAATCTGGTATCGTACGCGGCGGAAAAAAAGGCGAAAATAAACGGACCAATTACCGCTGCTGCCTTTCCCATGAAACCAAAGAAACCAAAGAACTCAGTGGTTCTAGACTTGGGGACCAAATATGCGAAAAGACTCCTTGCTTGAGCTCCCGCAGATCCTTGCACGAACCCAACCATAGTTCCTAGGAGAAGCCACTGGATAGTTACTCCAATGTTTAGTGGGCTCCAAACATTATCTCTCAAAAAATTTGGCCACCAATCTATGGGGCCTCCCTCAATTATGGTAATGTGATGGTCCCCTACCGAGCTCATGTTATCTAAATCGCCCCCTTTGAAGGAAAATGACCATCTGTGATTAGTCATTTGAGACATTTCAGATGCAAGAAGAGATGCCTCCTGATTGGATATTACAGTTTTCTCAATATCAGAATCTAACCACACCTCTCCATCTAAGTTACCTTCGATCATATATTCCAAGAATGCCTCTCTGAATTCTTCATCCCCCGGTCCAGATTTACTTACCCACCCCTTCACTCCTCTGTCATGCAGAGTGCTCAGCTCATATTCGTCGGACTCTGCAATGTACTCGTATCGAAAGTCAAATCTTTCATGATCTTCGTTGAGATCTAAGGGTGCGAATCCTGTAGCAATAATGAGCACCATCATGTATACCCCTATAGAGCCACCAAGAACTGCCTTAGCTCCATATCTTGCTGCTAACATCCCACCGACTACTGACATAGGGATAGCGATAATATTGGCTAATAGGATTAGAGCGAAATTCATCAAAACTGGGAGACGAAGATCGTTTTCGGCGAATGAACTTGCGACCCCTCCTACGGTGTGAAGAACATCATAAAAGAGTAAGTACGAAAGAAGATAAATCACTAGAATTCTGTACTTCTTAACTTCTCTGAATGTACTTCTGACCTCGTTAAGTCCATCACTAACGGCGTCCAATACGGAACTATATGTTCGCTCTTTGGCAATTTCAGGCTCGGGAGTATTACGGAAAAATGGTAATCCAAATCCTAGCCACCACAGTGACGTTGTCACGAATGCAAAACTCAGAGTCCAGGGGCCATAAGCGCTAGTTAGCCCTAATCCACCAGTTGCCATCACAATTAGATGAACAATTAGAATTACTGTCCCACCTGCAAATCCGTATGCAAAGCCCCAACTCGAGACTTTTTCCATTTGATCCTGATCAGCAAGATATGGCATGAATGCATAGTATATCGTGTTCCCTCCAGCCATCCCTATTTGCCCCATTAGAAAACAGAAAGCGAGAAGTCTGTACGCTGAATCTTCATTTAGATGTGGGGCAATCCCCATGAATGCGGTAAAAATAACCCCAATTATCGTGTAAGTCCAGACTATCTTCTTCTTGATTCTGATTCTATCTGCTATGGCTCCCAAAATTGGACTAGAAATGGCTACAAAAACCATTGATAATCCGAGTACTGCAGCATAGAAAGAAGTGCCAGTAACATTGAATCCAGCAATCTCAGAAGAGCCTCCTGTTGCTAGATTAAAGTATCTTGTAATTAGTTGCCCACCTAAGACAGTTCCAATCGTAAGTGCAAATGCCTGATTCGCCCAATCATACCAATACCAGCTCTTCAAAGCTTTATTCTCAGAATCACTCATCCCTTCTATTGTTCCAAAGGACATCCGACAACCGTCTTCTCCAACAAACATAGACGTTTAGTGTATTCTGACTCATCTAGTGTTTCTATGGTTAGTATCACACGTCAATATCAAGAACAAAACACCGAACGAGAATCATGGCCAGTGCATGCGGAATACTCGGAAACGGGTCAAAGACAGTCAAGATACACCATCTTATCAAGGCTCCAGAGAATACTCCAGAATCTGTGTCCTTTAGAGAATCATGGGATGCTAATAGGCCCGTAACCGTATACAAGACTCCTGAGAACCTACCTGATGGCACTCCTTGTACAGCAGCTACCGTCATACTCAGATCAAAGGGATGTGCATGGTGGTGGAAGTCTGGTTGCACTTTCTGCGGTTACTTCAATGATGTTAGGGATGATGTAACTACAGAAGAAATGTTTTCGCAATGGGATTTCGCAAAAAAATCAACTAATCAATTTGAGGGGTGTAAAATGGTAAAGGTTTACACATCTGGAACATTCTTTGAAGACAGAGAAAATCCACCTGAGTGGCAAGAGACAGTTCTCAGAGAAACTTATGCATTGGGGCTCCACTTAGTAATAGAGGCTCAGGCACAAATGTGCACTCCTGAGAAAATCAAATGGGTTTCTGAAAGACATCCTGGTTGTACTGTTGCAATAGGTCTGGAGGCATATGACGATCGTGTTCTAAGGTTCCATGTAAACAAGGGGTTTACAACAAAACAATGGCACAAAGCGATAGAAATGCTAAGGGAAAACAATCTCAGAGTAAAGACGTATTTGATTTTCAAGCCACCATTCATGTCTGAGGGGGATGCCCTAACTCACACAACAGATTGGTTACTGGCAGTAGCTCCATATTCAGATGAGGTTTCGGTCAATCCAATGAATATTCAGAAAAGAACAGTAGTCGATAGAATATTCAGAAATCGAGAATACCGGCCACCTTGGCTTTGGTCATTGGTTGAAATGATAAAACGTTCTAGTGACAAACTTGAGAAATTAGATTGTAGAGTAATTGTACATCCAACTGCTGGGGGCAAGATTAGGGGATCTCATAACTGTGGCAAGTGTGACTCAGACGTAGTTTCAGCAATTGAAAGATACTCTGTTTCCGGAGACGTGATGGAATTTTCAAATCTTGAATGTTCTTGTAAATCTCATTGGAAAGCAGAAATAGAAAATGATACTTCGCTTCCTCTACCACTAGGATTTGGAACATTTAGGCGAGGCTCCGTACTAGATATTGTTCGTGCCCCTTAACCCATTTGTCAAGTTTGATACGCCCAACGCTTAAGGGTAAATCTCCGGTGGTCGATTCGGAATCGAATGATTCTTGGGTGATGTTTTGGACGACAAAGAGAACTCTCTGGTCGGTGAGTTTCTCCAAGGAGAAGCCGAACCTTCTTCCTCATGGGTTATGCTCGCGATGGGTTTCGTCTCAACTATAATTTTCCTAATACTGTATGGCATATTATTTCCAGACAGCGATCTCCCAGTTATTTCTAGTGTCCTCCCGGTGTTCGATGGAGTGTTTGACTCGGGAATTTGGTTCTTTATTCTTGGAGCTATGATTGGAGTTTTTGCTATCCTAGGTACAATGCTTACCGAGGCAACAAGCGAGTGAGGTGATACGTTGAGTCTACTTTCTTCAGTACTGATATTCTGGATCGCGATGGTTGCAGTTTTCATTATGATCAATAGGGGCTTCTGGGTATTCACAGATGTTAGCAAGAGCCTGAGTATGTTCATGTTAGAAAAGGCTCTAGGCCCTCCTATAGACTTCGTAGAAGGAAAAAAAGGATCTGCAGCTACGACATGGATTTTGCATGGCGCTCTTTGGCTGATCCCTTCCTCCACAGTAACTTTCTGTGGTCTTTGGCTTGCTCATGATCCTGATGCTCTTCATAGCCTATCTTCCTGGGGATTAAACCCCTCATCGTCTTCCTTGATTGTCTCAGGCTTCCTAATCACAGTTTATGGTTCCATAGGAATGCTGCTAATTGGTGCAGCTATGCATATTGTACCAGAATTAGGTGGCACAGATCTTGCCACAGAGAAGAATGCAACATTGATGTCCCTAATCTGGACTCTTGCAGTCTTCGTAATGTTCGTTGCTACAAATAATCCTGAGATACTTGGTTTCAAGATTATGATAGTCTCTACTGTACTGATTAACCTAGCACTTCTGGCTATTATTGTGAATTTACTCATTACCGCAGCTTCCAGGAGCAAGAAGATGCCACTCCCGGGATGGATGATGATCATTGGCTTGATTTCTGCCCCTATTTCAGTTGTCTCATTAGTGGTATCAGGCTCCATAGATACCGGAATAGGACAATGGTTAGCTACCAGAATGGCCGGTACGACCTTCTTCCTAATGCTGTCCGGCGCTCTACTCTACGGAGCTTCCAGAGGAAGCGGGAACCCTCTTTGGTCCAGATCCCTCGCAGCAGTAACTCTTTCGGGGGCCATCATAACAATTAGCCCTGCAGGCTTGATCGAGGGAGATGTTGCAGCAGACTTCCTAGCATTGGATAAAGCAATTTTCGATCCTTCAAGAAATGATATTATTGCAGGATCCTTCCTATTGGCCCTTTCATTAATTCCGGCAATCGCCCTTTCAGCTAATGTTCTAGCCACCCTTAGAGGAGATGATGTTTTCATGGAGAATCCAGACTCTCCAGGAATGCCCGAGATTAATCTAGCTGCCTTCATGATTGTTCCAATCACAATTGGGGCTCTCTTCATCAGTACTGACCATCTTACCGGTACAAACGAACTTACCGGAATCCACATGTCTCTAGCATTGATGGGGATTTGGTTGGTTTCTGTACCTGCTTCCCTAGGCTCTGCATTATCGATATTTCCTGAGGTATCAGGTAGAAACGTTCTCTCAATAAATCGCTCAAGATGGGCTTTCTGGTTAATGGCTGGCGGAGCCTTCTCGGGACTCGTTTTCACAATGATGGCCGACTTCTCAGATATGACTCTCACAGAAGCAGCTATTGAAGAAGAGATTAGAACTGCTAACAGGCTTCGAGTCCTTGGATCAATCCTGTTCTATGGAACTGTTCTGGGTGCGATTTATCACTCCATGAATATGATTAGTGGCACGTTCCGAGGGTCTCTAGTTGGAGCAGAATCATCTGAATCATCTACATCAATATCAAGCCCATACAAGCTAACTAAAGAGACTACGATTAGAAAAATTCTAGCACAAAGAGAAGGCAAACTCGATACAGTTGTCATTCCAGAGACAACTACCGAGGATCAAGGAAGAGCTACAGAACTCTAACTACGTAAAATAGTCCATGTACTGAAGGCCATCTCAACGGAATGTCAAGTATGCGCATAGGTCTAGTTGGAAAACCAAATGTTGGCAAATCAACTGCCTTTTCCGCATTAACTGAGATTCCCGTAGATATTGCCAACTATCCATTCACCACTATCGATCCAAATGTCGGAGTAACTTGGTTACCCCTTCCTTCTGACTGTGTCTGCTCGATATTAAGACAAAAAAGAGAATCTACAGGAAGGCTTGATCCTATCGGTATTGAAGATACTAGGAGAGGTAGTATCTGCTTACCAAATTCAGGATCATGCATTGGATTCAGAAGAATGGTTCCAGTTACACTAGTCGATGTTGCTGGGCTAGTTCCCGGCGCGCACGAGGGCAGAGGGAGGGGGAATCAGTTCCTGTCCGATCTTTCAAGATGTGATGCTTTGATTCAGATTGTTGATGTATCGGGCTCAACAGATTTAGAAGGAAATCCCATAGGTTCTGGGGGCTCAAAACCAATTGAAGAACATAAGTTCCTCCTAAGAGAATTAGACTCTTGGATTTCCGGAATAATACATAATGGCTGGGACAGAGCATCTAGAAGGGCTCAAGCAGAAGGTGAAAGCGCGATCCGAGATCATCTGATCAGCAGACTTACTGGAATTGGGGCCAATGAATCTCACATAGCTTCAGGATTACTAGATATTAATGGTAAATTGCCTAATCCATCGGATTACAGTAATTGGGGGCCTGGGGAAATAATGACTATTTCATCTTCCATCAGAAAGTCATTGTTTCCTATTTCAGTTATAGCAAATAAGGCAGATATTATCGTTGAGGATGGAGAGGAACTTAGATCCGAAGTAGAATCAAATGGGGGGATAGTGGTTTACACTAGCGCGGAGGCAGAACTCGCCCTCCGTAGAGCTTCTTCATCAGGCTTAATAGTATATAATCCAGAAAAATCTGAGTTCAAGCTTACAGATCTTGGGCAACAAAAACTTTCCGATCAACAAAGACTTGCTTTAGACTCTATTTCAGAATCACTATCCTCTTGGGAGGGTGGCGGATTGGTTGGTCTAATCACGGAAGTTGTCTTCAGTCAGCTTTCTAGGATTGTTGCATACCCAGTCCAAGACGATACAAGATGGGTTGATGGAGATGGAAAAACTCTCCCAGATGCAGTTCTTGTTCCCAAGGGAACTACAGCTAAGGGTTTGGCATTCATTGTCCACTCAGATCTAGGAGAAGGTTTTGTTAGAGCTATAGATGGCAAATCAGGAATGGTAATAGGTGCAGACCATGAACTAAAAGACGGAGATATTGTTAGTATTCAGGCAAAGTCATAGTTATGTTTGATCGCTTATCAAAATGGTGAAAAAAACTGCCGTCCATGTTATTTCGAACTCCTCATCGTTGTCAATAAGCCCTCCAGCAATTGGTGCAGTATCGATAATTGCAGTAATTTCTAGTATCCACGAACCTCTTCCCTTCCCTCCATCATCCCACCTCTCTCTAATTTCACTCTCACTCATTTCTTCTTCGGTATATTCGGAACCAGTATAATTGTCTATTAGATCCCATCTAATACTGAACCCACCTCCTCCTCCGCCCGCACAATCTCCCTCAGCATTCTTATCCTCTACTCCTTCTACTCCGCTAAGGTCACTCTGACCTTCAGCACTGTCAGTAAATCCCGGGCCAGGATCGTCATTATCGACGCAGCTAACTTCTATCTCAACATAACCTAAATTAACCTCGTCCTCAAGAATTAGATCGAAAAACGAATCATACGTTTCTCCGTCTGAAAGTACAACACTTTCGCTCAGGGTGTTCTCACTTTCTTCGAAAATCACCTGTAGCGATCCACTTTGACCAGAGCTCCCCCCGATCGAAACTTCATCATCAATCAAAGAAGGTAGGGCTTGGAAATATATTGGGAATGCAACAAGGAAAATAACCGTCCCAGCTAGAGTCTTTACTTTCTGAGGGGTGTCAACTAGATCTTGGAAGTCCATGGGTTTCTCGCTCTTCGATTTCCGACCCACCTATCAAATAAACTCACTTAATAGTCTGAGTTAGCTATAATCAACTATCTATTGTGCTTTCCCAATTTGATATTTCAACTCCCTCTCTTGCGAAGGAAACTCTAGATTTTTTGAATTCTGGTAGCAGATATCCGATCACTGATCTTTCCCAAAATGACCATCTCCAAGGACACCTGGGTTGATAGCTAGCCCATTCTTTCAAGAATGAAGCCCATTTTTCTCCCTCAAACCATTCAGGAATCCTAAATGATACGAAAGAAATTCTTCCCGCTGAACCCGGAACATAACTCCATGAACGAATTGAAAGGCCTTCCGCCTCGCCATCTTCAACCTTTAATCCAAGAACTCTGGCTCTTTTAGCTAGAGGTACAATAATTGCCCATCTTTGAACAAAAGTGGTCTCTTCGAACCTACTCATCCTCCATCCCTTTTTTTCACCTATTACTCTAAACGATCTGATTGCTTCAGTAGGCACTATACTCACTGGAATCTCAAGCATCCGCTCCATCAGTATCACCCCATCCTCGAGGCCCTCGCCCATAGCGGCTTCGCGTCATTCATTTCATTTGTTGATTCAGCCGAACAGAGATCCTAGACCTTCGAAGCCACCCGCTTCTTCTTCGGGTTCCTCTGCAACCTCTTCCTCTACTGGGGCAGCCTCACTGGAAGCTCCTCCGGAAGATGCAGAAGGAGCAGCCGATGCCACTGGGGCAGCAACTGCGGTCGCCATGGCCTCATCGATGTCTACAGAGCCTAGAGAGGCAACTAGGGACTTCACTCGAGCCCCGTCAGCCTCGACTCCAGCAGCCTTCAGCACTGAGCTGACGGCCTTGTCATCGATGTCCTGTCCTGCGGAATGCAACAACATTGCAGCATACACATATTCCATTTCATTCACCTTTTTTATCCGAAGAGATCGCCGAGTCCACCGAACCCTGCGTCCTCATCCTCTTCCTCGTTCTCAGGCTCCTCCTCGGAACCTTCTGTTTCCGTCACCTCGGATGGGGCGACTTCATTACTCTCTGCAACTGCTCCTAAAGCAGTAATTAGCTCTTCATCGAGAGCTGAGGAATCTAATTGTCCAGCAATGGACATTGCTTGCATACTAGCCTTGGAAAGAATAATTTGTGCTGTAACGTCATTGAATATTCCGGCCTCAACTGCCACAGATAATGCCTCTCCTGATGCCTTTGAAATTAATGTAGGAGTCGTTACATCCGAGAACCACCCCGTATTACAAGCCAGGTTGAATGCTCTAGATGTGGCGGAAATAATATCACTTCTCAATCCATCAATGTCTAGATTCAAATCCGATGAGTCGAAGATATGCCCTTCTTCGATTGCACCGGTTAGAATTAGACCGATTTCAATTGGATTTATTCCAAGCTTAGCAAGCATTATTCCTAGATCTGCAGATATCTCATCTCCCTTTGAGAACGTAGTTGCTCTCTGAATGGCTACCTTGCCCTTGTCTATTTTTGCTGGAATTCCGACCGCATTGAACTCCCCAACAATTGGACCCGGACCGAACTCTGTTGGACCGGCAGGAATTGTGACATCTTCTGGAAAGGTCTCCCCGGCCTTTGCTGCTCGCCCTTGCCTTGTCTTCTCCAACTCACCAAAGATCTCGAATGCATTCATTGAATTGCTGTGAACTACACAAGGTTGGTTGGCTCCCTGAAGTAATGTATCTAATTCCTCTGACGGCCTTCCAGCCTCTGACCAAGCAATTCTCATCAACGATTTCTTCGCCATAGTGATGGACATCCTTTCTCTGAGACTATTCCTCATGTCAATCATATTGCTTGCAGGTACTCCGGAAACATCCACGATAGCAACCACTCCGTCGCTATTGAAGACCTCAGTCAGTTCGGATACCCTTTCTTTCTTCCATCCAGCAACCTTTGGGATCAAAGAATCACCTCAACTCTAATCGAAGGTCCCATTGATGTTTTGACATAGCAAGAGCGAATATTACCCGCCCCTCTCTCCAACTTACCAGTTACCCTTTCCCATATTGCGATTGCGTTGGAAGCCAGATCGTCAATTCCCTGTTCCCTAGATCCTAATGCAGTATGAAATGTCACTTTGTCTCTTGATCTAACTATTGCCGTATCTTTTAGGCCAGAAGCCAGAGTAGAAGGATCCAGCGTTGGAGGAACCGGTCGAGGCATCTTTCCTCTAGGCCCTAAAACTCCTCCAAGGAATCTTCCCACCGTACCCATATGTGGTATCTCAGATAAGAAGAAATCATACTGCTTAGCGACTTTTCTTGCCTTCTGTTTGTTTCCACCAAGATCTTCAATAGTTGATGGGTCAATCACATCTAGGCCTCCAGCCTTTGCCTTTGCTGCCATTTCTCCTCCAGCAAACATGGCGATCTTGACTGGTTTGCCCCTTCCCGAGGGGAGCCTAACTTCTTCCTGAATCCTATTTGTTGGTATCTTTAGATCTACATCTTTAATCGTGAAAGAAATCTCAATAGATTCGACAAAGCTCCTATCTGGAGCTTCTTCGATAGCTTGTTGAATCGCTGTCTGTAAATTTTCTTTCATTTTTCTCACCTCTGCGGTCAACGAGGCTCACCTCTCCCGCAATTCGTGAAGCTCTAACTGAAATGCTCGTTAAACGCTCCCTCACTCATATCCTTTAGAGCGACTTTTGGCTCTCTGCCTTCTACTCTTACTCTCATAGCCACGCATGTACCCATAACCTCTCTGCAACGGGCATACAGAGTTTTCCCAGTAAGACGGTCTTTTTGATCCTCTGCAATACTCTTTACCTGATCCATTGATAGATTCTCAGTAGACTCTTCCCATGATCCATTGCACTTATTCTTCCCCAGGGTTTGTATTACCTTGTGAGGGGTTTCATTACGTGCAGACATGGGGGTTATCACCTTTCGCGGAACCGGCCGACTTACTCTCCCTATATGAATAATGATGCAACCAAAAAAACAGCCTTTGTTGAATCACTCTACTCTCTGCGTAACTCTAACCTGATCCGCTCTCACCGTCAAAGCTACTGGTACAGCTGCTTCGAAGAGCTCCACTGTGACCTCTTCTTTGGATTCGGCTACCACTGTTACTCTGGCGGCTTGTCCTCTGAACGCGCCTCCAGAAATTTCTACGATACAACCTTCTTCTATGCCAGTTGTAGCTGCCTTAGGCTCAAGATATGGCAGAACATCTTCAAGAGGAGCCTCGCCATCCAGAACTTTGCTACAATTTTTGAGGGGGGTAACTCCTACTCCTACTCTCCCAATCAATTTCTGGACATGATGCATAGCACTAGCCTCAACGAAAATAAATCCCTTCATATAATGAGGACTCAAAACTCCGAAAATCTTGTCTTGTATGTCCTTCAGTGAACCTGTTCCAGACAGTCTAGCTCTAATCTCTGCTGCTACGTTCTGCTCCTGTCCGATTGAGGTTTTCAGGATGTAAAGATACGATGCCACGTCTCCATACATCTCTTTTAGTTGGGGTGTCGAGTAGTCTTTTGTCTGTATTGCCCCCGGATCAACCCACTCGTAACTCTTGTATATTGCACCCGGGCTAACTTCCACCTCCTCGGTAATGAAGAGAATTGGCGTAACATCGTTGAGACGATTTCCATAGGCCAAACCCCTTGCCATGTCTGTACGAACAATCTGCAATTTTTCAGAAATAATTCCAGTACACTCTGTTATTCTAGCCACAAGAGATTCATAGTCACCAGGATCTCCTACACCGTAAATCCCATCCCAAGCTCCAGGAAAATCTGCTACCTCATCTGCACGCTGCATCAGGAGAACTCTTTCCCCGCTTCGAATGTATATTGTAAATGCCTCAGACAAGATTTCACCCTACCCTACTAGCCAACTGAAGAAAGGAGGAAAAACGTTGACCATAAGAGCCAGAATAACGAAACCAATTGCACCAAGAACGAACATCCCAATCCCACAAACAATTACAGTCTGCCGAAACTCCTGCTTTGAGGGCTTTTTTGCCATCTTTAGAATCCTCGCATAGGAACCCGTCTGAAGGCCCTTGACTCTGCCTTCAATTTCATCCTGCCAGGACTGCGCTATCTCTTCAATTGGACCAACCTTCGAGTTCTCAACAGCCATACTAACACCTAGGAGCACCTCGGCGACCTACAGATTCCATTTAAGGACGACGGGAAGTGAGCTGAAGAGAAAACTAATAAAAAATCAAAACTAACTTACGAATTCTACGGTTCTATTCCTTAGATTCCTCATTTGAGTATGGAGAGAGGCCCCATGAATCTGCTCGCTCTTCACACCGGTTAGTACCAGGAGAACTCTGATGTCATTACCCATGGAATCATCTGTCGTTACGCCCCAAATCATTCTTGCATATGGATTAATACTCTCTCGAATAATTTTCGCACACTGCTCAGCCTCGCCCAGAGTAAGTCCAGGCCCACCAACAACGTTTACGAGCGCACCTCTGGCATCTGAAATGTCTATATCAAGCAGTGGGGACTCTAAGGCCTCCAAAGTTGCCTTCTCGGCCCCCTCTTCGGCGGTTGCCTCACCGAGACCAATCATTGCGACCCCTCCACCATTCTCCATTACAGAACGTAGATCTTGGAAGTCCAAATTAACAACTCCTTCTTTGGCAATCATTTCGGAAACCCCCGAAATACTCCTCATCAATAGTTCATCAGCTACTCTGAAAGCAGCGTCAAGAGGCAGATCCCTAACTCCTTCTACTTCTAGAAGCCTCTCATTTGGAAGAACAATTACAGTGTCACACACTTCCCTTAGACGTTCTAAACCCCACTCGGCATTCTGCCTCCTAACTGCCCCTTCCGAAACAAAAGGATAGCTTACTACAGCAATAGTAAGAGCCTCAGAAGCTTTAGCGAGCCTGGCGACGACATGGGCGCTTCCAGTACCCGTTCCGCCGCCTAGACCCGCGGTGATGAAAGCTAGATCGCACTTCTCCACCTCATTCTTGAGCACACGTTCAGACTCGTATGCCGCTTGCTCTCCTTTCTCTGGGTCGCCCCCCGCCCCCCTGCCTCGGGCGGACCGACCAATCAGAACCTTGTTCTCCACGTTAACTCTCAACAGATGCTGAGCGTCGGTGTTCACTGCCATCCCCTTGACATACTCTCCGTCGAACAAGCCCTCATGCTCCAATCGGGCGACCGTATTCGATCCACACCCCCCGCATCCGAAAACTCTAATCTTCGGTTGCAGCGATTTCAGAAGATTTTCTAGATCAGGTGCTTTATCCAATTCAGACGGTTTAGATACCTGATCTCCCTCTTCTTTGAGTTCTAGAACTCTTTCAATAAGATGCTTCACGAGCGTAAGGCGTGTTGAATAGAGGATAACCATTGCCCCACAAAATACTTCTTAGACATCGGTTTTTGAGCTTTTTTTTGATTGCCATCAGGACAATAGTCCATTTCTTGTTTTCACGAATCTGACTAGAAACGTATATGCTCCACCCCATGCAGAAATAGCTAATGCTGCAGTCATCCCGTTCAAGTGACTGTTTCCAAGAAGTATCCATTCCCCTATCTCATTGGTCTGAATACTAGTAAGTCCGGCATGGGCCTGCCATGAAACTGAAATTAGTGCGACCAAAGTGAGGACCATTCTATCCGCTCTTGAAAAACCTCCATAGATTCTATTGAGTCCTACTGATTGGGCTTGTGTCCCCATGTAGGAACCGAATAGTGTCAGTAGTCCAGCCAAATATCCAGAGCTTGGAGAATCCACGAAGCTAGTATTCAGTCCTATTGCTACAAGAATACCAACATCTACCACCCTATCGATTGTGTGGTCAAGAAAATCTCCATATGGCCCATCTGTGCCTTGATGTCTTGCTAGAGCCCCGTCTAACCCATCCAATACTCCCGCTATCAAGATAAGAATTACTCCAACTATTATCCCCAATGCCCCGGCACTATCATCCCCCGCATTCATTAACAGGTAGAAAGCAACCAGAGAAACCACCAAACTAGTCCATGTAAGAAAACTAGGATCAACACCCTCCATTCTTAATACAAGTGGATTGATTATTTTGGTCCACTTGTCCCGCATTTTCTCGAACACGTTATTCCTCCCCCTTGCTTATCCAATCGATTGGATCGAGCGGTCTATTAGGCTTGCATCCATCTTCAATCCAATTCAGGATAGACTTCGCTATCGACACAGTCGACTGACTTGTACTATCAAATTCAATCATGGGAATGGAGTCATTAACCTCATTCCATGCACCTCCGATAATCTCCCAATCGACGTTTTCCAAGATCTTACCGTCAGAATATCCTCTGGCAGATAGTCTTTCTTTGAGAATTTCAGGGGCACATCTCAGAACAACTAGACAGTCCACTGGAAGAAAGTGGGATAGATGACCATCAATAACTAATTTCTCTTTGGGCGCATCATTCCATTCTGAATCAAGATGTGAAACAAGCCCTTCCACATCGATTGCTCTGGCTCCATCAAAGGGGTCAACATCACCAATACATCCGTATTTCTCCGCAATCATTTCCACAGATTCAACTGAGAAACCGTACTCGACAAGAAGAGATGAGATCGTTGTCTTGCCCACACCGGGTGATCCGGTCAAGCCTACTCTCATACGCCAATTCATGAGGCTTCCAGACCTAATGTTGACAAGAATTCTCCGTGAAATTGCGTAACATTGACCTAGAACACGGGTTTCGGTAAGTACAATGAGCGAAAATATTAGTTGGATAAGAGCAATGCATCCTCGAGACAGTACTTTGAATATTTTACTAATTGCAGTCCCATTTACACTATATTTCAGATATGTCGATGAAAACTCAACTTTGGCATTCTTCTCTTCTTTGGTAGCCATTATGCCTCTAGCATTTCTAATGGGACGGGCAACCGAGGAAATTGCCCTTAGAACCTCAGAATCACTGGGGGGTCTGTTGAATGCGACTTTTGGTAATGCTGCAGAAATGATAATTGCTATCCTACTGATTTTCAAAGCGTACCAGGAGACCGATCCTGAGATTGAGATGTTCTACATTCATCTGGTCCAAGCGAGCTTGATAGGTAGTATCCTGGGTAACCTATTACTCGTAATGGGACTGGCATTTGTTTGGGGGGGCATTCATCATGCTGAGCAGAGATACTCAGAAACCCAAGTCAGCTCAAACGGCTCACTCCTGCTCCTTTCAATGATCGTGTTGGTAATACCCACAGTGTTTCACTCAACCGTTGGTGGAGAGGATGGAGATATTGGAGTTAAGCATTTGAGCCATATTGCAGCCATAATACTCCTATTGATTTACGGGCTTTTCTTACTCTTCCAATTTAGAACACATGTTCATCTTTTTGCAACTGAGGGAAGCCATCATGAGAATCCGGAGATGACTCAAAGGGATGCAGGAATCCTCCTTTTAGTCGCAACCATTTTGGTCTCATGGATGGCTGAGATTTTGGTACACTCAGTTGAGTCAGCAGCTGAAGATGTTGGTCTACCACACTTATTCATTGGCATTATCCTATTGCCTCTGTTTGGAAACGCCGCAGAACACTTCACTGCGGTTACAGTAGCTGGAAAAAATAAGATGGATCTCTCCTTCGCGATATCTATGGGGTCATCTACCCAGATCGCGGTTTTCGTCGCACCTATTATGGTCATTTTTTCTTGGATGCTCGACGTACCCCTGACATTTGAATTCGGGATGTTAGAAACTGTCTCCGCCTTTCTAGCCGTACTAATTGTAAACTCGATCGCTTCTGATGGTAAGTCTAATTGGCTAGAAGGGGCGATGCTCCTAGCGTCATACTCAGTTCTTGGAGCTGCGTTCCTCTTTTACCCATAGATCGAGTCACTTTGACTACTTTCTAGATTTCTTCATAGTATCTTAGAACAGCGTCTTCAAGATCATTTGACACTATTTCTTCGTCCATAGTAAGAGTAACCCCATCCCTGCGAATAGCCTCTCCGTCAACAAACATATCTAGTACTTTAGATCCAGAGTAAATTAGGTTAGCCAGCACTCTTCTTCCACCCCTTCCTAGGGGTCTCATTCTGATATCGGTTAAATCCCAAGTAATCCAATCTCGTGAATCCTTTGTGGCAAGACTCCATGTTTCCTTAGGACCTAGAATTCTAGCATCCCAGTGATCGTGCCTTTGGACAATACTTGCGGCTTTAGCCTCACTTCTCATATCCAGAGAATTATTACTGGCTGCACCATCTGTGCCAAGCCTCACATCAACGCCGGCACCTTTCATCGCAGGATAGGACATAGTTCCTCCGCAGGCTAACTTTTGATTACTTGTTGGACAGTGTACCGCATGTGCTCCACGTTCAGCCAGAATCCTCATTTCTTTCTTGGTCACCCAACCACAATGAGCACAAACAGTCCCTTCAGTGAAATAATCGATACTGTCGAGGTATTCTATTGGATACATCCCATGCTCTTTATGGCAATCAGCGACTTCCTTTCTGGTCTCAGAAGTATGAATACTTAGGGTGCATCCGGTGTTTCTTGAGAGCTCTGAAGCTTTCATTAGTGTCTCTTCTGAACACGTGTAAACCGAATGAGTTCCAATTCCATATTCTACCCTTTTCGTCCTTCGTGAATCTTCTGATAGCAGTTTCTCAATCCTCTTTAGTGCCTGTCCAGCACCCTTGGGGTATGATGGAGTTGGAAAATCTGTAATGGGGCCGCATACCTTGGCCCTAATGCCGCTTTCTTCGATTACCTTCCCGACAGTCTCAGGATGATAGTACATATCACACGCAAAGGTTGTTCCAGTAGCAATCATTTCTGCAGCTGCAGCCCTAGTCCCAATCTCCACGAACTCTTCCGTCAGCCCTTTCTCGACTGGGAAGATTGAGGTATTCAGCCATTCCATCAGTGGAAGACCTTCTCCCATCGACTTGTTTAGAATCATTGCCATATGAGTATGCCAGTTCTGTAGAGACCTAGTAATTACTCGTGAAGAACCATCGATAACTTCAACCACGTCCTCATCACCCCTACTTTCTGAGAAAGAACCATCAGAATGTAAGATGAAATCTCCAGATTGAATCATTCCTGAGCCATCAATTAATCTCGACTTCTCGATTCTTCTGTCTCCGATTGACATAACTCATTTCGCCCCGACTATTTGCAAAGTGCCCTAAGTCTGCTAATCCTTGCTCCGTCCAGATTATGCATCCATGCTTCTACTATATCTCCAGGACTCATTGGACTGACTCCCTTTGGTGTACCCGTCCAAACAAGATCTCCCGGTTCAAGATCATACCAATTCTTGAGATGTTTCAGAAGATCCTCCACAGTGTGCACCATTTGTTCTGTTGACGCTTCCTGTTTTATTTGACCATTTATCGAAAGACCAATCTTGACCGGTCTTTCGTCCCATTTTGCCCATGTGCCAA
>MDSX01060793.1_pt1 | contig 34816 bp, 32 predicted proteins | sample 811141 | NCBI WGS metagenome assembly MDSX01 (sample SAMN05326642, study PRJNA326480) | marine metagenome | isolation source: seawater | place: Atlantic Ocean: South East | collected 2010
CAACCTGGTCAAGAGCTTGGAAACTATATTCAAATAATAGTGAATATTTGCTAAAAAAAATAAATAACAAAGGATTAGTCAAATCCTTTAATTTTAATAACACCTATAACTATTCTAGTATGCTTAAAAAAAATTTAAAAAAAAAAAATAGCAGTTGGGCAATAAATTGGTATGCAAGTTGCTTTTTAAAAAATAAACTTACCTTATACCCAGGAAAATCATTGGTTAATAATATTGGTAATGATTTAAGTGGTACTAATTGTAGGGAAACAGATGTCTTTAATGTTAAATTAAAAAATAAACCATTAAAATTTAATCAAGTTATGGTTTTAGAGTCAGAATATGCTAAGAAGCAATTTGAAGATTTTTTTTTATCAATTATGACTTTAAAAAATAAATTTAAAAGAATTTTTAGTGGTTAAATTTCTAAGACAAATATTTCATTTTTTTAAATACTATTCTGGTCCATATAAAACATGGAAAGCTGCTCAAAGAAAAAGTGTAGGGTATAATCATAAGCAGATAATAGGTAAAGTGAGAGAATCCGCATTAAAAGCTAAAAATTCTAAAACTCAATTTGAAATCGACTCATTAATATTTCAAAAACCTTACAGAGATATTCATTTCAAAAAAATACTATTAAATTTAGCAAAAAAAAATAATTCTATTAAAATATTAGATTTTGGCGGTTCTCTAGGAAGCTCTTATTATAGATATAAAGATATATTATCTTCTCAAAAAAAAATTAAATGGTCTATAATTGAACAAAATGCCTTTGTTAAAATTGGAAAAAAAGAATTTCAAGATAAAAAACTTAATTTTTATTACAGTTTTGAAGAATTTATAAAAAAAAACAAAAAACAACAAATTGATATATTTTTAATATCTAGTTCTTTGCAGTATATTAGAGCTTATAAAAAAATAATTAATGAGGTTCATAGATTAAAGCCTGATTATCTAATTATATTAAAAACACCAATGAATAAAACAGAGAATGACAGCATATATGTAGAAAAAGTTCCCAAAAATATATATGGATCATCATATCCGTCGTGGGTTTTTTCAAAAAAAAAATTGATTAATTCTTTTTCAAATTACAAATTAGTTCATGATAAAATTGTAAACCCACATATTTACTCTATATATTTTCATAATTTATTTTTTAAAAAAAATGATTAAATATTTGAAATCTAAGTTAATTGAGTACTCTTTAGCACCTAATATATTTTGTGTATTTGAACCATTTTATTTGACTAGATATAATTTAAAAAATAAGATTAAATCATTATCAAGTTTTATCATTGGTAGATCTCTTGATATTGGTTGTGGAGCTAGGCAATATGAAAAATTTTTTAACAAAACTTCAGAATATATAGGTCTAGAAATTGAGACAGAACTTCAAGAAAAAAGAAAAATAGCTGATTATTTTTATGATGGCAAAAAAATTCCATTTGAAGACTCTAGTTTTGATGCGGTATTAAGTTTTCAAGTATTTGAACATGTATTTGAGCCACAAGAATTTTTATCTGAGGTAAAAAGAGTTTTAAAACCAGGAGGGAATTTTTTAATTACGGTGCCATTTATCTGGGATGAGCATGAAGTTCCAAATGATTTTGGAAGATATTCATCATATGGCTTAAAGTATCTATTTAGAAAAAATAATTTTGAAATAATTAAGTTTGAAAAATCTACAGTTGGTATTGAGTGTATTTTTCAATTATTAATTTGTCAAATTGAAAAAAAAATTTTTACAAATTTTATTTTTTTTAACTATTTAATTAAACTTGTTATAATTTCGCCCATAAATATACTAGCCAAAATTTTGAATTTTATCCCATCTAAAAATACGGATATGTATCTAGATAATATTTTATTAGCAAAAAAGATTTAATGAAAAATTTCTGTACTTTGTTTAATTACAAGTATTTACCAAGGGGATTGTTGCTTTACAAATCTCTAAGTAAGAATGTTGTTAATTTTCACTTATATATTTTTGCATTTGATCAATTAACATTAGATTATCTAAATGATAAAAATTTTAAAAACGTTACAGTCATTAGTTTGAGTGAATTTGAGGATAAAAATTTACTTAAAATAAAAAATACTAGAACACCAACCGAATATTTTTGGACATGCACAGGCTCAACTTTAATTTATCTTTTCAAAAAATTTAATTTAAAAGACTGTGTTTATTTGGATTCTGATATATTTTTTTTTTCATTTCCAGTAAACTTTTTTAAAAAATTTAAAAAATATTCTTGTGTAATTACAAAACATAATTACGCAAAAAAATATGATCAATCAAAAACTAACGGAATATATTGCGTACAATTTCTATATTTTAAAAATGATTTTATTGGAAATAGAATTTTAAAAGATTGGAGAAATAAATGTTTAAAGTGGTGTTATAATAGAGTCGAAAAAAATAAATTTGGAGATCAAAAATATTTAGATATTTGGCCTAAAAAATTTAATCAAGTTTTTGTATCTGATCATTTAGGTGCAGGCTTAGCACCTTGGAATTTAATCGATTTTAATTTAAAAAAAAAAAATAGATCTTTACGCATAGAAAATAAGTTAACAAAAAAAAAATATGAATTAATTTTTTATCACTATCACGACCTCAAATATTTTGGCAAATATTTTTTTTTAGGCGGATACGAAATTGATTTGTTATCTTACAGAAAGATTTATATTCGGTATATGTCCCTTTATTTAAAAGAAGTAAATAAACTTAAAAAAAATAAAATATTTAAAGATTGTAATTTTTCAGATAGTTCTGGTAGTGGAAAGACTTACGTTATAAATTTCATAAAAAAAATATTGAATTTTCAAAATTTAAAAATTATAGAAGATAAAAATTGATCTATATAAATTTTAAAAGATAAAGATTGAATAACTTTTACTAAATTAATATTAATATCAGATGAAATTATCTAACAGGATTAAAGAATTAATATTTGAAACAAGGAATAATAATTTTCCAAATCGATATTTAAGAAACATTGAGGAATTTGAATATGATTTTTTTATAAAAAATATTTCAGATGAAAATTTTGTTTTTAATTGTATATCAAAAATTATATCTGGTGACGTTTTAATATTAAGGTCTGCTGCACCTCATGTTTTGTGCAAAAAAATTATCAATTATTTGGATAATTTTGCAAAGACTGAAAATTTAATATCTCATAAAGTTTTAGATGGGATTAAAAATGGATTCTATGTATCAAGAAATATTGGTGGATCAAGTTATCAAACTTATGATAGATCTTTTTATTTTTTTTCATGGAACAAAGATAAAACAAATTTCTACCAAGAAGTAATGAATCTTTATAAACCTTTAAAAATTTTAAATGGTTTACAGGAGGACGAAATAACTAATAATATCCCATCAGACGGTGTTGTGGAAAGAATGCATATAATACATTATCCTAATGGTGGAGGAGAAATATCAAAACATGTAGATCCAATTAAATTTGCTAATGCAAATTTTGGATTATATTGCACTCAATTTGGAATTGACTATGACAAAGGTGGTTTTTTTGTTGAAAATTCTCAAAAACAAAAAATAGAAATTGATAAAAGAATACAGATTGGAGACTTAGTAATTTTTTTTCCAGGATTAATACATGGAGTTGATCCAGTTTTTGTAAATAAAAAAAATCAAAGCTCTATGTCAGGTAGATGGTTCTGCAATATTAATTTAACAGAGTCTCATCATTCAAAAAGTAGAGAAACCTCAAAAGGAATTAAATAATATAATTAATGGATGAAAGATTAACGATTATACTTGCCTTAAAAGGGAGGCACAATTTTACTGATAGATGGCTAAGTTATGCAAATATAAATTTATCAAAATTTAGAATATTAGTTGCTGACGGCAGTGATAAGGATGAAAAATATTTATTTCTTAAAAGCAAATATCCTAATTTAGACATAACTTTTAAAGATTTTCCAGCTGATAAAGATGTAAGTTTTTATGTAAGAAAACTTTTAATTTCTGCAAATATAATTCAGACAAAATATATTCTTTACGCTGACAATGATGATTTTATGGTAGAGGAAGAAATAATAAATCTTTTGAATTTTTTAGATAAAAACGATGTTTATGTAGCCGCTAGAGGTGAAATTTATGATTTTTCTATTGATTCTTTCAGTGAAATTTATGGAAAGATATTGGGATTAAAAAAATTTATGAAGAGCCTTTCATTTGAAAAAAATGATCACTTAGAGAGATATTTTGATTTTTCAAAGAATAGGCAAGGTTTGTTTCATTGTATAATAAGAAAAGATACTTTTAGAGAGATCTTAACACTATGTGAAAATTCTAAATTTTTTTATTTAACAATATTTAAATTATTCTTTAGCTACTATTTAGTTTCTACAGGGAAAATTTTTTGTTCAAATAATCTTTATATGCTTCATCAGAACCATAAACAAATGTTGAGTAAAGACAGGAATTTAATGAATATAAAAAATTCAGGTTTTTTAGAAAAAGATTTATTTAATTGTTATTTTGAAATTCTTTCTCAAAAGTTATCAAATAATAATCAAAATTCTAAGATAATTGAGCAAAAAATAATTAAGTCATTTTGTACGGATTTTCTAATAGATAAGCTAAATTATTATGAAGAGTTAAATTCAAATCAAACTCTTAAAATGCGCATACTTGAGGTATTTAAAAATACAAGGATATTTTCTTTATATTTAAAATTAAAGACTTTAAAGAATACAAAAATTAAATTTAAAGATATAGATAATAAAAACTTTTTAATAATAGAAAATTTTTTAAGGAAATCATAATTTAAAATGTCAATAAAAAATATAAAAAAAATTAATTTGCCAATTATTAATGAAAAAAATGGAAGTTTATTTTTTCTAGAAAATAAGACAGGTAAATTTAAAATAAAAAGGGTTTTTTTTGTAAATGCAAAAAAAAATTCGATAAGAGGTAAACATGCACATAAAAAAATTTCCCAGATTATGATTTGTTTATCAGGCAAAGTTGAAATCATATGTGATGATGGATTAAAAAAAAAAAAATTTGTTTTGAATAAAAAGAATCAATGTTTAGTTGTACCAAAACTAATCTGGTCAACTTTAAAATATAAATCCAAAAATACAATTATTTCAGTACTATGTAACGGTTATTATTCTGAAAATGAATACATAAGAAATTACGATGCATTTAAAAAAATTACTAAAAATAAATGAAAAAAATAAAATTTAAAAATAATTTAGTAAATTTTAGAGATGACTGCAGAGTATGTGGTAATAAAAAGATAAAAAAAATAATTGATTTAGGAAATATGCCCCTTGCAGGTGGATTTGTAAAAAAAATAAATGCAAAAAAAAAAGAAATTAAAGTTCCTTTAATTTGTTATTACTGTGATAAATGTAATTTGTTGCAAGTTAAAGATTCTATTAATTCAAATATATTATTTGATGATTATAATTACTCATCCTCAACAATACCCAGTTTAAGATTACACTTTCATGATTATGCAGAAAAAATAAAAAAAAAATTTAAATCAAAAAAAGAAGTAAAGTTATTAGAATTTGGATCAAATGATGGTGTACTTCTAAAAGAATTCATTGGTAATAAAAAATTTACATGTCTTGGGGTGGATCCAGCAATAAATATCTCAAAACTTGCAAAGCAAAATGGTGTAAATGTTTACCTTGGTAATTTTGATACAAATGCAGCATTAGAAATTAGAAAAAAATATGGTAAATTTGATTATATTACTGGAAGTAATGTTTTTGCTCATATAGATGACATTCACTCGGTGGTTTTAGCTGCTAAAGAATTGCTAGATAATAATGGAACATTTGTTACAGAAGTTCACTATTTACCTAACCTCATAGAGCTTAATCAATATGACTTTATTTATCACGAACATTTAAATTATTATACTTTAAAGTCTTTGGTAATGTTATTTAAAATACACAAATTAAAGTTGATAAACGCTGAAATGATATCTACTCACGGTGGCAGTATTAGAGTAAGTGTTACGCCAAATTTAAGTAAAAATATTTCACCCAAGGTTAAGAAAATACTGCAATCAGAAAAAAAAATTAATAACAAATATTTTGATAAATTTAATGAAAATATTTTAATTCAAAGAAAACAAATTAATCAAATGCTGAATAGCCTTATTCTATCAAAAAAAAAAATCATTGGATATGGCGCCTCAGGAAGGGGCACTATTTTACTCAATTATTGCAATATAGACCGCAAAAGTTTAGATTATATAGTTGATGAATCACCACTTAGAGCTGGAAAGTTAATGCCAGGTGTAAAACTACCTATATTTAGTATGGATTATTTTAAAAAAAATAATGCCAAAGTTGATTATGTATTAATTATAGCTTGGAATTACACCAATTCAATTATTAAAAAAGTTAAAAAAATTAATAAAAATATTAAATTTATTATCCCGTTTCCATACCCACACATTATTTAATGTTATATAAATTTAATAATTTAAAAAAAATATTTTTAAAATGACACTAAATTTGAAAGATAAAAAAGTTTTAATAATAAGTCCTCATCCAGATGATGAAATTATAGGATGTGGAGGATTGATTGCAAAATGCAAAGAACTAGATACTGAAATCAAAGTAATATATGTTTGCACAGGAGAAAGTAGGCAATTGGGAAGTGGGAGCACAAATTCAGAGTCAAGAATAAATGAGATAAATGAAGTGTCAGGCTATGGTAATTTTAAATATCAAATAATTTTTGAAAATAAATATTTTGTAGAATTAGACTCAATTCCACAAAAAAAAATTGTAGATCCAATTGAAGATATAATAGAAGAATTTAAACCTAATATAATTCTGGTTCCTTTTGGAGAAAGTTATAATCAAGATCATAGAGCAACATTTACAGCATGTATGACTGCTTTAAGACCCACCCCTAAAAACTTGAGACACTTTACAGAAACAGTTCTTGTTTACGAAGAGCCCTATGTCTGGTCAATTAAAGATATGTTTCAGCCAAATATATATTTAAATATTGAGGGTTTTGAGGATGAAAAAGTAAAATTAATGACTCTATATAAATCACAAGATAGGCAATTTCCTTTTGCAAGGTCAGGTGAAAATTTGAAAGCTCGTATGAAGATTAGGGGCTCAGAGGTTGGCTTAAAATCAGCTGAAGCATACAATATGCTAAGGGGCTTCATGAAGTGAATATTGTTGCAATTATTTCTAGAGAATGGAGTAAAGAAATTATTCTTAATTTATTGGAAGATAAAAAAAATGGGATCAAATTACCTTTAATTTTAACAACATTAACAACCTTAAAAAAAAAAGAAGATACGGAAATTGTATACTTAGAAAATAGTAAAAAAATAAGTAATTATTACAAAAAAATTAAGTCTTATGAGCCCACGTTCATAATTACATATGGATGGAGCGAATATTTATCAAAAGAATTAAGAGATATAGCGCCTTGTTTAATTCTACATCCATCACCTTTACCTTTATATAGGGGTGGATCGCCAATTCAAAATCAAATTATAAATAATGAAACAAATAGTGCGGTATCGATTATCCTTGCTGAAGATAAGTTAGATACTGGTGATATTTTATATCAAAATGAAATTACATTTACAGGATATTTAGATGACATATTAAAAAGAATAATTAATGAAGGTATAGTAGGAACAAAAAAAATTATTTCTAATTTTAAAAATGATAAATTAGTTAGAAAATCTCAAAATAATTCTAAAGCAACTACTTATAAGAGAATAAGTAAAAATGAAACACAAATTAATCCTGAAGACTTTAAAAATAAAGACGCAAAATATTTTTACAATCTAATTAGAGGTTTTCAAAAACCTTACCCACGAATATATATAAAATGTAAGAATAATACGATATTATATTTAGATAAAGTAGATATTAACTAATATAAATCCATTAAATTATTTTAGCCTCATCACACAAAATTTTTATACTTCTATTTTTAATAGATTATAATTTAAAATTAATTTATTAAATTTTTTATAAATATTTTATAATTTTCTTTAAATTTTTAATATTTGCTATTTGATCCTCATAAAATATCCAACCTGGCTTCTTACTTTTTGTATCAGATTTCAAATAATTAGCTTTTTTATACCTAGCAACCAATTCACCTGTCGTAAGACCATAATAATTACTTGGTGTTAATTCAGTTATATTTTTTGGATTGTTGGAGAAAAGTGAATTTAATACTAGTTGTGTACCTGTCATTGAAAAAATATTCTTAGTATTATGCATCATTAAAATTGCATCCAATATTGTGATATAACCAGGTGTAATTACTTTTAAATTTGGTATTCTTTTTTTTAAAATTTGAATTAATTTATTTTCGTTTAAAAGTTTTCTTCTGTTCCTATGTTTATCTCGATCACCTCTTGCAATATATACATCTTTATAACTATAAAATTTATTTTTTATAATTTTATGCTTCTTAATTTTATTAATTATCTTGTTCAAAGCAGTTGTGGCAAGCATTTCTCCTTGAAAACCTTCATAAAAAAAACAATTTTTTGCAACAATTGGACTATTATTTTTGTAGGTAAAAATTTTATCTTTTTTACCCAATAAACTAATGATTTCTGTAAAAAGTTTATTCTCAGGAATATAAATCTTTTTATTTTTAGAAATATTTTTATTACTTAAATCATAAGCTAAACTAAGTATTTCAACAAAATAGTGCCATGGATTATAACTTGAAATATTTGAAAATATAATTGAGTTCTTAATATTTGTAACTATTTTTTTTTTTCTAAACTTTAGATTAATTTCTTTATTGGAAAATTTTTTTAAATTTCCATGTGTCATCTCTACACTTATCCTTGGATTTTCTGATAGACATAGAACATAATCAAATGAATTATATAAATATGTTAATTTGGAGTATATTAATGGAAGGTGAACTTTCTTTGCGTCATTAAGTGCAAAGCTTTCTCTAAAAAATGATTTGGTCCATCTTGTGATAAAGTTATTATCATTTTCAATATATCTTGTGGCATAATTATATTTTAATGACAATAAATCAACCTCATGAACTGATGATATATTTTTTTTTATTGATATAGTTTCACAATTAGGATTTTTGTTAAAACTTTTATACTCATTTAGAAATTTTATAAATTTAATTTTATTTTTGAATTTTAGTTGTTTAACTAATTTAGACTCAATATGCCCCATATTGTTTATTATTAATTTTTTCATAAGATTCTGAAGTTAATACATTTGTAGTTATTCAACTTATCCATCATCAATGCTAATAAACTTGTGTAATACATCTAGTTTTTTTATATATCATATTTGTTTTTTTTTATTTCAATCTAAAATTTATATAATTGTTCATTATACAAGATATAATATTTGTGTAGTTATTTATATGATATATCTATAAAATAATTATAAAGATTTTAATAATTTAGAAAAAATAAAATGTTTAAAAAAATTTTGTTTCTTTTCGATTATAGTCAAAAAAAAGCAGCATTCATTTTATTTTTTTTACTCTTAATTGGAATGTTATTAGAAGTGGCTGGGGTAGGAATTGTAATTCCAATTGTAAGTTTATTATTTGACCAAGACAATGACTTGGTTGCAAAAATCTTTTTAATTTTATCTCATTTTGGTATTCATGATTACTATAATGTTATAATATTTGTTCTATTTTTATTTATCATTTTTTTTTTAATAAAGTCTATTTTCATGACAGTTTTATCATGGGTTCAAATTAGATTTGTTTATGATTTAAAAGTTTCGATTTCAAATAAACTTTTTAATAAGTATTTATCACAAAAATACTCTTTTCATTTAAATAGAAATTCGTCAGAGTATATCAGAAATATTAATAATGAAGTTGATACTCTTAGTGGAACAGTCAATTTTTTACTAATTTTGATTAGTGAACTTCTTATAACTTTTGGTATTTTAATTTTTTTATCAATATTAGAGCCCAAAATAACTATTTCAGTAATACTGGTCTTTGCCTTTTTTGGAGGTGCGTTTTATTATTTAATTAGAAACAAGTCTTTGAATTGGGGAAAAAAAAGACAATATTTTGATGGTAAAAAGATTCAATCACTTCAACAAGCTTTTGGAGGAATAAAAGAAATTAAATTACATAATAAGGAAAGTACCTTTTTTCAATTTTTTTCAGAATTTAATTTTGGAAGTAGCAACATGAGCAGAAACCAAAGTTTTATTTCTACTTTTCCCAGATTTTGGTTGGAATTCATAGTTATTATTTGTTTTTTTTTAATAGTATATTTTTTAAAGATTTCAGGAGAAGAAATTCAATCAATAACACCAACGTTAGCTATATTTGGTGCTGCTGCTTTTAAAGTTTATCCTTCAACAAATAAAATTCTAAATAGTGCTCAAATGATTAAATATAATTTACCAGTTATAAATTTGATTTATAAAGAGATGAATTTACAAGACTTAGTAAAAGATAGTAATAACAATGAATTAAATAAAATTATTTTTAAAAAAAATATATCAATAAATATTAATAGTTTTAGATATTCTGATAGTGGAAATAAAGTTTTAAAAGATGTCAAATTTGAAATATTAAAAGGTAGCGCTCTAGGAATAATTGGACATAGTGGAGCTGGAAAATCTACTTTGATAGATATTATTTTAGGTCTATTAAAAAGCAATGTTGAGCTAGTTAATGTAGATGGATTAAATATTCATAAAAATATTATCTCTTGGCAAAAACAAATTGGCTATGTTCCTCAGAGTATTTATTTGATGGATGATACGCTTAAAAAAAACATTGCCTTTGGTATAAAAGAAACCGAAATTAAAAATGAAAGGCTTCATAATTCATTAGAATTATCACAATTATCTAAGATTATACCTAGTCTTGAGAAAGGATTAGAAACGTTTATTGGTGAAAATGGTATTAGACTTTCTGGAGGACAAAGACAAAGAATTGGCATTGCTCGTGCTTTGTACTCTAATCCAGAGATTTTAGTTTTAGACGAGTCTACTTCATCGTTAGATTATAAAACTGAAAAAGAAATATTAGATTCTATAAAAAATTTAAAAGGATTGGTAACTTCAATAATTATCTCACATAGAGTTGATAATCTTAAATTTTGCGATAATGTTTTGGTATTAGAGAATGGACAAATAATTTTTATTGGTCCATTTGAAGAATTACCTGAAAAATATAAAAGTAGTTAATACACAAAGAAGTATTTACATATTCTTAAATTATTTTTATATATCTAATTTGTAGTGAATATTTTAAAATATAAAATATATATTGTTATATAGATCAGGATAAATAGTATAAGAATTCTTTTTAAATAGAATATATTTTAAAATAATATTATTAAGCATATTAGATACAAAAATTAATTAAAAAACATGAAATATAAAAGACTTAATTTACCAGAGGTAGTATTATTTGAACCTACGGTATTTAAAGACGCAAGAGGCTTTACTTTAGAGGCATTTAATTTGAAAGCTTTTAAAGAAGCAACAAGTTTAAATGTTAAATTTGTTCAGAGTAATTTGAGTAAATCTAGCAGAAATGTAATAAGAGGTTTGCACTATCAAGCTTATCCAAAATCACAAGGCAAACTCGTGCAAGCTATTGAAGGTGAAATTTTTGATGTAGCAGTTGATTTAAGAAAAAGTTCTAAAAGTTTTGGCAAGTGGGTTGGGGCAAAATTAAGCGAAAAAAATAAAAATTTACTTTGGATACCAGAGGGATTTGGTCATGGTTTTATAGTGATGTCAAAATATGCAACTATACATTATCAGTTAACAAATTTTTATGATCCAAAAAAAGAAAAAAGTATTTTATGGAATGATTCTGAAATTGGCATAAAATGGCCCATAAAAAAAAATATCAATCCAATAGTTTCAAAAAAAGATAAAATAGGTAAAAGTTTAAAAAATGCAAAAGTTTATAAATAAAAAATACAAAAATTTTTTTAGAAATAAAACAATTCTAATCACTGGTGGCACAGGGTCGTTTGGTCAAAATTTTTCTTTAAGAATTTTAAAAGAAAATTTAGTTAAAAAATTAATTATTTTTTCAAGAGATGAAATGAAACAATATCAAATGAGGATAAAACTAGAAGGATTAAACTTACATAAAAAATCAAGATTTTTCATAGGGGATATTAGAGATTTTGATAGAGTTAAGTTAGCATTAAGAGATGTTGATATTGTGATACATGCAGCAGCATTAAAAATTGTAGACACTGCTGAATACAACCCAATTGAGTTTGTAAAAACAAATATATATGGTGCAGAAAATATTGCTAAGGCCTCAATAGAAACTAATGTACAAAAGGTAATTGCTTTATCAACTGATAAAGCGGTAAATCCAGTTAATTTATATGGAGCAACTAAACTTGCATCCGACAAGTTGTTTGTAGCAGCTAATAACTTAACGGATAAAAAATCAGAGCTAAAATTTTCAATTGTAAGATATGGAAATGTTGTAGGATCTAGAGGGTCAGTCATTCCATTTTTTAAAAATATTGTTAAAAGCGGTGAAAAATATTTACCAATAACAGATAAAAATATGACAAGATTTTGGATTACTTTAGAACAAAGTGTTGAATTTGTTATTTCATCGTTGATGCTAATGAGAGGTGGAGAGACTTTTGTTCCAAAAATGCCATCTTTTAATATAATTGACATTGCTAAAGTAATTGCACCAAAGTTGCCAATTAAAATAATTGGAATTAGACCAGGTGAAAAAATTGATGAGGTTTTATGTTCTCGAGACGAGGCGCACTGTACCTATGAATTTAAAGATTATTATATAATTATGCCAACTATAAAATTTGAAAATTTAGAACATGGAGGCTCATCTTTAAAATCTGGAAAAATTGTAAAAAAGAATTTTGAATATAATTCAAGAAATAATAAAGTATTTTTAAGCATTAAAAACTTAAATAAAAAAATAAGTGAATAAAAAAATATTTTATGGAAAACAATCGATTAATAAAAGCGATATTAAAGCCGTTTTAAAAGTTTTAAATAGTGACTTTATTACTCAGGGTCCAAATATTTTAAAGTTTGAAGAAAATCTAAAAAACTTTGTTGGTGCAAAACATGCAGTTTTAACTAACAGCGCTACAAGTTCACTTATCATAGCTTGCAAAACACTCGATGTTGGAAAAAAAGATGTAGTTTGGACATCTGCTAATACTTTTGTCTCTTCTGCAAATTGTGCATTACACTGTGGAGCAAAAATTGATTTAATTGATATTGAGCCAAATACAGGAAATATGTGTTTAGAAGATTTGTCAAAAAGATTATATGAAGCAAAAAATAAAAATAAACTTCCAAAGGTAATAATACCAGTTCATTTTGCTGGTCAACCAACAGACCAAAAAGAAATATGGAAATTATCAAAAAAATATGGATTTAGAATTATTGAAGATGCCTCTCATTCATTGGGAGCTTCTAGAGAAAATCAAAAAGTTGGTAATTGTAAGTGGTCTGATATTGTAGTTTCAAGTTTCCATCCAGTGAAAACAATTACAAGTGGTGAAGGAGGTGTTAATTTTACAAATAATGCAAACTTATTCAAAAGAATGCAAGCATTAAGAACTCATGGCATATATAAAAATTTAAAAAAAGATAAACAAAATTGGAATTTTGATCAAAAAGAACTTGGATATAATTTTAGAATAACAGACATACAATCAGCTTTAGGAATTTCACAATTAAAAAGAATTAAATCATTTATTAACAAAAGAAAAAAAATTTGCTTATTTTATGATAAATACTTTAAGGACATATCATCTATACATCCTTTAGAATTAAAAAAAAGTAACAAAAGCACATATCATCTTTATGTTGTTAAATTGTCTATTAAAAAAACAGGAGTTAGAAATCAATTACTAAAATTTTTAAAGCAAAAAGGAATTATTTTGAATACTCATTATATACCAATCCACTATCATTCATATTTTAAAAAACTTAAATACATGAGAAAGAGACTAAAAAATGTAGAAAATTATTACGATAAAGCAATTTCATTGCCAGTATACCCAGACTTAACTTTAAAGCAGCAAAAATATGTTTTGAGGTGTATCAATTTATTTCTTAAGGATAAAGGATGAAAAATATCTGTATTATTCCTGCAAGAAGCAATAGCAAAAGAATTAAAAATAAAAATATTAAAAGTTTTTTAGGTAAGCCAATAATTTATTATGCAATTAATACTGCGATTAAGAGTAAAATTTTTAAAGAAATTGTAGTCTCAACAGACTCTAAAAAAATTAAAAAAATTTCTGAAAAATTTGGTGCAAAAGTTCCTTTCTTAAGATCTAAAAAATTATCAGATGATTTTTCGACTACAAAAGAAGTGTTATATGATGCTGTAAATAGATTAAAATATGAAAAAGATTATAATTTATTTTGTATTTATCCGACAGCTGCTTTAATAAAAAAAAAAGATTTAATTCAAGCACTCAAAAAATTTAAATCTTCAAATGCAGATGCTTTGTACGCAATAACATCATATAGTCATCAGCCACAAAGAGCTCTGTATATAAACAAACATCAGCTCATATACCCAAGTGACTCTTTTTCGTTTAAAAAAAGAACTCAGGATTTACAAAAACTTTTTCATGATAGTGGAACATTTTATATTTTTAAATCGTCTTACTTAAAAAAAAATAAAAAAAATTTTTCTAAGAAAACCACATATTATGAGTTACCAAAAAATAGAGCAGTTGATATAGATGATATTGATGATTTTAATTTAGCAGAATGTATTAAAAAATATACAGATTAACAAAATTTCTATTAGAAATAAAACAACAAAGTATTATAAGAATTATTAATGAATATATTAATCACTGGTGGCTCAGGTTTTGTAGGAAAGCAAATTGTAAAAAAATTTTATCCTAAAAATAAATTAACTTTAATTTTAAGAAAAAAACCAAAAGAAATTGATAAAAAAATTAAATACATAATTACTAAGAATATATTTAATAAAAAAAAAAATTGGTTCCTTAAAAAATTAAAAAATATTGATATGGTTGTACACTGTGCTTGGTATGTGAATCACAAAGATTATTTAACTTCAGCAAAAAATTTAGAATGTTTGACGGGGACAATAGAATTAGCCAAAGCGTGCGTTGAATTAGATATTAGCAAATTCGTAGGAATTGGCACATGCTTTGAGTACGATGTTTCAAAAAAATATTTATCTATAGCGACACCTTTAAAACCTGAATTAATTTATTCTATAACTAAAGCATCAACATTTTTAATATTAAGCAAATTATTTGAAAAACAAAAAACCCAATTTAAGTGGTGTAGATTATTTTATTTATTTGGAGAAGGTGAAAAGCCAACAAGACTTTATCCTTTAGTTATAAATAGATTGAAAAATAATCAAAAAATTGATATCGGGCCTGGAAATCAAGTAAGGGATTATCTGAATGTCAAAAAAGCTGCACAACAAATAGTGAATTTTTCTTTAACATCCAAAGAAGGAGCTGTAAACATTTGTTCTACACACCCTGTCAGTTTAAAAAACTTTGTATTAAGTATTGCAAATAAAAAAAATAAAAAACATTTAATAAGTTTCGGAAATAAAAAATTAATTAGAAAATTTGATCCAAAAATTATAGTTGGCATAAAATGAAAAATAAGAAGATTAAAGAAATTAACATATTTACTGTAAAATTTGATAGCTCAGGATGGATATTAGAGGTAATAGACAGTATTTTTTATCTATTTAATAAAAACTTTGAATACAGAATAAATATTAAAATATTAGATGATTACAAAGACAATTATATAAAAAACTATTTAAAATTTTTTTTACATTATATTTTTTATTTTTTTAATCTTAAAAAAAATAATAAAATCTTAAAAAATAAATATTTTAAAAATAAATTTGTATACAATTCATTTTATTATAAAATTTTTTTAGGAAGAGAAGTCAAATTTATATATAAAAACTATAACTTTACGATATCAAAGACTAAAGTTCCTCTAACAGATAAAATTTACTTTCAAATAAAATCGATATTATATTCCCTCTTTTTTACACTCAATTTCCTTTTATTTAAGAAAAAGAAATATTTTTTTGAATTTCAATTTAAAAATTTCCAATTTGGTTCTCTGGTAGCTTCAACTTTTTTAAGAACTAAACCAAAATATGGTGGTGAATTTAAATATTCATTAGGATTATTTCTCATTTTTAAAAAGGCAATCCTAAATATTTTGATTTCTCCAAAAATAATTAAAAAAGTTAAAAAAAAAAATTCTTATATAATATTGCCTGAACCAGTTTATTTACAGGTTTTATGGAAAAAAATTTTCTTGAAAAATGGCATAACTGCTATTGAGACTCATCACTATAAAGGTTTTTCTAAGTTAAATGAAGATTACAAAAATGCTTACCCATGGATTGCTGAAAAGAAAAAAATAAAAAAAATTGATAATGAGACAATGAATAAAATAACAACATTTTTTAAAAAGAGGTTTTATACACCTGAACGAGTAATGTCTTATATGATTAAAGAAAATACAAATAACAATAAAAAAAAAGAGATATTAAATATTTTTAATAAAAAAATAATCTTAAATAAAGATGAATTATATTCAGTTGTTTTTCTTCATTCATTTAGTGATGCACAATATTGCTTTGGATATGATGGTTTTTTAGATATTTATGAGTGGACAATCTTCACTATAGACAAATGTTTAGAAAATAAAAATTTTCAAAAAATATTGATTAAACCACACCCAGGCTTAGATTATATTAAATATCCAGGTGATAAAATAGGTGTTGAAAAAATTATTAATAGATATGAAAATAATCCAAAGGTCGAGATATTAAAAAAAGATGTATCAGTTGTAAACTTATTTAAAAACCATAAATATATAGTGGGATTTACTCATCATGGTAGTGTTGCAGAAGAAATTACTTTTTTAAAAAAAAAAGTAGTCGGTTATGTAAATGGAACTTGGGGTTCGAACTTTAAATTTTTAGAGACATGGAAAAATAAAAATGAATATAACAAAATTTTAAGTAAATTTGATAAGAAAAAAATCAAACCTATGAGTAATTATACTTACAGAATATTTTATAATTATATTTTAGAAAGAAAAATAAATATAACACTAAGACAATTTACGAGTATAAGAGTGCTATTGGCAAACTCTCAGAGAAAGTACAAAAAATGGGGAACAAAAGGTGAGATTAAAGGTTTTTACAAATTCGTTGATGATATTAAAACATTTCCTGTGAACCAAAAATTTATTAAAGATTTAATAAAACCTATTTATGATAGAAGTAATATAAAAAAAAATATATCATGATATTATGTGCTAATCCAAAATACCAATTTTTAAGTAAAAAAAATAAAATTATTTCAGAACTAAAAAAAACACTTTATAGCAATAAATATGTTTTAGGTAAAAATGTGGAGAGTTTTGAAAAAGAATTTTCAAAGTATATTGGAGTAAAATTTTCTGCTGGAGTTGCAAATGGTACAGACGCAATAGAAATTGGTTTAAAAGCTTTAAACATAGGTCAGGGAGACGAAGTCATAACAGTCTCACATACTGCACTAGCGACTGTTTCAGCTATTTGTTCTGTGGGAGCCTTACCAGTTTTAGTTGATATACATGAATATAATTTCCTAATGAATGAAAATTTAATTAAAAAAAAAATAAATTCTAGAACAAAAGCGATTATCTGTGTTCATATTTATGGTCAAACTGCTAATTTAGAAAAAATTAAAAAAATAACCAAAGAGAATAATTTACATCTTATTGAAGATGTATCTCAAGCTCATGGAGCTTTATATAAGAATAAAAGAGCAGGTTCATATGGGGTGATATCAACTTTTAGTTTTTATCCAACGAAAAATTTGGGAGCAGTTGGGGACGGGGGTATAGTTTGTTCTAATAATAAAACAATAATTGAGAATATAAAAAAAATTAGAGAATATGGATGGAATCAAAACCGTATATCAAATATTAAAGGAAGAAACTCAAGGTTAGATGAATTACAGGCATCAATTTTAAGAGTTAAATTAAAATATTTGGATCAAGATAATAATAAAAGAAAATTAATAGCAAAAAAATATTTACAAATACTAAATTCAAAAAAGATTAATTTACCACAAATAAAAAATTTTAACGAGCATGTATTCCATTTATTTGTTATCAGGGTTAAAAGTAGATCAAAATTAATAAAATTTTTAAATAAAAAAAAAATTTACCCAGGTATTCATTACCCGAAACCAATACATCTTCAGCCTGCTTATAAAAAGATTTTGAAAAAAAAAAATTATCTTCCTATAACTGAGAAAGTTTCGAAAGAAATTTTATCTTTACCAATTTACCCTGAACTATCTATAAAAGATGTAATTAAAGTTTCTCGAACAATTAATAGTTTTTTTAAATAAAAATCATGAAAAAAAATATCTTAGTTACTGGTGCTTTGGGGCATATTGGTTCAAAACTTATTAGATATTTACCAAAATATATAGATGGAAATTTTATTTTAATTGATAACTTTTACGCAGAGAGATATTGCTCGCTATTTAACCTTCCTAATAATGTTAGTTATGAATTTTATGACTTTGACATAAATAAAGTAAATTTAAATAATTTTATAAAAAAAAAAATTGATATAGTAATTCATTTAGCTGCATTTACAGACGCAGCAAAAAGTTTAGAAAATAAAAAAAAATATTTAGAAAATAATCTTGGAATAACAAAAAAAATTTTAGAATTTTGCAAGAAAAAAAGAGCAAGATTAATATACATATCTTCAACTAGCATTTATGGTACACAAAAAAAAATAGTTAATGAAAACTGTAGAATCGATGACCTTAAACCACAAAGTCCGTATGCAATTTCAAAATTTGAAGAAGAAAAGTTGATTAACAAATATGATAAAAAATATAAATTAAAAAACACAATCTTAAGATTTGGAACAATCTTTGGAGTTTCCGAGGGAATGAGATTTCACACAGCAGTAAATAAATTTTGTTATCAAGCTTCTATGAAGCAAAAAATTACTGTTTGGAAAACAGCACTATACCAAAAAAGACCATATTTAGATTTAATTGATGCGGTGAGATCAATTTTGTTTGTTATAGAAAACAATCTTTTTGATGGAGAAATCTATAATGTGTTAACTCATAACTTGACTGTAAACGATATAGTTTTGGAGATTAAAAAAAAATATATAAAGCAAAAAATTAAATTTGTTAATAGTCCTATTATGAACCAACTATCATACGAAGTTTCAACAAAAAAATTTTTGAATGAGGGTTTTGTATACAAAGGTGATATTTCAAAAGGTATAATGAAAACTTTAAAACTTTTAGAATTAAAATAACTTAATGGACCAATATCAAAACATAAATAAAAGTCTAATATATTTATCTTTGTTACTTTTTCCTATTCAAATTCTTCATATACCAATAAGAACAACAGCCATTGATATTTCAAGTATATTAATTTTTCTAGTTTTTTTTATTTCATTATTAAGGAATGATGTAAAAAAAAATAAAAAATTTTTTTTATTTTTTTTATTTTTTTTCTTTTTCCAGATAAGTTTACTTTTAATTTCGCCAGCACCAATAATTAGGTTTATATCAAGTGCTATATGGATATCATTATTTATATTATTAATTTTTGGAAATGATCTACCAATATTTGATTATAAAATAGCTGAAAAATTAATAAAAGTTACTTTATTAATTTCATTAATCATTGCTTGGATACAATATTTTTTTATTATAACTCCTGCTAATTATAACCTGGGTGTCAAATTACGTTCTATGGCATTATTCATGGAACCATCATATGCTGGTTTAGCATTTTATTCAGCTTCAGCAGCCTTTTTAGGGTTATTTTTTTTTGAGAAAAAAAAAATAAAAAATTTTATATATGCTATAATTTTTTTTCTAACAGGTTTTCTCACATTATCGATGCATATAGTCACTTTTTCTGTTATCTTTTTTATTATTTTATTTTTTTTTTTAAAACAAAATTTTTCATATAAAAAATCTTTTATTTTATTAGCAACATTATGCTTAATTTTTTCTATAGCAAATATTATCACTAATTATTTTAATATTAAATTAATTGATATATTTATTGGTCATTTTGAAGGAAGAGTAAATTTAATAAGTATTGAGGGTATGTCGCTGTCATTACTCGCTTGGCTAATGGGTTTTGATCAAGCTTTATATTCTATAAAAACAAATTTATTCCTTGGAGTTGGTTTAGGCTCAACAGGAGAATTTTTGTTTGACTCAGTATTTAAAGAAAGACTTAATATTTTAGGCTCTGGTGACCTAACATTGAAAGATGCATTCTCTCTCTTCTTCAGGCTTATAGTTGAAATAGGTTTTTTTTTAACAATAAGTTTTGTTTTATATTTGATAGTTAAAACCTTTAATGTAATGAGAAATTTAAATGGTGAAAGTTTTAAAAAATATATTTTTTGTTTTATATTTAGCTTGTCATTAATTATTGGGTCTTTACTTAAAGAACCAAACCTTGGAAGATCTTCATTAATTGTAGGCATAATGTTATTTACAAGAATCCAAACGCAAAAAAAAATTTTTCAGAACAAAAATGATTAAAAATAAAATTTCTATAGTTATAGCTACATTAAATTGCCAGGATACAATATTAAAATGCATAACATCAACTTTGGCTCAAACACACACTCCATTAGAAGTGTTAGTTATAGACGGGGGCTCAAAAGACAAAACTATTGAAATTTTATATTCAATTAAAGATGATAGACTAAAGATAGTTTCTGAAGAAGATCGGTCCATTTATGATGCATGGAACAAAGCCTTAAAAATTTGTAGTGGAGAATGGGTGTGTTTTGTTGGAGGTGATGATTATTGGTTAAACAAAAATTGTTTAAAAAAATTGATTGAAAATAGTCATAACTCTAACTTTATAAGCGCAAAAGTAAAAATTTATAGTAGTTCAAGAGATAGCATCGAAGTTTATGGAAAAAGTTGGAATAAAAAAGAGATATTAAAAGGCATGTTTGTAGCTCATCCTGGATCATTACATCACTACAGTTTGTTTGAAAATCGACAATTTGATGCTTCTTATAAAATTTCTGGTGATCATGAATTTTTAATTTATTCAAAAAATAAAATTAAATCATCCTTTTTAAATTATGAAATTATATGTATGCAAGATGGTGGAATAAGTAGATCAAAACCTTTTATGGCATTTCTTGAGAGTTTTAACGCAATAAAATCAAATGTTTCATTTGGATATTTTTTTGGATTAAAATTTTTAATATCAATAATATCAAAATATTTTTTAAAGAGGTTGATATTATACTTAAGAACTTAGATTATATAAAAATTTATGAAAAAAAAAATTGGAATTTCTGCTCAAAATATTATTGAAGGTGGACCTTTAACAATATTAAGATTTTTTTTAGATGATTTCAAAAAACAAATTAAAGACGATTGTATAGCTTATGTTTTTTTAAATAATAAAAAATTAATTGATATAAAAAAGTTTAATAAAAAAAATTTCAAATTTTTTTATTTACCAAAATCATCAAATAATTATTTCTATAAGATTTACTATCAAATATTTTATTTTGAAAAACTAAGTTTAAAAATTGATTTTGATAGTTGGATTTCTCTTCAAGATCTAATGCCGAACGTTCATGCAAAAAAAAAAATATCTTATTTTCATTCACCAATTATTTTTCACAAGATGAGCCTTAAAGAATTTTTTTTTGAACCAAGTTTTTTTTTTAGAAAAATTTTTTTTGAATTTTATTTCAAAAAAAAAAATATTAAAAATAATGTTATCATTACACAACAAAGATGGATCAAAAATTCACTTATAAAGAAATTTAAGCTTAATAATATTATAGTTTCAAATCCAAAAATTTCAAAATCAAAGCTTAAGCGTACTTTGTCCAAAAAAAAAACTTTTATTTATCCATCATTACCAAGATTCCAAAAAAACTATGAAGTTATATGTAAAGCTTGTGAGATCTTGAATAGAAAAGAATTAGATTATGAGATTCTTTTTACTTTTAATAAAAACGAATGTAAATATTCTAAATATATATCAAAGATCTCTACTCAGATACCCAATATAAAGTTCATTGGAAGGCAAAATAATCTTGAGATGAAAAAATTATATCAAAGAGCAAGCTATTTAATTTTTAGTTCTAAATTAGAAACATGGGGTCTGCCAGTTTCTGAGGCTATTTCTTATAATATTCCAATTATAATAAGCAATTTAGCATACGCTAAGGAAACAATAGGCACATATAAAAAAGTAATTTATTTCAATCCAGATAATTATATTCAATTAAGTAACATATTAAGTAAATTAATCAGTGGTAAGATCACTTTTAATAATGACAATCATAAAAAAAATTATAAAAATTATTTAGATATTTCATGGAACAAAATTATTTAAAAGATCTAATAAAAAAAATTTACTATTTCAAAGATTATTTTTTTTTAAAAAAAAAATTTGAAGGAATCAAAAACAAAAAAGTTTTACTTCTTGGTTCGGGACCAGATATTTCAGTAAGTTCTGAGGACTTAAAAAAATATGTTTTTGTATGTTGCAACGGATCTGCTCATTCTTTATCGCAAATTAGTAAAAATATTTATCCATATTTAACTATTATTGATAATGAATTAATTGATAAAAGTGTAGCTTACACAAAAGACTCAAGAAGCCAAATAATTAAGAACAAAATACTTAAAAATTTACAATTAGGAAATTTAATTTCTGTACAATCTAATAATTCAAAATCAAGTGATCCTGAAATAATCGAAGCTATTTATAAATCCTACACTCATATAAATAAAAATCTAAGAAAAATTATTATTAACAATGTAGTAAAAACAAGTTTTTTGGAGAACGATGATAATAGTTTAATATCAACAGGTATTTTTGCTGCTAGTCTTTGTTTTTTCTTAGGTGCTACAGAAGTAAAATTTACAGGATTCAGTTTATGGAATGAAAATAAAGAATACTATTATTCTGATAATAATAGTTTGTCAGATCGAAAACAAAGTATTAGAAATCACTCCTTAGCAGATAGTCTTTACATTTGTTTATTAAAAACTAAGAAGTATAATATTAACACTATAGACAAAGATTTTTTACCACTAATGTCAAATTGGGGAAAATTACAATGATATTGCTCGTAACAGGAGGAAGTGGTTTTATTGGTTCTAATTTTATTAGAATAGCACTTAATAAAAAAATAAAAATTATAAATTTAGATAAATTAACTTACGCAACCAAAAATAATAGAGAAAGTTTTAAGAAAAATAAAAATTATAAATTTTTCAAAATAAATATTCTAAATAAAAAAAAAGTTAAGAATATCTTTACCAAATATAAACCCAATGGAATTATTCATTTTGCTGCAGAAAGCCATGTTGATCGCTCAATAAAAAGTCCAGAAATTTTTTTTAAAACAAACACTATAGGAACACTTAGGTTGCTTGACTTAACCAGAGAGTATCTTGAGAAAAATAGAAATAAAAAATTTAGATTTATTCATGTTTCAACCGATGAAGTTTATGGATCATTAAAAATAAAAGACAAAGGTTTTACAGAAAAAAATAAATTTTTTCCTAATAGTCCATATGCAGCAAGCAAGGCTTCAAGTGATCATATTGTGAGATCTTATTTTAAAACATTTGAAGTTCCTGCAATAATAACAAATTGCTCCAATAATTATGGTAAAAATCAATTTCCAGAAAAATTGATACCTTTAATAATTTTAAATGCTTTAAATAAAAAAATTTTACCAGTTTATGGAAATGGCCGTCAAATTAGGGATTGGCTATATGTAGATGATCACTGTAATGCAATAATTAAGATATTTTTTAAAGGTAAAATTGGTGAGACATATAATATTGGTGGAAACAATGAAATTAGAAATATTGATTTAGTTAAAAAAATTTGTGTTTATTTAGATAAACATTTTAAAAAAAAAAAAGAGGACTCTTTTTTAAATCTTATAAAATTTGTTAAAGACAGACCCGGTCATGATCAAAGATATTCAATTAATTCTAAAAAACTTGAAAAAGAATTAAAGTGGAAACCATCTTATAATTTTGTTAGAGGTCTTAAATTAACAATTGACTGGTATTTAAATAAATTTAGTTAAATTTATATGAAAGATAAGAAAAAAAAAAGAAAAGGTATAATTTTATCTGGGGGTAAAGGAACAAGACTTTATCCTTCAACATTGTCAATTTCTAAACAAATATTACCAGTTTATGATAAGCCTATGATTTATTATGCGCTAAGTACATTAATGCTTGCAGGCATAAAAGATATTTTAATAATCCTCAAAGCTTCAGATTTAAATATTTTTAAAAATCTACTTGGCAATGGAAGCTTACTTGGAATTAATATTGAATACAAGATTCAAAAAAAACCAAATGGTATAGCGGAGGCATTAATATTGGGTGAAAAGTTTTTAAATGGTTCACCTTCTGCATTGATACTTGGGGATAATTTATTCTATGGAGGAAATTTGGAAGAAATCCTAAATAATATATCTGAAAATGATAGTGAAGGTGCTACAATTTTTGCATATCAGGTAAATAATCCTGAACAATATGGAGTTATTAAATTTGATAAAAAAGGAGAGCCCATAAAAATTTATGAAAAACCTAAAAAATTTGTATCAAATTATGCAATTACAGGACTTTATTTTTATGACAATAATGCTTCTAAATATGCTAAAAATTTAAGTCCATCCAAAAGGGGAGAGCTAGAAATAACAGATTTAAATAATATTTATTTAAAAAAAAAAAAATTATCTGTTGAAAAATTCGGAAGAGGTTATGCGTGGCTAGATACTGGAAGCCATGATAATTTACTAGACGCAAGTGCATTTATTTATAATTTAGAAAAAAGACAAGGCTTAAAGATATCTTGCTTGGAAGAAATTTCTTATAATAAAAAATGGATAAGTAAAAAAAAACTAATAAAAACCATAAGCAAATTGTCATCAAGTTCTTATGGAAAATATCTAAAAAAGGTTTGTCTTGGCGGGTAATATTAACCCTAAAATCGCAGTTTTATTACCTGTATTTAAAGGAGTAAAATATCTTTCAAAGCAAATAGATAGTATAATTAAGCAAAAAAAAATAGATTTGCATATATATTTAAGTGTTGATCCTTGTGCAGATGGTAGCATCGAATATGTAAATAGAATTAAAAAAAAAAACAAAAATATAAAAGTTTTAAAACACTCAAAATTATTTAGAACTCCTACAAAGCATTTTTTTTTCTTAATAAGTCAAATTAATGAAAAAGATTACGATTATATTGGCTTATCAGATCAAGATGATATTTGGTTTGATGATAAAATCTTTAAATCGATTCAGCTTTTAAAGGCAAAAAAAGTTGACTGTTATTCTGGTTCAGTAATTGCGTTTAATGATAAGAAAAAAAAAAATATTATTAAATCCCCAAACCAAACAAAATATGATTATTTTTTTGAGTCAGCTGGTCCTGGATCAACATATTTAATGAGTCAGAAATTTGTAAAAAACTTTAAAAAATTTATTTTTAAAAATAAAAATGTTTTCTTATTTAGAAATTATGACTGGTTAATATATGCATTTGCTCGAAATAATAACTATAAATGGTTGATTGATCAAAAACCGTCTTTATATTATAGACAACATCAGTCTAATTTTATTGGAGCAAGGTGGAGCTTAGGTTCAATTTATTATAGATTTAAAGAAGTAATAAGTGGCAGAGCCTATAAAGAAGTGAATTATTTAGTAAATCTTTTTATATCGAAAAAAGATATCAAAGAAAAAAATAAATTTGAAAATAATTTTTATCTCTTAAAAAATTCATTTTATTTTAGAAGAAAAATATCTGATAAAATTTTATTATTTTTCTATTTTTTAACAACTTTGCTGTTTGGGAGTTTTAAAAATAATACATTCCATTTTAGTTTAAACAAGATATTTAAAAATCTTTTAATTCTAGCTTTTTTGTTTATTGGAAAAGATTTTTTTTACATCTATGCTGAAAAGCTAAAAGTTTTTAGTATATCTGAACATCTAAACATTTTTTTTATGTTTAGTATAATTATGTTATTTGTAGCATGGCGATACTTAGTTCTAATTAATTCTACATCTAATAAAAATTTAAATTTTTTTTATTGGTATAAAGTTTTTGTTGAAGGTCAAATTATGTCAATTTTTCTTCCTTATACTTCATTTTTTTACAGATTTTATTATTTGAACAAAGTAACAGTAGTGAGTTTAGAAAATTTATTTAAATTAACTGTTTTTATATTTATTCAAGAACAATTAATTTTATCCATGTTGGTTTTAGTTAATATATTTTTATTCAATAATAATTTATTGATTATAAATTCAATTTTAATAATTCTTTTATTAATTATTTTTTATATATTTGTAAAAAATTTCAATTTTATGATTGGAATTTTTATAAAATTTTTCAATAGATTTAATTTTTTAAAAAATTATAATTTTAAATTAGACAACATATCTTTCAAAGATATGATTAAAGTATCCTTAATTACTTTGCTAAAAATTTTTACTAGTGGTGTATTATTTTACTTTGTGGCTCAAACGTTAAATATCAAATTAGACTTTAGTCAGATATTAATTATAATATTTATAAACGAAGTATTGCAAAATTTAAAAATTACCCCTCAAAATATTGGTGTTTCAGAAATATTCTTTGGATTTATGTTTCAATTTGTATTTGCTTCTAGTCTTGTTAATGGTGTTCTGTATAAAATTCATCATAGAGTTTTAGAGACTCTTTTTTATGTTATAATGAGTTTAATACTTAAAATAGTTGCCGTATCTTATAAAAAGTATAAATACTTGGATTTGTAAAATGAATAAAATATTAATTACTGGAGCAGCAGGATTTATTGGCAGACAACTGTCAGATCGTTTTATGAGGTTAAAAATTCCCACTATCGATGTGGACGATTTAAGTGTTAAACCTGTAATTAAACCCAAAAAAAATCTTTATAAAATTAAAGTCGAGCACATCACGTATAAATTTTTGAAAAAACATAATATTAGTAAAATAATTCACTTAGCCGCTAAGAAGAGTGTTGATCAATCTTTTACAAATTTATCAAATTCAATCCAAAATTATGAAATGACAATAAAACTTTTAAATGAGGCAAATAAAGTAAATATAAAAAGGATATTTTTGGCCTCAACTTGTGAAATTTTTGGTTATCAAAATAAAAAACTCTCTGAAACTGATAATTATTTGCCCCATTCACCCTATGCTGTAACAAAAGTAGCAAATGAGTATCTTGCAAATATATATATGATGCAAAAGAAAGATCTTAAAATTACCTCATTAATTTTTTTTAACACTTATGGTCCAACGGAAGGTAAGGATGCAGTTATTCCTAAGTTTATTAATAATTTGAAAAAGGGAAATAAAATTTTTATTGAGGGAAATGGAAACCAAGGAAGGGACTTTACTTATATTGATGATACAATTATGGCTCTAGAAAAAATAATTTTAAGTAAAAAATATTTTAGATCTATAAATATTGGAAGCGGTAAAGTTATATCTATTAAAGATTTAATAAAAATTTTAAGAATATATTTCCCAAAATTAAAAATTGGAAAATTACCTGAAAGAATTAATGAAATCAAAAATTTTAAAGCAAATACAAATATCTTATTTAAAAAGTTTAATGTAAATTTTAATTATAATTTTGAAAAAGGAATTAAAGAAACAATTAAGAATTTTAAATGATAAGTGCAATTAACCTGATCATTTTATTGTTTTTAAACATTATAATTAGTTTTACTTCATTAATTTATTTAAAAAAAATTTTTTTAGATAAGAAAGAAATTTCTAATAAAATATTAAATAGGTTTGGTGAAAGATGGGGAAATTCAAAAAAATCTCATTTTGGAGGAATTGCAATTTCTGTAAATATTATTTTTACAAATATTTATCTTTTTATTTCATTTAATAAATTTTATATCCTTAATTTAAATGAAATTTTTTTCTTTTCTCTAATAGTTTTGCTGTCAGGAATTTTTGGATATTTGGATGAAAAATTTAATTTTAAACCTTTATATAAATTGGGCTTGCAAGTAATTGTTTCAATATTTTTGATATTAAACCAAAAATTAATTAATTTTTCTTCAATAGAAGTATTTAATGTGATTTTTACAATAATAATATTTGTCTATTTTTTTAATGTTATGAATATGTTTGACAATATTGATATGGGCTTAACATCGGTATCTCTTGGAGCTGTATTTTTTATGTTTGCAATAAGTAATTCTGGTTTTGTGGCAACATTCTTTCTTATAATAACATTTTCTTTTCTATTAACTTTTATTTATTTTAATAAATTTCCGTCTAAAATGTTTATGGGTGACATTGGTTCATTTCAAATCTCTGTATTATTTTTAGGATTAATATCTGAACTTTATTGGAAAAATTTTAATTTTATTGGCTATGTTAACTCTATTTATTATTTATTATTAAGCTTTATGATTTTTACAATACCAATTTATGACTTTGTTTTGGTTATATCGCGAAGAATTTACCTTAAAAAAAAAATATTTATTGGTGATACAAATCATTTTTCACATGTTTTAAATTTAAAAGTAAATAACCCAAACTATGTTGCAATTATTTTGTTTATTGTTACTTCAATTACAGGTTTTTTATCTATTTTAGTTGATAAATATTTAATAGGAGACCTGAAAACAAGTCTTATACAGCTAATTACTATACTTTTAGTACAATTTATAATAATGACATTAGCTTATATTAAACTTTTAAATAATGAATAATAAATACATAAATACACCTTTTAATTTTATCTTAAAAACATTTTTACAAAACAAGCAAATTTTTTTTTTGGGACTAGTTGCTAGCCTTATTTTCTCAATATTGTTTTTTCATTTTCAGAAAAAAGATCTTCAAATTATAAAATATCTTGTACAAGCAAGCAACATGTCCAAAGTTAGTGCTTTGCTTAGAAAAACAAATCAAAATCCAGTGAGCATACTTGAGGAATATGTATACATATTAAAAAGAGGAATACCAAAATCTGAATTTTTTGAATTAATTAAAAAAAACAGAGATATCACAGATGACGAATTAGAAAAATTATATGTTGATTTTTTAGAATTTAAAAATGAGATACAATTGGATAAAATGAGATTATATAGAAAAAATCCTATGTATGTATTAAATTACAACTTACAGATAAAATATGACGATCAAAAAACTGTTTCAGACGCTATAACCCAAGCCAACAATTACTTGGTAGAAAATTTAAATATTTTAAATGAAATTGTTAAAAATCGTGTCATAAATTATTATATGTTTAATTTTGAGCTTAACAAAAGTGATAAAATTAATAACAATAAAAGTGAAATTGATGTCTATGAATTTAAAGTTGACGGCACAGAGGCTTTTCTAGTAACCAAAAATGTATATAAAATATCTGAAAAAAATCTAAATGAATTAACAGCGTATTTCAAATTTAATGAAAGCCCTTTGATAGATGGCATAGATGCATACAAATTCAAAATTATTAAAAAACAATTTAGTAAAATTATTACTCTTTCTTTCTCAATTTTTATAATAATATTTTATTTAATTTGTTTTTTAAAATTAAAAAAAAAATAATATAAAAAATTTATTTTATTCTATTTGAATAACTCCATAAAAAAATTCCGATAGGAAAATAATAAATTGTACTTAACCAATTATTAAAAAAATTACCAGTTGGAATAAAAGGCCATAATGTAATCAACATTGCAGCTAATAAGCAAATTTCAAAATCATTAAAATATTGTTTTTTTTTAAAAGATTTAATCAGATGTAAAGAGCAGAAATATATAAAAGAAAAAAATATAAAAATTAAAAAAATGAATCCAAATATGCCTAATTCTGTTAAAAATTGAAGATAACTATTGTGAGGATGGGTAGAGCAAGAAAACTTTGAAACTTTGTATTTATCATCATTACATAATTTTCTAAAATTTTTAATACCAATTCCAAATAATTTATTATCTAAGTATATATAATATGCAGACTGATATATAGATTGATGAATTGGTGTGAATATGTATAACCTCTTATCTTTATGATCTTTAGTATTATTTTCAGTTTGATTAGAACATGAATCGAAATATTTACAAACCCCTGTTTGTTCAACTGTAAGATCAACAATACGCGACTTTGTATTTTGATTTAAATTTATTAAAATAACAATTATTAAAAGAGAAAAAATTAAAGTAATAAATCTTAATAACTTATGATTCTTGATTAAGATAATTATAAAAAAAGCTGATAAATTTAAATAGAACAATGAAGCCCTTTCTCCACTGAGAAATACTAAAGTTTCTGATAGAACAAAAATTATACTTATTAAAATCAATTTTTTTTTAGTTTTAAAAAAAAGTATTGCAATTCCAAAAAATATTGGAAATAATCTGCTTAAATAGCTACCTAAAATTAGTTCATCGCCAAAGAAACTGCTCACTCTTGGACCTGAAGCTAAAGCATACCCAATGATATTTTTACCAAAGAAGTATTGAATATATCCATCAATAATTAAAATCGAAAATGCGGTTACAAAAGAAATTAAGAGGTTATTTAAAATTTTATTATTTTTTTCTAAAAAAAACCAAATCCCTAAGCTAAACAACATAAATCTAATGTAAGATATTGATATTTTTAGTGAGTCAAAATTTTGATTTATAAATAAATTTACGACATTTATATAAATATAAAAAATTATAAAAAAATAGAAAAAATAATTTTTATAATATTTAAATTTTTTTTCCTTAATGCTTAGATACAAAAAAGAAATTCCTATAAAAATTATGGATAAATCTGGTAAAAAGGGACCGGAGATTAAAGTAAAAGGTAATAATATTATGAGGGAAGAGTTAATATTAATTAGATTTAATTTTTTCAGAAGTAACATTGTAAATAAATTCTTATAAAGAAATTTTTGTTTAAAATAAAGACATGTAAAAATTCAATATCTTATATAGCAACATTTAAAAAAAATAGTTGAAAAAATATAAATAAATTTACTATAAATCGTTATAATGTACTAATTTTACAGAAAAAATAGGTTGGCCTAGCAATGCTGAACAGTTAAAAGGTTTTATTAATTTTTTAAATATCACTATGAAAAATAATCTCTGTCGTATCTCAGGTAATAAATTAATAAAAATAAATAATTTTGGAAAACAACCTTTGGGTAATGGTTTTCTTTATGAAAAAGATTTTGCAGATGAATATTTTTTTGAAATGGAGACAGGTTTTTGTAATGAAAGTAAAATGTTTCAATTATTAAGTCAACCAGATCCAAATAAAATGTTTCATGAAAATTATGCATTTTACTCTTCTACATCTAATAAAATGAAAGATCATTTTAAAAAATGGTCTGAGGAAATATTTTTAAGTGATAACTTTAATAAGAATAGTTTTGTTATTGAATTAGGATCAAATGATGGAATATTTATAAATAACTTTAGTGAAAAAAAAATAAAACACTTGGGTATTGAACCATCAAAAAATGTTGCTGACGTAGCAATCAAAAATGGAAATAATATAATAACAGAATTTTTTTCTAGTAGATTAGCCGATAGTATTATTAAAAAACATGGTAAAGCTGATTATTTTTTTTCAGCAAATGTAATGTGTCATATTCCAAATATTTTAGATATTGCAGCTGGAATTGAAAAATGCCTTAATACCAAAGGAATTTTAAGTTTTGAAGATCCTTATCTTGGAGACGTTATAAAAAAAATCACTTATGATCAAATTTATGATGAGCATGTATTTTTATTCTCTGCTCATTCAGTTGAAAATTTATTTAATAAAGTCGGAATGGAGTTAATAAAACTTGAACCACAAAAAACTCATGGAGGTTCAATGAGATATACATTAGGTAAGAAAAATGAACATAAAAAAGATGATAGTGTTCATTATTATTTTGAAGAAGAAAAAAATAATGGAGTTGACAACCTAGATAGAATGCTTGAGTTCAATAAGGATGTACTAAAATCAAAATATGAACTTAATAAATTGTTAAAGAGGCTAAAGTCAGAAAAAAAAAAAATAGTTGGATACGCGGCTACTTCAAAAAGTACAACAATTTTAAACTTTTGTGATATTGGGCCAGAAATTATCGATTTTATATGTGATACAACACCAATTAAAATAAATAAGTTTTCACCTGGAAAACATATTCCCATCAAAGATATGGATGAATTTTCAAGATATAAGCCTGACTATGCCTTACTTTTTGCATGGAATCATGCAGAAGAAATTTTTGAAAAAGAAAAAGATTATTCAAATAAATATGGTAATTGGATTTTATTCGCACCAGAAGCTAGAATTTTATAGATATGACTAAAATAAAAAGTTCTAAATTTGTTGTAATAATTCCAGCAAGATATTCATCATCTAGATTACCTGGTAAACCTCTAAGGTTAATTAATAAAAAGCCATTAATATATTTGACCTGGAAAAATATAACAAAATCAGTGGATAAAAATATTGTTTATGTCGCTACGGATAGTGAAAAAATAAAAAAAGTTTGTGATAATTATGGAATAAGAACTTTAATGACCTCTTCATTATGTAAAACAGGATCAGATCGCGTTTCAGAAGCCTCAAATTTATTCAAAAATAAATTAATAATTAATTTACAAGGTGATGAACCTTTCTTAAAAAAAAAAATGATTAAAAATTTTATAAGTTTCGCATTAAAAAATAAAAACTATGTAACAAATTGTTTTACTAAAATTAAAAAAAAATCTGAGTTTTTTAGTGTTAATATTCCAAAGGTGTTAGTAAATAAAAAAAATTTTCTTCTATATATGAGCAGAAGTTATGTACCAGGTTCAAAGAAAATAAGTTTTAACAAATCTTATAAACAGGTATGTATTTATAGCTTTCCAAGTAATATTCTTAAAAAATATTTTGGTGTAAATAAAAAAAAATCATTATTAGAAAAGATTGAAGATATAGAAATTTTAAGATTTCTTGAAAATGGGGTTGATGTTAAGATGTTAAAAGTTGAAGATAATTTGCTTTCAGTAGATACAAGCAATGATCTTAAAAAAGCAAATCAAATTTCAAAAAGATCATTATAATTTGTATAAAGATACAAGCTAGAGATCATTAAAAAATTTGTATTTTTTAATTGGATAAGAGGAACTTGTAATTGTTACCAGAGGTACTGATTTTAATTTCTCATAAATGTTAATTGTTTCAATCATTTCAGCCTGGAGAACGTTGTTATTTTTGTAACCATCAAATCCAGCTAAATATATTTTTTTTGCTTTCCCAATGTTACAAAGAGCTAGTGCATAAGAAAAAGCTAAATTATTAGGTAAAATGCAACTTTTTTTATAAAAAACAAATTTCTTTTTTTGTACTTTTGAGGAGTATTGTCTAATTTTATTTTTGTAAAATTTATAATTTGGATCATCTGAGAAAATATTATTGGGAGTATATATAGTTTTGTTAATTTTTTTATAATTAATAGAATCAGTTAAAAATCTAAATTTATTAGTAACTATAACACCATGCACTTTTTCTAATAATTCATGGTTATAATTTAAAGATAAAATTATTGGTTTTTTTTCTTTTATAAAATTATTTAACATTATTAGATTTGGCTTAATACTTTCTCCGCCACCAAGAATAACTATATTCTTGTTTTTACACCAATTAAGATTATTCCATTTAAAAGATATATCATTTACCTTTTTAAAATTGAGTATTTTATCTAAAAAATCTTTATTATATGATGACGATGGAATATTCTTCATATGTTCAATAATTTTTAAAATTTTTTCCTTTGAATATTTTTTTTCACTTAACATTTCTTGAACATAAGTAGGATGAATATTATTTTTTGCTGCAAGATAATAAAATGAATTTTGACCCCATTTAAAAAAATTTTTCAGGCTTTGAAATTTATTTACCGCAAGTTTAAATATTTTTTTCGTATTGTATTTTTTTTTTAACTTATGATTAATTTCTGAAAGTAAAAATTCTGTTTCTGCATTTCCAGCACCTCTACCCATTCCGTTAATCGTAGAATCCAAAAAATTAATCTTATTATCAACTGCCGTTAATGAATTAGAAATTGCTTTTCCTTGATTATTATGGGCATGAATACCCAAAGGTTTTTTCCAATTTTTTCTTAAATTAATTATTATTTCTTTTACTTGGTTTGAATCCATATTTCCTAAAGAATCTGCAAAATACAAAATATCTAAATCTTTTAAATTACTTAATTTTTTACTTGCTGAAATAATTTCAGTACTTTTTTTCCCCCCACATTGCATAAGATTGACCGCAATTTGATATCCCTTTTTTTTTGTGATTGTAATTATTTCTTTTAAATCATCTATATTATTAAAATGAGTTGCAAATCTCACTAAAGTAACAGGTGATTTTTTTTTATCATTTAATAATAGGTCTAAACTTTTTTTAATTCCCAGTTTACTTTGAATTATCTCTGAGGTATTGATCATTATAGCAATAGTGCAATTTTTTTTTATTTTTAACATTGAAATTAATTTGTCGCTTACATTAGCAAACGGCCCATAATTATCATTATTTTCTAAACTTCTAAATCCTATTTCGATATAATCCACCTTAGATGAGTTAATTGCTTGAATATATTCTTTTACTAAAGTCTCCTCAAAATCCCAATTGTTATAGTAACCACCATCTCGAAGAGTACAGTCAAGTACATTTACTG
>MDSX01020432.1_pt1 | contig 34747 bp, 41 predicted proteins | sample 811141 | NCBI WGS metagenome assembly MDSX01 (sample SAMN05326642, study PRJNA326480) | marine metagenome | isolation source: seawater | place: Atlantic Ocean: South East | collected 2010
CATTGTGATGTTTTGATAGTTGGTGGTGGTCCAGCCGGTTTAAGTGCCGCACTCGCCGCAGGAAAAACAGGAGCACGGGTCGTCTTAGTTGATGAACAAGATAGTTTTGGAGGAAGCTTAAACAGCAATACGGATTGTACTGTCGATGAGCATACTACTCTAGACTGGAGAAAAAGAACATTAGCTATCCTAGAGGGTATGCCCGAAGTGATTTTGTTAAATAGAACAGTAGCCACCGGATATTATGATCATAATTTTCTGACTTTATTAGAAACAGTAAGTCCTGGACAACAGAACCAATCAGAGTACAAGACACGACAACGACTGTGGAAAATACGAGCTAAACGTGTTGTGCTAGCAACTGGAGCACTCGAACGTCCTTTAGTGTTCAAAGATAACGATCGGCCAGGCATTATGTTGTCCGCATCGATGCGCGCATATCTCAATCAATATGGCGTATCGCCAGGAAATAGAGTGCTATTATTCACTAACAATGACGATGCTTATAGAACAGCCATTTCACTAAAAGAAAATAACATCCCCATTGCAGGTATTGTCGATCTTCGAGAAGACCCCACCGGTGAATTAGTTGATCGTATTAGACATGAAGGAATAGCTCTGTACCCTGGCTATGCCATAGTGTCCACCACTGGCCATTTACGAATTAAATCCGTTAGAATAATGAAACTCAATGACGATGGCACAAAAGTAATTGGGAATGCAAAGGATATTACTTGCGATTGTATAGGTATGTCAGGCGGATGGAACCCAACGGTCCATCTGTTTTCACAGAGTGGAGGGAAACTAGAATGGGACGATAAATTCGAACGATTTCTTCCCAAGATAGCTAACCAACCCCTCATTTCTATTGGTGCATGCAATGGAACTCAGTCATTAAGTGATTGCCTGAAGGATGGATTAAAAGCAGGAGCTGAGTCTGCGAGAGCCACAAATAATAAAGGCCGCGCCCCTGGTACACCGCGGGTTGTAGAATCAAAATGTAATGATGAAAGAGCCATTTGGATTATTCCAAGGGAAAATTCCTATAAAAAAAATGGTAAGTATTTTGTTGATTTTCAAAATGATGTAACCGCGTCAGACATTAGCCTAGCTGCCAGGGAAGGCTATAGATCAGTGGAGCACCTAAAACGCTACACAACAATGGGAATGGGGACCGACCAAGGCAAAACCTCTAATGTAACTGCACTAGCAATTTTAGGTGAAACGCTTGGAACCACAGCTCCAAATATTGGGCATACAACGTTTAGACCTCCCTATACACCGGCAACCATTGGGGCATATGCAGGACGAAATGTAGGGGCATTATTTGATCCAATAAGAACTACGGCAATGCACGAACATCATGAGAAATTTGGTGCAAAGTTCGAGCATGTAAGCCAATGGATGCGCGCTTGGTATTATCCAAAACCAAATGAAACAATGCAACAAACTATTAATAGAGAGGTAAAGGCAGCCCGTGATAGCATAGGCCTATTGGACGCTTCAACATTGGGTAAAATTGACATTAAGGGATTGGATGCAGCTGAGTTTTTGAACCGCATCTATACCAATTCCTGGTTAAAATTAGCTCCAGGAAAAGCTCGATATGGCTTGATGCTCAAAGAAGACGGCATGGTTATGGATGATGGGGTAACAACTCATTTAAATTCTAACCACTATCACATGACAACCACAACAGGCGGTGCCGCTAGTGTTTTAGACTGGCTAGAAGAATGGCACCAGACTGAATGGCCTGATTTAGATGTTTATTTTACTTCAGTTACGGAACATTGGGCAGTAGCGTCAATATGTGGACCAAACTGTCGTAGTTTACTTGCAGAACTAGCCCCAGAACTAGACCTGTCTGATGAAGCATTCCCCTTTATGACGGTTAAAGAAGGAGATGTTGCCGGCATCGCTGCTCGTATATTTCGAATATCATTTACTGGAGAACTGAGTTTTGAAATTAACGTTCCGAGAAGGTATGGGTTAGCGCTCTGGCAAGCGTTGATAGAGAAAGGCGAAAAATATGATATTTGTCCTTACGGTACTGAAGCAATGCACGTACTGCGTGCTGAAAAGGGTTTCATCATTGTAGGGCAAGAAACTGATGGGACAGTCACCCCTCACGATCTTGGAATGGACTGGATTGTATCTAAAACAAAACATGATTTTATAGGCAAGAGAGCGCTGTCTAGAAGCGATATGCTGAAAAGCGACCGTAAACAATTAGTAGGGCTTTTAAACGAAAATGAAAATGAGGTTATTCCCGAAGGATCCCAAATTGTTGAAATGCTACAACCCTCGCCCCCAATGGCAATGATCGGACATATTACATCCAGCTACTACAGCCCAAATTGCAACCGGTCTATTGCCATGGCATTGATCAAAGGTGGAAAAGCAAGAATAGGCAAAACCCTTCATATTCCCCTTAAAAATAAAACTATCAAAGTCAAAGTTACAGATACGCTGTTCTTGGATAAGAATAAAGAGCTTACAGATGGTTGATGTTTCCCCAAATAAAAAAGAAAATGAAGGCATTAGTCCTCTTGATAGCTTGATCAAGCTATCTGGAGGACCTCAAGATGGCGGAATTTGTTTAAAAGAACACCGTCATACTGGTAAACTGGTTTTGAGAGGTAACCCTAACGACAGTCGTTTCACCAAACTGGTCTATAGAGTGCTCGGCAATAAGTTGCCGTTAACTCCAAATACGTTTGTTCAAAACAAACAACAAACAACGATTTGGCTTGGGCCTGACGAGTGGCTAATAAATTGTTTTCCTGGCGACGAAAGCACCATAGAAAACAATCTGAATAACAGTTTGAGTAAGATCTCAAACTCTGTGACAAATGTTTCAGATAATAGCACTATAATTCAGATATCAGGCTCAAAGGCACGGACAGTGATAATGAAGGGGTGTTCTATCGATATACATCCACGAACCTTTCAGCCAGGGCAAGCAGTTCAATCAAATTTAGCATTGGCATTAATTGTTTTGTGGCAGATTGACCAAAAGCCAACCTATAATATTTTAGTGCGATCCAGCTTTTCTTCTTATTTGTGGCAGTGGCTATTAGATGCTGGAGCCGAATTTGGGATTCATATCGAAAAATAAGACTAGTTCAATTAGATAGCAATCGACATAAAGAGAAGAGATGAGCTGTAAACCGCAAACAATTCGTCATGCCTATCTCGAAGAGTATGAGGTAGTCGCAGCATTAGCTGTAAAATGCTATCAGCAATTTGAAGATCAGATTGCCCCAGGCTTGTGGCCAGTCATGAAAGACTGGATCGTTGATACTACAAAATTAAAAAATGGGGGGGAATTATTAATTGCATCTACACATGAATCTATTGTTGGTTCTATTGTATATTATCCACCAAACTTGGAGAGCCACCAACTGTGTCCAACAAACTCGAGCTATGCCGCAGCACTCGCTGTTCTCCCGGATCAAAGAAGGAAAGGGATCGCAAGCTCACTTTTGGAGGCTTGCCACGAATTAGCTAAGTCAGATAAATCAGAACAATTTTGCGTCTCTGCTAGTAGCCTTATGACAGAAGCAACAATGCTATTATTAAAACTCAACTTTCAAAAAATACCTAGGTTCGAGCGTGTCTATGGTTTTGAACATAATTTATTTTTAATTGAAACTTAGTAGCACCGGACTAAACCCTCTACTAATTTGTTTACATTTAGACGTTAGAATCCGGAAAGCTCGCCTTTTTTCTATCTATATAGTCTCGTATCGACTCGTCTATACCTGGATCAATCTCAGGAGTTTCATATTCTAACAGCATTTTTTTAACTCTATCCGCAGTCCGAACCTCAGCGCTTCTACTACCCTCTGCTTCCCATTGCTCAAAAGTAGAATTATCAGCTACTGAAGACCTAAAAAAAGCATCCTCAAAGTTTGCTTGTGTGTGATCACACCCCAAAAAATGAGCTCCAGGCCCTACATCGCGGATGGCATCCATAGCTTGCCCATTCTCTGATAGATCTATTCCATTCATTAAAGTTTGCATCATTGCTAGTTGATCCGTATCCATCAGGAATTTTTCATACGACGAAACTAAGCCCCCCTCTAACCAACCCGCCGCATGGAGCACAAAATTCACTCCAGCCATTATAGTTGGGAAAAGCGTATTCCCCGACTCCGAGGCTGCTTGCGCATCGGGAACCTTAGACCCACATAACGATCCACCTGATCTAAAGGGAACATTGAGACGACGCGCTAACTGTGCACATCCATATAAAACTAGTGCAGGTTCTGGTGTTCCAAAAGTGGGAGCACCCGATTGCATCGACATGGAACTAGCAAAACTTCCAAATATCACAGGCGCTCCCTTCCGACATAGTTGAGAAAATGCAATCCCTGCAAGTGCTTCAGCTAGGGTCTGTGTCAATGTGCCTGCAACAGTTACAGGAGACATAGCACCAGCCAATATGAAAGGCGAAGTCATAACCGCCTGATTTGCCCGTGAGTATGCTTTCAAAGCACCTAACATCGTTCCATCCCAGGTCAAAGGAGAATTCGCGTTGATAAGACTAGTCAGCACTGTGTTTGTCTCTAGAAACTCTTTTCCAAAAAGCAAACGCGCTATTTCTATCGTATCGTTAGCTCTCTCTGGAGCAGTAACCGAACCCATAAATGGTTTATCGCTATATTTAATATGAGCATAAATCATCTCAAAATGTCGTTTATTAACAGGGAGGTCTACAGGTTCGCAAACGGTGCCACCTGAATGATGCATGGCGGGAGAAAGATACGCCAACTTAACAAAATTCTCGAAATCCTTCATTGTGGCATAACGACGACCACCATCTAAATCACGGACGAACGGTGGTCCATAAACTGGTGCAAAAACAGTATTTTTACCGCCAATTTGCACAGAACGTTCAGAGTTTCGTGCTACTTGTGTGAATGTCGGTGGAGCAGTTTTTGCCAGCTCTCTGGCCAATCCACGCGGCATTCTTACTCGTACACCCGTAACATCAGCTCCAGCACCCTTCCATAACTCAAGTGCTTCCGCATCATCTCGAAATTCTATGCCTATCTCTTCGAGTATCGTATCAGCGTTATACTCAATAATCTCTAAACCTTCTTCGCTTAAAACATCATAGATTGGTACTTTTCTGGCAATATACGGAAACTGAACGACTTTTTGCTTACCTCGCAGAGCCCTGCGAGCTCCACTACCACCTCGCGAGCGACGGTTTGCTATATTTTTAATTTCAAGTTCAGACATTCATCCCCCCTTGATCAAACAGTTTCTATAGATATAAATCATTCATATGCTTCAATCGGTGGACAGGAACAAACCAAGTTTCGATCTCCATACACATTATCTATACGCCCAATTGGTGGCCAATATTTATTTTGGTCGGGGTTACCTTTTGGGAAAATAGCTTCCTGTCGAGTGTATTTATAATTCCAGTTTTCCAAAGCTAATACTTCTGCTGTATGAGGCGCATTGGCCAGGGGACTTTCATCGCGAGTTAGTTCGCCTCTTTCAATAGTATTTATTTCTTCCCTAATAGACACCATAGCGCCAATGAACCTATCCAGTTCACATTTTGATTCACTTTCCGTTGGTTCTATCATTAAGGTCCCAGCAACAGGAAAAGACATAGTCGGCGCGTGAAAACCATAATCTATCAACCGTTTCGCTATGTCCTCGACATCGACACCGGTTTCATCCTTAATTTTCCTAAGATCAATGATACATTCGTGCGCTACGAAACCATTATCTCCAGTGTATAGCACCGGGTAATATTGGCTGAGAGCGTTTGCTATATAATTAGCATTTAAGATGGCTATTTCACTAGCCCTCCGCATACCAGATGCTCCCATTAATTTGATATACGTCCAAGAGATGGGTAAAATCCCAGCACTCCCCCAAGGAGCAGCACTTACTGCACCGATCGACTCATCTTGCGTAACACCGAATCTATGTCCCGGTAAAAAAGGTGCCAGATGGGCCGCTACCCCTATAGGCCCTACTCCTGGGCCACCGCCACCGTGGGGTATGCAGAATGTTTTATGCAAGTTAAGATGACTAACATCGGCTCCAAACTCTCCTGGCGCACATAATCCTACTAGCGCGTTTAGATTTGCCCCATCAACATAAACTTGTCCTCCATATTGATGCACGATAGCGCAAATATCCAATATTCCCTCTTCAAAAACTCCGTGAGTTGAAGGGTAAGTAACCATTAACGCCGCTAATGTATCAGAGTATTGTTCTGCTTTCCGTCGTAAATCCTCAACATCAACATTGCCATTTTCATCACAATTTATTACTACCACTTGCATCCCACACATAGATGCTGAAGCTGGATTAGTGCCATGAGCAGAACTAGGGATCAAACAAACATCACGATACCCCTCCGATCTACTTCGATGATAAGCGCGAATTGCTAGTAAGCCCGCATACTCTCCCTGAGAACCAGCATTTGGTTGCAAAGAAACAGCCGCATAGCCAGTGCAACTGCATAACATTTGCTCTAGTTCGTTGATCATATCCATATACCCCTCCACCTGTTCCTTTGGGGCAAATGGATGTATTTGACTGAATTCAGGCCAAGTTATTGGCAGCATCTCGGTAGTCGCATTCAATTTCATTGTACAAGAGCCAAGAGGTATCATTGAACGATCTAGTGCAATATCCCTGTCAGACAGCCTCCTAATATACCTAAGCATCTCTGTCTCTGAATGATATTTGTTAAATACTGAGTGCTCCATAAAACTCGATACTCGGTTCAACGCCTCTGGAATTGCATCCACTATTCTCCTCTCTATCTCGTTGAATGATATTTGTTTCATAGAATCAAATGCCATCAGTGACCAAAGTCGCTCTATTAGATTTTGAGTAGACGTCTCATCTAGGGAAATACCAACTCTATTATCGAAGATCCTTAGGTTTATTTCTTCCACCCGGGCAGCTTCGATTACCGAGCCAGTCCAATCATCAGTTTTCACAATAATCGTATCAAAAAATTGGTCGGTTTCTATTGTATAACCAAGGTCACGAAGACCTTCAGCCAAAATAGCAGTCAAACGATGTGTTCGCCTGGCAATTCTTCGCAGCCCTTTGGGACCGTGGTAAACAGCATACATGGAAGCAATAATTGCTAGCAAAACCTGTGCCGTACATATATTACTAGTAGCCTTTTCACGTCTAATGTGTTGCTCCCTGGTCTGAAGCGCTAATCTATACGCTTTATTCCCGGCCTTATCGATTGAAACACCTACAATCCTACCCGGAATATTCCTTTTATATTTATCCCGAGTTGCAAAAAAAGCAGCATGGGGACCTCCGTACCCTAACGGCACTCCAAAACGTTGGCTTGAGCCTATTACGACATCGGCTCCCCATTCTCCAGGCGCTTTTATCAGGGTCAAAGCGAGTAAATCGGCAGCAACGATAACCATAGTATCCTGTGAGTGAGCCATCTCCGTTATACCAGAATAGTCAGGAATATCACCACTGGTATTGGGGTACTGGAGTAAAACAGCAAACGCTTGATCAACCACTCCCTCTGTCTCATCTCCTATAACAACCCTAATACCAATTGGCTCAGCACGCGTTTGTACAACATCAATAGTTTGAGGATGGCAATTACTCGAAACAAAAAACACATCCCCTTTTGCTTTTGATATTTTCTGACAGAAAACCATCGCTTCTGCAGCGGCAGTAGCCTCATCTAGTAAAGAGGCATTTGCGACCTCCATTCCGGTTAAATCGCAAACCATTGTTTGAAAGTTCAATAACGCTTCCAACCTACCCTGCGAAATCTCTGGTTGATAGGGCGTATAAGCGGTGTACCAAGCCGGATTCTCTAAAATATTACGCAAAATAACCGACGGAGTATGCGTGGAACTATACCCCATACCAATCAGCGATTTTGATACCTTGATACGATCCGTATAACTTCGAAGCATAGAGAGAACACCGACTTCACTGATTGGACCCGGAAGATCTAGCGGTTTATCAGTAAAGATAGCTTTGGGAACTGTTTGTTTAATCAATGAATCGAGACTAGCTACACCGATAGCATCGAGCATCTCTTTCTGATCTTTTTCTGTGGGGCCTATGTGACGCGCACTGAATCCATTATCACTATCGAGCTCAGAATTTTTTACAGTCATCCAGACTTCCTCAGGTTAATATCTATCTAAACTACAAGGTACTAATTATTATTTAATGCTGTCTAAAAACTGTTTGTAGCTAGCCAAGTTCATTAGATTATCTAATTCTTCAGGGTTATGCAGTGTCATTTTAAAAATCCAGCCGCTTTCTAATGGGTCATTATTGATCATTTCCGGGGCGTCCTCCAGTAATGCATTTGCCCCAATAATGAGGCCAGATACAGGAGAAAAAATATCGCTGGCCGCTTTAACAGATTCCACAACCGCAACTTCTTCATCTTTCGCTACATCTTCATTCTCTTTGATCACTTCCACAAACACTATATCACCTAATTGTTCCTGCGCGAAACCTGTTATCCCCACTGTCCCAGTTTCACCATCAACGGTGATCCATTCATGTTCTTTAGAGTAATATGTCTCAGCCATCACTTTCTCCTTCAAAATCTAAGCTCGTTTATAATTTGGGGTAATAAAAGGTAAATCAACAATTGTGGCAGGTAGCAAGTTACCTCTTACTAGAACTGACACTTGTGCACCTATAGCAATACTATGGTTTTGTACGTACCCCATCGCGATTGGCGCCCCTACTGTTGGGCCAAATCCGCCACTTGAAATACTGCCTATTTTTTTTTCTTCTAAATCAAAAATTTCAGTACCTTCTCTAGCGGGGGCACGCCCATTAGGACGAATTCCGACCCGCCGAGTTGGCGCCCCATCTCTCAATTGTCGCGTTATATTTTCGAGTCCCGGGAAACCACCATCTTGCCGCCTTCGCTTTCCTATAACCCAACCTAAGTCTGCCTCAATTGGAGTGATGGTTTCATTCAAATCCTGTCCATACAGACATAATCCTGCTTCAAGTCGCAACGAGTCCCGCGCGCCTAATCCAATTAATTCTGCGCTCTCGTGACTTAAGATCGTTTCAGCAATCTCCATAGCCATATTTGCAGGCATAGAAATTTCAAAACCATCTTCCCCCGTGTAACCTGACCGAGTTATAAAGCAATATTCTCCACAAACAGAAAACTCTCCTGAAGACATAAACTTCAAATCTGCAACACCGGGGGCGATAGTCTCTAGAATCATCTCAGACATGGGACCCTGCAGGGCTAGTAGGGCTTTATTCTCCAATTCCTCTACATCGCACTGTAAATTATCTTTCATAAATTGGAGGTCTTTTTGGCGACACGCTGCATTTACAACAATAAGAATATGATCCCCTGCATCGGTAACGATCAGGTCGTCTATAATACCCCCATTAGCATTTAAAAAAACGGTATATCGCATGCGTCCAGCGTTAAGAGATTGAATATCTCCCGGGACCAAAGCCTCTAATTCGCGCTTTACTGAACTACCTTCTAGACGGACCTGTCCCATATGAGACACATCGAACAAACCAGCTTTTGTTCTTGTATGGATATGCTCTGCTTTCACACCTAAATTATATTGAAGAGGCATGGAGTACCCAGCAAATTCTACCATCCTAGCCCCAGAGCGAAGATGTAACTGATTTATTGGCGATAAGTTGAGTTTAGATTCTGTCATAGCTTCCCCTATATACCAAGCGTCCTCGTTCTCGACTTAACGAAAACGAATACCCCCTCTGTCGAAAACCTGAGAGATTCACTTCCTGCTATACTTGACAGGATAGCTTACACCTTCGGTGAGGCACAGAAACTCCATACCTACTTTCCAGAGGTTCCTAACCTTAAGGTCCTTTTGCCTGAGAGATTCCGGGGTGGTTGCTCCTTCGGCGACATCTGCAACCCAATGGGTTCGGTGTTCTCTTCCTCAAGGGTTATCGGATTTATCTACTAACACTAGCGGGTTAATCATGAAGGGGAAAGAGTTGATTTAAAATAATCCCAAATACTGCAAGAAGCAGAAATTTTAATGAATTCGGTAGTTTCGATTTTAAATTTGCTAAAATTCAAGCTATCGAATCTAATAATCATAACAAACTAAGAAAAAAAGGGTTTCTATGTCTTGGAATGAAGAAATTAACGAAATTTTACGTAAACGTTCAATAGCTCTGGACCAGGGTGGACAAGAAAACATTAAACGACAGCATGCAAGAGGCCTGTTTACTATTCGGGAACGTATAAATATTTTATTGGATGATAATTCATTCAAGGAAGTTGGACCTATATCTGGTGGAGCAGAGCGAGAAAGCGATGGCTCCCTAAAAAGTTTTTCACCGGCTAATTTTATTTTGGGTTTTGGAAAAATAAATGACAATCGCTGTGTCATTGGCGGCGAAGATTTCACAGTACGCGGCGGATCACCAAATGAAGCAGGACTGCGTAAAAGCATTTATACTGAGGACTTAGCACTACAACATTTAGTCCCGCTTATACGCCTTCACCAGGGCGGGGGTGGGAGTGTAACAGGTAGTGGCGGCGGGTCAAAAGTAATAGGGAGTCCAGTATTTAGCACACCGCGGTTCAAATCCGTGGCACGAACCATGTGGTCTATCCCCGTTGCCACAGCCGCTCTGGGAGCAGTGGCGGGATTACCCGCAGCAAGACTGGTTGCGTCCCACTTCTCGGTTATGACAAAAGAAAGTAGCCAGGTACTTGTTGCAGGTCCCAAGGTAGTAGAACGAGCTTTAAAAGAGAATATTACAAAGGAAGATATGGGTGGAGCTCATATCCATACCCGGAATGGTGTAGTCGATAATATTGCTGAAGACGAGCATGATGCTTTTGAACAAATAAAACGATTTATGTCCTATATGCCCAAAAATGCCTGGAGCACGGTCACACCCTGTATTTGTAGCGACCCTAGTAATCGAAAAGAAGATATTCTTTCCACAATAATCCCAAAGGATCGAAGAAAAATATACGACATGAGGAAAATTATTTCTCTAGTAGTTGATCAAGGATCTATTTTTGAAGTGACTAAGAATTATGGGAAAGGCCAAATAACATGCTTCGCACGACTTAACGGGCACGCAGTTGGTATTTTTGCTAATGATTGTCGTTATTATGCAGGTTCTATGACCGCCGGTGGATCTCAAAAAGTACAACGTTTTATAAAAACCTGTGAAACTTTTAATTTACCAATTGTCAGCTTTGTAGACGAGCCTGGGTTTATGATAGGATTAGAAGCAGAAAAGGCTGGAACTATACGATATGGGACAGGTTTAGTACTTACAGTTGCTGAGTGTAAAGTTCCCTGGGCATCTGTAATTGTCCGAAAATCATTTGGGGTAGCTGCGGTAGCCCATTATGGGCCTGACGCTTATGTGTTGGCATGGCCATCTGCAGAAATGGGTGCTGTCCCCGTGGAAGGTGGCGTTGCTGTAGCATTTGCACGCGAGATAGAGAACCATCCAGACCCAGAGTACCGGAGGCGAGAATTGGAAGCTTCGATGGCAGGTCGTTACTCAGCAATTCCCCGCGCGGAATCATTGTCGATCCATGATCTTATCGATCCAAAAGAAACCCGCCCCGCATTATGCGAATGGATCGACATAGCTATTGAAACCATACCCGATATAATCGGCCGTAAAGGGCGATTATATCGATAAATCACCTTCTGTTCTTTAGGTTAAAGTTAACTTGGTTTTTACTTAATTGAAAACCTATTAAAATTTTATAATCACTAAAGTCACTATTTAATAGTTTGGGGAAGAAAGGAGTTACAACCTGATTCTGGACTATTTCCGGTTTTTTGCTAGAAAAAGGAATGTTCAAATTAAAGTTTTCCTTAGCTAATATGCGACCACCAGGGTCTACCGCAGCTACAAAATAAGTAATATCAACCAGTGTTTCTTTTTTTATATCTGCCAGGCGGGATACTATTTGAAAACTTGCCTCAATGCTCACACCATCCCGACTGAAATCACACTTAACGCCTAAACCTCTCATTTGAGATGAAAATAGACCCTTTGAGGGATTTGATTTAACTAAGTCCGTTAAAAGCGTCATTCGGTCCAAACCGTCAACAAACTTGACAGATGGACAAACAGCACTCTCGATTGGATTAGAGGAACAACCAGATACTGCGGTAAGTAGCAGCATTGATAATATGGAGATTAAAAATTTATTTTTTATCATAAAGTTTATCGGCCTCTATTAATCAGTTAGCAAAATCAGGTATAGAAATATACCATTACAATCCTACTTAACCTATGATTGGTATAATTTTTTTTGTACCATCCATCTCGAATTTAAATGAGGACAAAAGTTGTTTCATGATCGAACATAATCTTACCGTTCGTCTAGCCTCACCAAGAGGGTTTTGTGCTGGGGTCGATCGAGCAATACAAATTGTCGAAGAATGTCTCAAAAAATATGGCTCACCGGTCTATGTTCGGCACGAGATTGTTCATAATAGGTTTGTTGTCGAAAGCCTGGAGGCAAAAGGTGCTATTTTTGTCGATGAATTAGAAGAGGTGCCGGCAGGTGTTCCAGTAATATTTTCAGCTCATGGAGTACCTAAAGAAATTCCAAAAGAAGCAGAACGAAGAAATTTAGTTTATCTAGATGCGACATGCCCTCTTGTCAGCAAAGTACATATAGCAGCAGAACGTCATTACCAAAATGATAGACATATAATTTTAATTGGGCATGCAGGACACCCCGAAGTAATTGGCACTATGGGCCAATTACCAAGCGGTTCTATCTCCTTGGTGGAAACAATTAACGATGTCCCCAAACTTTGTGTCCCCAAGGATAAAAGTTTGGCCTACATCACTCAAACAACACTATCTCTCGATGATACAAAAGCTGTCATTGAAGCATTAGAGGGCCGGTTTCCAAACTTAATTGGCCCCGCAAAACAGGATATTTGCTATGCTACGACTAACCGTCAGCAGGCTGTTAAAACAATATCTATAGGTTGCGATGCACTTATCGTAATAGGTGCTCCAAACTCTTCTAACTCAAAACGACTTGTAGAGGTTGCTGCAATGAATGGCTGCCCAGACTCTAGGTTAATTCAGAGAGCTTCTGATATCGAGTGGAATTGGCTGGCTACCAAAAAAGTATTAGGAGTAACTGCCGGTGCCTCAGCGCCTGAGGTTCTTGTTGAAGAAGTACTGCAAGCCTGCAAGGACAGGTTTAATGTCACAGTCGAGGAAGTTACAATTACCCGAGAAGATGTTATTTTTAAGTTACCAAAAGAATTAGCAAAATAATGGCGGTATACACGAAAATAAATAATATTGAGTTAAGGCAATTTCTTTCTCAATACGATATAGGTGAATTGGTAGCATTTGCGGAGATAGCAGAAGGTGTTGAAAACTCAAACTTTCTTGTTCAAACTACAAAAGGACCATTTATTCTTACATTATATGAAAAAAGAGTAGATCCAGACGACTTACCCTTTTTTCTCCAGCTATTGACACATCTATCTGAACAGGATGTTTCCTGCCCTATTCCAGTGAGGAAAAGAGATGGTAAAATTCTCAATCAACTTAACCAACGTCCCGCTGCCATTGTAACTTTTTTAGATGGAACTTCACCAAAAGCGACTACACACATTCATTGTGAGGCGGTGGGAGTTTCTATGGCAAAAATGCATAGCGCTGGGAAGCATTTCAAAATGCAACGAGAAAATTCTCTAAGTATTAAACAATGGAGACCGCTTCTTAACTCCTGCGATCTCCTTAATAGACCCATTTATCTAAAGTTGTATAACGAACTAAATGAAGAGCTAAACTGGTTAGAAGCTAATTGGCCATATGATTTACCAAAGGGAATAATTCATGCCGACCTATTTCCAGATAATATCTTTTTTTTAAATGGCAACCTATCTGGTGTAATAGATTTTTATTTTGCCTGTACCGATTTCCTTTCATATGATCTAGCAATAAGTATTAATGCATGGTGCTTCGAAGCCGATGAAACCTTCAGTACTGAAAAATCTAAGACTATGGTGCATGCCTATCAAAGCCAACGCTCTTTATCATCAGATGAAATTACATGTTTCCCAGTACTTATGCGAGGTAGTGCTATTCGTTTTTTACTGACCCGGCTTTATGATTGGCTTAATCACCCGCCAGACGCGTTTGTAAAACCGAAAGACCCCATGAGCTATCTTAAGAAATTACATTTTCACCAGAAAGTTCAAAGCCCCAAAGAGTATGGGTTTGTGATTTGACTAAAGTCATCATTTTTACAGATGGGGCTTGCAGTGGCAACCCTGGGCCTGGCGGTTGGGGCGCATTATTAAAACATGGGGCCAATAAAAAAGAACTATCGGGCGGAGAAGCAGAAACTACTAATAACAGAATGGAAATGATGGCGGCTATTAAAGCCCTTGAATCTCTTAAGCGTCCAGTAAATATCGATTTATACACTGATAGTGTTTACGTTAAAGACGGCATTACAAAATGGATACATAACTGGAAAGCCCGAGGTTGGAAAACAACGAATAAGAAGCCCGTCAAAAACATAGATCTATGGCAACGGTTAGAACTTGCTATGCAACCGCATGTAGTTCATTGGCATTGGGTCAAAGGTCACGCAGGGCATAAAGAAAATGAACATGTAGACGAACTAGCTAGAAATGCTATCCCCCAGAAAAGACTCGGCGTATCAAGCGAAAACTAAAGATAAACGTCACGGTTTATCCAGATTATCAAGCCATAGCTTGTATTGATTGCAAAAAACTTCTTGTTTCTATCGCACAGTCTCTTGCATGACTACATGCTATCCCATGGCGCGCTTTGGGTATTAATTTGAGTTGCCCAGCGGGTAATAAGGCCTTCAATTCAACAGGGATATCAAGAGGGATAAAGGGACTAGAATCCGGATGCATCAGCAAGACTGGCGATAAGATTTTATTCAACTCAGGAGTAAGGTCGCTAGTTACTAATAACCTTGCCATCTCTAGGATACTTTTTGGATCGCTATTGCATTGAGCTTTATGAAACCAATCAAGAGTATCATCTGTCACAGAGTTGGGGAAAAATCGTTTTTCCAGCATGTCTGATGACCAAGATTCAAGACTATCATCTACAATTTGATGTTTCCAGGCGCTTACATGCTGAAGATTACCACCACGGTGCGCTGTGGAGCATGTTGCGATGGCTTTTATCTTGTCCTGCATTTTACTGGCCGCATAAAGGGCTATTGTGCCTCCCATAGACTCCCCTATTAGAACGATAGAAGTTTTATTTTCTTTTTCTGCGATGGCAGAAATAACATGATGATAAAAATTAAAATTTAGGTTTCCATTTGATTTCCAAGGCTCAGATTTACCATGCCCAGGAAGGTCCAGGGTAATAATCGGATAATAACCCGCTAAAAATGGCAACCACTCACCCCAAATATTTCTGTCTGCGCCAACACCATGAATAAACATTAAACAAGTTGTGTTATCTCTCCATGCTGGCGTTATATCAAAGCTATTATATTCCACCCTTTGGTGATCAATAATTACATTGGCGATAGCACGTCTCCTTGTATTTTCCCGTGAAGCAAATATACATTTAAGAGTTCCTTAGCCTCTTGTCATAGTGGGATATTGTCATGTTTCTTCCATGGGTTCTCTAACTTTTTATTTTTAAGCATAACGAATGCCCTTGCTATTCGACTTCGAGTATTTTGAGGCATTATGATATCGTCGATATATCCACGAGTACTTGCAACGAAAGGGTTAGCAAATTTCTCCCCATATTCTGCAGTACGGGATATGATTTTATCTTCATCCCCCAAATCAGAACGGAAAATAATTTCTACTGCACCCTTAGCTCCCATCACAGCTATTTCCGCAGTTGGCCACGCAAAATTGACATCACCACGAAGATGCTTAGAACTCATCACATCATAAGCACCCCCATAAGCCTTCCGCGTTATTACAGTTACCTTTGGAACAGTCGCTTCCGCGTAGGCGAACAGCAATTTTGCACCATGTTTTATAATTCCATTGTATTCTTGCTGTGTCCCTGGCAGAAACCCTGGAACGTCCACAAACGTTAATATTGGGATATTGAAACAGTCACAAAATCTTACAAACCGACCTGCTTTTTTTGATGAGTCTATATCCAAGCAACCAGCCAATACCATAGGTTGATTAGCAACAACCCCTACAGTCGCTCCGTTAATACGGCCAAAACCTATGAGTATATTTCCAGCAAAATTAGGTTGAATTTCGAAAAAATCTTCCTCATCTAACACCTTTAAAATAAGCTCTCTAATATCGTAAGGCTTATTTGCATTATCCGGGATTAAGGTATTTAGGGACGGCTCAGGTCTCTCGGCTGGGTCAGCTGAATCCCAACTCGGAGGTTGTTCCGTGTTAGAACTTGGGAGGAAATCCATAAACCGGCGAAGTTGAATTAATGCTTCTACGTCATTTTCAAATGCTAAATCTGCAACACCCGATTTGCTCGAATGTGTTATGGCTCCTCCCAATTCTTCATGTGTGACAGTCTCATGAGTTACTGTTTTGACTACATCAGGCCCAGTCACAAACATATAAGAAGTATCTTGCACCATAAAAATAAAGTCAGTCATCGCGGGAGAATAAACCGCGCCACCGGCACATGGTCCCATAACCATAGATATTTGAGGAATCACTCCAGACGCGAGGACATTGCGCTGAAAAACTTCAGCATAACCGCCCAGTGATGCGACACCTTCCTGTATACGAGCCCCTCCAGAATCATTCAATCCTATTACTGGCGCCCCAACCTTCATCGCCTGATCCATAATTTTACAGATTTTTTCTGCATGTGCTTCCGACAACGCCCCGCCAAAAACTGTGAAATCTTGACTAAACACGAAACAAAGGCGGCCATTAATAGTTCCATAACCAGTGACGACTCCATCTCCTGGTACTTTTTGTTCTGCCATGCCAAAGTCGCTGCACCGATGTTCGACAAACATGTCCCATTCTTCAAACGATCCCTCATCAAAGAGAACATCTATTCGCTCGCGAGCCGTCAGTTTCCCTTTTTCATGCTGCGCATCAATACGACGTTTACCGCCTCCCTTTCGGGCCTCTGCTCTTTTAGCTTGTAAACTCGTTATAATATCCTGCATTTTTTAATCACCGTAATCGCAAATTTAATCGAAATTTCAGATAATATTAAACAATATACTTACGTCTGCTATTTTCACTTTACGCTGTCAATAAAGCAATAAAATTAGACGCTTCAGACATTTCCTGTTTAGTATTTTTTAGCTTGGACATGACTTCATGGTCTTCTCCCCAACGCTCAATTTGATATAGCGTATCAAGTTGAGCCGCTTTAATACTCTCATCAAGATTAATGTACCCCTCAATAACCGCGAGGCCTATAATTACAGAGCCAGAAACTGAAGTTAACTCGTGAAGCGCGACAAGACTAAAAGAGTTATACTGAATAATTTTAGCGCGTATCGCATTTATTGAGCTGTCTGGTTGCTTCAAGGGCATAATGCCAGCTGTAACCAACAATTCTGCATTAATAGTAACCTTTGCCCAGTCTAGGAGAGGTTGCCAAATACGATGCTGACGATCCACTAGTTCTTCTGGCTCAAATGCTCGATAACATAGTAAATCTGTACTCCCATAGGCCACTATCGAATCAATAACTTCCATCCGTTGTGGGGCTACTCTATCAATTGCAGTTGACGCTAATGACATGTTAGGCATTTTAGGGGGCTGAATAAGTTCATTCTGTTGTTGCCATTCTGAAGCTACTTTATCAGCAAGCTGCTGATTTGGTAGTAAAAGTGATCTCTTTCCAGGAGTTAGCAATGGCTTTCCATCTAGAGTTACGATGAAAAATTCCTCCGCATTCTCTACAGTCACTTTTTTATAAAACCTTTTCATTCATAGCTCCTGATTTGTAAGTAATTACAATTACGGATATAAAACAAATCAAGTCCGTTTTAATTATGTTTTGCTAGGTAAATCAATGAATGGGTCTTTATAGGCTTTAAGTTCAAAACCTAACAGGCCCCATGCCCTCGACATGTGTTCGGGCAGGGCCGCTTCTACAAATAATTGAACTCCGTTAGGTCGCGGCAAACATATATCCCGAGCGTGTAAATGAAGTTTTCGAGAGAGCCCCTCTGATTCTAGAAACGCCCCTTCGCCACCATATTTTCCATCACCAAGTATAGGGGTCCCCAAAGCCATCATATGCACCCTGAGTTGATGAGTCCTGCCCGTCCTTGGACGTAATGCAACCCAGGATGCTTTATTCCCAAGTTTCTCTATTATCCCATAATCCGTTACAGCTCGTTGTCCTTCACTTTTATCAATCATCATTTTCTCACCATACTTTCCAGGTAACTTAGATATTGGCAGATCAATTCTGCCAGTCACTGGGCGAAGCTCTCCAACAACTATACCCCAATAAGTTTTGTTAGCGGATTGCTCTCTAAAAGCCTGAGTAAGCCACCTAGCTGCCTGTCTAGTTCGCCCCAGTAAAAGTACCCCAGATGTGTCTTTATCTAATCTATGTACCAATCGAGGTCTTTGATCTGATTCAAACTTAAGTGCGTCAAGCGCGCCATCAATATGCTTTGTGGTGCCAGTTCCACCCTGCACAGGGATCCCAGGTGGTTTATATATAGCGAGAACTTCATCATCCTTATAAAGAATAGAACTCTTTAATAGTTCTTCGAGCAAATTATCTTTTTTATTAATACGTTGCTCTTTCCAATGTGGTTTCTTAGGACTTGATACGCTGTCTAGTGGCGGGACCCGGATGGACTGCCCAATGCTTAAACGGTGATTAGATTTTGCTCGCTTGCCATCTACTCTGATTTGGCCTTTTCTCAAAAGTTTTTGCAGAGCGCCATGAGTAACGTCTGGGAAGTAGCGCCCAAACCAGCGGTCCAGTCGAAGATCAGCATCGTCTGACCCAACTTGGATGATACGTACCTCACTCATGACAGCGTAGTTCTCATAATATAAATACCTAAAAGTAGTCCTAGGATCGAGAATATAACTGAGGACAGGATATAAACGCTGGCACTCAGGAAGTTTCCACGTTCAGCTAGGATAAATATATCCAGGGCAAAAGCAGAAAATGTAGTGAAAGCACCCAAAACGCCCACCATAAAAAAAGCACGCCATTCGACATCTATATTGAGCCTAAGATTCATAAATTCGTAGGAAATACCCATTAAAAAACAGCCTAAAATATTAATGACTAGTATATTGTATATAAAATCCCCACTAATAAATCGCATAAATAATTGAGACAATTGAAAACGAGCTAGTGCACCAATGGCACCGCCAATGGCAACTGCAAATAAAATCTTCATAGAATAGCCCTACTACTTAACACCAAATATCCAACCTTCATAATTTTTTGCTGAGGAACATATATCAGGGGCAGACCATATGGTGGGATTAGACGCTAAATTACGCAGCGCCGCCGCCGATAACAAGGCATCGGGTTCATCTTCTCGATTGGGAGTCCAATCTTCTGATAAAGTTTTTGATCCAAAAAATTCTAAAGCGGTATTAATAGTCTCTGGATTCCTCCAATGTTGTGGATTAGTCCCCGCTTGTTTAAAATAAAGACGCGGAAAGATCTCAACAGCAACAGAATTCCCTGTTTTCTTCTCAAACGGCCAAATTGTAATTTTTTGATTAAGATTGTTTTTTAGTCTATGTAAAAATCGCATTCCAGCCAAAGAACCCGTTCCTACGTTCGCGGCGCCAATACATTTCATAACCGGATGTGGTGTAGTTACTTTTCCACAATAAAGCTCTGTAACACGCTTTCTCGGTGCATAAAGGTCTCCCTTCCCATATGGAGATAGAAAATAGCGATGAAACGAAAGTTCTTTTCTTTGATAAAAAGAACCCCCATAAAAATTGTCCCCCTCTTGGCATGTATCTTCAATTAACGCCCATAAGTCCATTACATTTTTAAAGTTCATTTCAATACCCGGAAAATAACATCCTAAATCTGCATGTGCATATGCAAAGGCAAAATCAAATCCGACAAGCACTTTGCTTTTTTTTATGGTCCTTGATAACCAAATCAGAACCTCATTACGGCCCCACCATTTTCCTTTTGGAGGCGGGATCAGTTTTGGGGCGGCGGCACCAGCCTCCGCTACAGCTACTTGCAAACCAGGCTGGTTTGGCCCTTTGGCACCCGACCAATCAATACCTATAAACTTATCAAACTTTACCTTGATCATTGGTTCTTAATTTGGCGAAGTTTATCCCAATAGGATAGTCTTTTGATTATTTCCCTCTCAAAACCGCGCTCGATAGGTTGGTAAAACTTTTCTGGGACCAATCGGTCAGGGAAGTAGTTCTGCCCAGAAAACCCTTGTTCACTATCGTGGTCATACTTATATTCTTTGCCATAGCCAAGATTTTCCATAAGTCTTGTGGGCGCATTTAGAACATGAAGAGGTGGCGATAATGATCCTGATTTTTCGGCACTTGCTTTAGCAAGATTAAGAGCCTTATGAGCGGCATTTGATTTTGGAGCGGTGGCTAAATAAATAACACATTGAGCAAGTGCTAAGTCGCCTTCCGGCGACCCCAAACGCATATAAGCATCCCAACAGGCTAATGCTTGTGTAATAGCGTTTGGGTCTGCTAGCCCAATATCCTCTGAAGCAAAGCGCACCAACCGTCTAAATATATATGATTTATCTTCACCTCCCACCAGCATGCGGGCAAGCCAATATAGTGCCGCATCTGGGTCTGCACCTCTTAGAGACTTATGCAGAGCACTTATCAGGTTAAAATGCTGATCCTTATGCTTATCGTAAATCGGTGCTCGGTGGTTAATAACAGTAGCTAACTCTTCAGGTTCCAGTTGGGTTCCAATTGGGAGATGAAAAAGTTCCTCAACCATATTTAATAGAAACCTACCATCACCATCCGCCATTAATTTAAGACTGTTACGTCCAGATTCACTTAAAGGAAGCGCCTTCCTTTCCTTTTCCTCAGCAGCTTGCATCAAGAGTTCTAAGGCTTCATTATTTATACTATTCATTATGAAAACCTGGCACCGAGATAAAAGAGCTGAGTTGAGTTCGAAGGAGGGGTTTTCAGTAGTAGCTCCGATTAAGGTGATGGTTCCCTCTTCCACATAGGGGAGAAAACTATCTTGTTGTGCCTTATTGAAACGATGGATCTCATCAATAAATAGTAACGTTCTCTGACCAATTTCTTTTCTTCTATTTGCTCGTTCAAAAACCTTCCGGAGATCAGTCACACCAGAAAATACCGCAGATAATTGCTCAAACTCTGCATTAATATTATCACAGAGTAATCGTGCTAAGGTGGTTTTACCGCACCCTGGCGGTCCCCATAAAATCATAGATGGAACCCGCTTTTGACTTAACATTCTTCCTATTGGAGCAGTTGCACCTAATAAATGATCTTGCCCTACTATCTGGCTTATACTTTTAGGACGCAAACGGTCTGCCAAAGGTTGTGATCGGTTTTCCATAAATAAATTATTCATATAATTAGCCAGGAATTTCTGTATTGAGTATTCTGCTTCCTCGTCTAATTGTAATTTTCCATTTACTTCTTTGTTTGCGCAACGCTTTTCTTATATCTTGAACAGTCTCTATCGATCGCCCATTGACTTTAATTAAAATATCCCCCCGTCGCAAACCTAGGTTGTCTGCAATACTACCACGACGCTGACCTAAAACTATTACACCAAGCCGCATATCATCCAGTTTTTCCTTTAACGCAAAGGCTGGAGATAAATTGGCAACTCTTGCACCATTAAATGGATTATTCCCACTTATATTCAGTATGTCAGGTTTAGGTAAATTTGGCGGTTCCTGTAAATTTATACGTGCATTAAGGATTTTCCCTTTCCGTAATAATCTAGCAACCGTAGTCTCACCAAGAGGCAGAGTTGCAATTCTATAACGCAATGCATCGGTATCAGTTATTGTTTTTTCTCCAATCGCAATTATAACATCGCCTATAATCAATCCGGCATTATCTGCAGGGCTGTCCGGAAAAATATCATTCACAACTACACCAATTGGTTTATCTAAACCAAACTCTGCAGAAAGATCAGAGTTTACGGTTTGGCCCGTGGCTCCTAACCAGGGTAGTATTAATTTACCTTTGTTAGCCGCCTTCACTACAGTTTTCACCATATTAGACGGTACAGCAAAACCAATACCTACAGACCCGCCACTATTTCCCTTATTACTAAAAATAGCAGTATTAATACCAATTAGAGTGCCATCCATTGCTATCAACGCTCCACCAGAATTTCCTGGATTAATAGATGCGTCCGTCTGTATAAAAAAACTATAATCTGTTATGCCAACAGCTGTTCGAGCTAGAGCCGAAATTATTCCACTTGTCACAGTTTGGCCAACACCGAAAGGATTACCGATAGCCAGAACCAAATCTCCAACACTTATAGTATCTGAGTCACGCATTCTTATGAATGGTAATTTTTCTTGGCCCACGTTGATTTTTAAAATCGCTAAATCTGTCTGTTCATTTGTAAGGAGAATTTTTGCTTTAAATTGGCGTCGATCGGACAATACCACCCTGATCTCACTAGCATTATTGATCACGTGATTGTTCGTCACGATAAGCCCCGCCTCATCGACAATCACGCCAGAGCCAAGAGCCTGCCGGCTTTGTTTACGGGGTTTTTCTGAGAAAATATCCCCAAAAAACTGACGGAAAAAAGGATCCCCAAACAAGGGTGAGATATTTCTTTGCTGAGATTCTGTTTTAGCAAATATATTAACAACAGCCGGGCCAGTCTGGCGCACTAAGGGAGCGAAACTGAGTTGCATCTGTACTTGCGATTTGGGGATATCAGCGGCGTTAACTAACGTCCATGATACCGAGTAACCGAAGATCAAGAAAAGTATAAAGACGGATAACTTGTGTTTTTGAAAATAAATGACCCAGACCCAGTTTTTAATTAGCCAACACCACCTTGATCTATTTTTTTACCCAATTATTTTCTAGTTTACTCGCATCTCTGCCAACAATACAAAAATTGTAACCTTGCAATATAAACTTGCAACCAAAATCTACACGGCTAATAACGTTCATTCCCTATATTAGTCGCCAAATTACCCAGATAATATCATATATCTTGTTGCCGTGGTTAAATTGCCGCCGGCATAACCGCATTTCCATCATCCTCACTGACCGATACTACCCCAGAATCAAGACCACGGGCCTCTTCGTCCCTATCTACCAGCTCTATAACTGCCATCGGCGCACTGTCACCATACCTGAAACCAGCTTTCAAAACTCTTGTGTACCCGCCATTTCGTTCTTTATATCGCACACTCAGCGTGTCAAATAATTTTTTTGTCATGCCCTCATCACGTAATCTAGCAAACGCTAATCTACGTGCATGTAAACTATCATTTTTACCTAGCGTAATTAGTTTTTCGACAACCCCACGCAAGTCCTTGGCTTTTGGCAAGGTCGTCACAATCTGTTCGTGCTTTATTAGTGCGTTTGCCATGTTCTTAAACATAGCTTTCCTATGACTAGATGTTCTATTCAAGCGGCGACCAGCCTTACCATGACGCATTTACTCTACTCCCATTTTTTCTTTTTTAAGCCCTTTAATTTTTGACTTAAAATGGTTCTTCCACCCGTCGAGCCAATTCCTCGATATTTTCTGGTGGCCAATTCATAACATCCATTCCAAGGGACAACCCCATCGTTCCAAGTACTTCCTTTATTTCATTTAAACTCTTACGGCCAAAATTCGGTGTTCGAAGCATCTCTGGTTCACTTTTTTGTACTAAGTCACCGATGTAAACTATATTGTCGTTTTTCAAACAATTAGCAGACCGCACGGATAATTCCAACTCATCAACCTTTCGAAGTAAGTTACGATTAAACGGTAATTCCTGTGCTTCGTCTTTCTCAACCGCTTGGTTTGGTTCCTCAAAATTAATAAACAGCTGGAGTTGATCCTGCAGTATTCTCGCAGCATACGCCATAGCATCCTCGGGTGTCATTGACCCATCGGTTTCTAAATTTAATGTGAGTTTATCGAAGTCTGTTACTTGACCTACACGCGTATTTTCAACCTTGTAAGAAACTTGTCGCACAGGACTAAAAACTGCATCAACTGGGATTAAACCTATCGGCGTCTCCTCGCTTCGGTTAGTGTTTGCAGCCACATATCCTTTACCAGACTCAACCGTAAGCTCCATCGTAAGTGTCGCGCCTTTATCTAAGGCACAAAGAACTAGATCAGGATTCATTAACTCAATATCAGGGCCTGTCTCAATCATACCCGCTGTTACTTCTCCTGGCCCTACTGCTTTTAACCTCATTTTTTTCGGTCCTTCATCATCCATCCGAAGGGCCATTAATTTAATATTTAATACCATATCAGTCACATCTTCGCGCACGCCCGGAATAGTTGTGAACTCATGCAAAATTCCGTCGATTTGGATGGCTGTCACGGCTGCTCCCTGCAGAGAAGATAACAAAATACGTCGCAGACCGTTACCAAGAGTCAAGCCATAGCCACGTTCTAAGGGTTCGGCTATAACTACTGCAGTTCTTCCAGGATCACTACCAGGCTGAACTTCAAGATTACTAGGTTTGATTAGAGCTTGCCAATTTTTCTGAACTACCACATCTACCTCACAAGTTTAAAACTAGAGAATTCACGTTCTAGTAATTTCTAATAAACACATATATCGTTGTTGCTCTTCAATGTTTTCATAAGAACAACTGGGAAGTATCGCCCTACACGCGGCGCCTTTTTGGTGGCCGGCATCCGTTGTGGGGGATAGGTGTAACATCTTTTATCGAATTCACTTGAAAGCCAACTGTCTGCAACGCCCGCAAAGCCGACTCTCTTCCAGAACCCGGGCCACTTACTTCTATCTCAAGTGTTTTCATACCGTGGTCAGCAGCTTTTTTCCCAGCATCTTCGGCCGCAACTTGGGCTGCGTAGGGAGTAGATTTTCGCGACCCCTTAAACCCCATAGCGCCTGCCGACGACCAAGATATAGCATTACCCTGCGCATCGGTAATTGTAATCATTGTATTATTAAATGTGGCATTAACGTGAGCCACACCAGATATTATATTCTTACGCTCTCGTTTTTTAACTCGAGCCTGAGTCGGTTGCTTTGCCATTCCCTTTACTACTCCAAGAATTATTAAGCTGTATTATTTCTTTTTACCTGCTATTGGTCTAGCCGGTCCCTTACGCGTTCTCGCATTCGTATGTGTTCTTTGGCCATGAACCGGGAGGCCTTTACGGTGCCTCAGCCCTTTATAGCACCCCAAATCCATTAAACGCTTTATATCCATCGCGGTCTTACGTCGCAGATCCCCCTCAACAACCACATCAGAGCCAATCATATCTCTCAGCCGCGTAAGTTCCTCTTCCATTAATTCGCTTACACGCCGTTCTGCTGGGATATCGAGTTTTCTGCAAAGATCAGTCGCAGTAGTTCTACCTATTCCAAAAATGTAAGTTAAAGCAATCTCCACGCGTTTTTGCGTTGGGATATTAATTCCTGCTATACGTGCCAAGTATCGACCTCCCTTTTTTCATTTTCCGCCATTGAACCCATAATAGCCCCATCTTTAAAACAAATTCTTTCACAGCATCTAAATATTTTATACTAGATTCCCTAGGGCGCCGGATTATACGGATGCAGACGTCCAAGTCAATACAGTTAGTAAAGTTGTTCATCTTTCAGGTACGAGTATTTCACTAATTTGATTGCTAACCTCTACTTCAGAAAGCATCCCATCCACCGTCCTAAGTAATCCTAGTTTCTCGTAGTGTGGCAAAATAGGTGCTGTTTGATCTTCATATACCTTTAGTCGATGTGTTAATGTTTGTTCGTCATCATCGTTTCGTCTTTGATCGTTCGGTGTCTCGGACACTCGGTTTTTTATTCGGTTGATTAGTATATTGGTTTTTACAGCCAGCTCTATAACGTGACTCAATTCAATATTTTTTTTCTTGATGACCCTATCCAGCGCCTCAGCTTGATTTAGAGTTCGAGGAAAACCATCTAATATAAATCCGACAGAACAGTCTGGGCGAGAAATTCGTTCCAAAATCATTTCTATCATGACGTCGTCAGACACTAAATCTCCCGAGTCGACTATTTTCTGAACTTTTTTTCCCAGCTCTGACCCTTCGCCCATGGCCTCTCGTAACATATCGCCAGTGGAGAGTTTCACTAATCCAAAAACACTCGACAAAAATTTTGCTTGAGTACCTTTTCCTGCACCAGGAGGCCCAAGAAGAATAATATTCATCCTCTTTTCCCTCGCAATTTTGATTTTTTTATCAATCCATCGTATTGGTGCGCTAATAAATGAGATTGCACCTGCCCAACTGTATCGAGTGTAACGGTCACAACAATTAACAAGCTTGTTCCACCAAAATAAAAAGGTACTTGGTATTGGCTAATAAGTATCTCGGGCAGAATGCAAACTGCTGCTAAATACGCCGCACCTACAGCCGTTAACCTTGTCAGCACGTAGTCTAAATAATCAGCAGTATTCTTCCCAGGTCGTATACCAGGAACAAAACCGCCATATTTCTTTAAGTTATCTGCTGTTTCAACAGGATTAAAAACTATCGCCGTGTAAAAAAATGCAAAAAATACGATCAACCCAATATAAACAGCCAGATATAGTGGTTGCCCCCGACCAAGCAAGGCATTTATTGTCGTTAACCATTCCGGCCCCCCCCCACTTGCGGAGAACTGAGCTAATGTAACGGGCATGAGTAATAGTGAACTTGCAAAAATTGGCGGTATCACACCCGATACATTTAACTTAAGTGGTAAGTGTGACGATTCCCCGCCGGTCATTTTATTACCTGTTTGGCGTTTGGGGTATTGAACGGTAATTTTTCTCTGTGACCGTTCAATGAATACTATAAAAGCAATCACAGCAATGGCCATAATAAAAAGAATAATAATTAAGGCAGCCGAAAGAGCTCCAGTACGCCCCAATTCAAGTGTGCCAGCAAGTGCCTGCGGTAAATTGGCTACAATGCCAGCAAAGATAATTAAAGAAATTCCATTTCCAATGCCTCTAGCTGTTATCTGTTCGCCTAACCACATAAGAAAGACTGTCCCACCAACCAACGTTATCACCGTTGTAGCCTTAAAAAACACACCTGGGTTTGTGACAGCAGCTCCGCCGCCGCTAGCCATATTCTCAAGACCAACAGAGATACCATAAGCCTGAACAGCTGCAAGTAGCACCGTTAAATATCTCGTATATTGATTAATTTTTTTACGACCCGCCTCACCTTCTTTTTTTAATGTCTCTAGATTAGGAGAGACTGCAGTCATCAACTGCATTATGATGGCTGCCGATATATACGGCATAATATTAAGAGCAAAAATTGTCATGCGCCCTAAGGCCCCGCCGGCAAACATATCAAACATGCCTAGAATACCGCCTGCATTCTGTTCGAATATCTCCTTAAGGATAGCAGGATCAATTCCAGGTATCGGTATATAGGTACCGAGTCGATAAACGACTAGAGCCGCTAACGTAAACCAAATACGCTTTTTTAGATCGGTAGCCTTAGATAAGGCACCAAAATTAAAAGATGATGCGAATTGTTCGGCGCTTGACGCCATGCTTTTTATCCTAGCTCTTTGTTTCGATAGCTTCTTCTAGAATGACTATACCACCTGCTTTTTCAACTGCAGACATCGCTGTTTTCGATGCACCCGCAACCCTCATCGTAACCTTAGATTTAATCTCCCCACGAGCCAATAACCGAATGCGAAGACGTTTTTTGCCAACTAACCCAGCTTCACGCAGAGTATTTTCATTAATTTCTCCACCTGCGCCTATACGTCCAGACTCGATAGCCGCCTGAACATCCCCTAAATTTATAACTGCATACTCTTTCCTAAATGGGTTTTTAAAGCCACGCTTTGGAAGTCGCCTGTATATTGGCATCTGGCCGCCTTCAAAACCATTTATAGTTGCCCCGGCTCTTGATTTTTGGCCTTTATGCCCTTTACCACTAGTTTTGCCAGTTCCAGAACCAGCTCCACGACCAACTCGTTTTTTGTCAGTCCGGGCGCCAACATTATCTCTAAGTTCATTTAATCTCATTGTCTTACAGTCTCCTCAGAGGCCAACTTTATTGGCCACTTGTCCGTTACTAATTATCTTCTACTTGCAAAAGATGGCGGACTTTATTGACCATCCCACGAACAGCTGGCGTATCTTCAAGCGTTCTGGTTTTATAAAGCTTATTTAGGCCAAGACCCACAAGTGTTTCTTTTTGACCTGGTTTACGTCCAATCGCACTCTTTACCTGAGTAATTGTAACAACCCCTGTGCTTTGCTCTGTTTTATTCATAACCGTTACTCCAAATCGGACATTAGCATCAAAATGTTAGGTCACCACGGACTCAGCATCACCAATATTGCGCCCAAAAATCTCTGCTACTTTCTTGCCTCGCTTTCCTGCAACTGCACGAGGAGATCCAATTCGAGTGAGAGCATCGAAAGTGGCCTTAATCATATTGTGTGGGTTAGACGATCCAGTAGACTTAGCGACCACATCCTGAACACCCAAAGATTCAAAAATCGCCCGCATTGGGCCTCCCGCAATTACACCTGTTCCCGCAGGTGCGGAACGTAAAACCACGTGCCCGGCGCCATAATCCCCCTTGATATCATGGTGCAACGTCCTTCCTTCTCTTAAGGGGACCCGAACCATCGTCCTTTTGGCTTGATCCGTTGCTTTTCTAATGGCCTCTGGTACTTCCCTAGCTTTCCCAGCTCCATGGCCAACGCGACCACGACCGTCGCCTACCACAACAAGAGCAGCAAATCCAAATCTCCTACCGCCTTTAACCACCTTGGCTACTCTATTGATACCAACTAGCTTCTCAATTAGCTCCGGATCCTCTTTTTGATCTCTGCCGCCTCGTTCTTGTCTTTCACCACGTGCCATAATAGGCTCCCTCTAGAATTTAAGACCAGCTTCGCGTGCACTATCAGCGAGAGCCTTGACACGACCATGATACCTGTAGCCACCACGATCAAATACTACTTCAGCAAAGCCATTTTCAAGAGCTCTTTCAGCTACAAGTTTTCCAACCGCTTCCGCTGCTGATTTATCGCCCCCAGTTTTCAGGACGTCACGCAGGTCTTTTTCTAACGACGAAGCCGAAGCAACAGTCCTTCCATTTAAGTCATCGATAACTTGCGCATAAATATTTTTAGACGATCTGAAAACCGAAAGTCTCATTTTGTCCGGAGATCTGCGTTTTAACGCAGACCGATTACGTTGTACTCGCTTTGAAAAAAGTTCTTTCGTGTTAAGCATTTTGCTTGTCCCTACTTCTTCTTACCTTCTTTACGGCGTATTGTTTCATTAGCGTATTTAATTCCTTTGCCCTTAAAAGGTTCAGGCGGCCTGTAAGCTCTTATTTCGGAAGCTAATTGACCAACTTGCTGCTTATCCCCACCATGTATCGAAATAGCGGTTGGGCGTTCACATTTCATTTCAACCCCTTCTGGTATGGGATACCGAACAGGGTGGCTGTAACCAAGTGCTAGAACTAAATCACGACCTTCGACTGCGGCTCTGTATCCAACACCATTTATTTCTAATTGAACAGTAAAGCCTTCGCCTACGCCCACCAACATATTATTTATTCTAGCTCTAGTGGTTCCCCACATTGAACGAGAACGTTTTGACTTTGTCTTTGGGGCTACCGTTACGATATTATCAATTAATGACACTTGAACATCGTCCGATATCGTAAGAGACTGCTCTCCCAACTTACCTTTCGCCTTTAATAGGTTATCTATTATCTCAACGGTAACACCATTAGGGACGGCTACAGGGTTTTTCCCTATTCGCGACATAAAAAATACTCCAGTTTAAAATACGTGGCAGAGAACTTCACCACCGACATTGGCCGCCCTCGCCTCATTATCGGACATTATTCCTTGTGGTGTTGAGATGATAGAAATTCCAAGACCATTAAAAACACGGGGCAAATCATTTATTTTTGAGTAAACGCGACGACCAGGTTTCGATACTCGCTTTATTTCACGTATAACTGGTTCGCCCTCGTAATACTTAAGCTCAATACTTAAATCAGACGCGTTTACTGTTTGCTCAGAAACACTGCTGGTAAACCCACGAATATAGCCCTCCCGTTTCAGCACTTCCAAAACATTACTGCGCATCTGGGATCCTGGAGTAGACACTACTGTCTTACGTGCCTGCTGGCCATTCCTAATCCTCGTTAACATATCCCCTAGAGGGTCACTCATTGTCATTCTTGTCTCCTACCAACTAGACTTCACAAGACCTGGTACTTGTCCGGTTGAACCCAAATCGCGTAACGCAATTCGCGACATTTTGAATTTTCTATAATACCCTCGCGGTCTTCCTGTAAGCTCACATCTATTCCTTAGCCGTATTTTTGATCCATTACGGGGCATTTCGCTAAGCTTTAAGCCTGCATTAAACCGCTCTTCAATTGGAAGGTCTCTATCGTTCACTAGGGCCTTTAGACGCTCCCTTTTGGATGCATGTAGAGCAACCAATTTTGCACGATTTTTATTTTTCTCTATAGAGCTTTTTCTAGCCATTAATCCTCTCCCTTCCCTATCATTTCTCGAATGGGAAACTAAAACGACGCAAAAGTTCCCTTGCCTCGTTGTCAGTGTTTGCAGACGTTACAAAAATAATATCCATACCTCTCACAGAATCTATCCGATCATAATCAATTTCAGGGAACACGATTTGTTCCTTTAAACCCATGGCATAGTTGCCAGACCCATCAAAACTTTTCGGATTCAGCCCTCGAAAATCACGCACCCTAGGAAGAGCTATTGTTATCAACCGATCCAAAAACTCATACATACGATCTCTGCGAAGGGTTACCTTGCACCCAATCGCCATTCCTTCACGTAGTTTGAAGCCAGCAACCGATTTTTTTGCTTTAGTGGTCACAGGTTTTTGGCCGGCGATTAACGAAAGTTCTGAAACTGCAGCTGCGACTTTCTTGGAGTCTTGCACTGCCTCACCAATACCCATATTTATTACAATTTTTTTCAATTTTGGGACTTGTAATATATTAGCGTAACCGGCCTCTTTAACGAGGTCAGGCCTAATTGAATCTATGTATAAATCATTCAAACGGGTCATTTTTATTTATCCTACTCCGTTCACGCGTCTATTACTTCGCCAGAACCTCTGGCAAAACGCACTTTACGACCATCCTCCAGAAATCTATACCCAACTTTGGATGCTTTACTAGTTTTTGGATCAACGTGGGACACATTTGAGATATGTATCGAAGCCTCGCGCTCCATAATTCCACCGGTCGTCGCCTGGCTGGGCTTTGTATGGCGTTTCACAATATTAACGCCTCGAACTAAAACTCTTAAAGTGTCTGGAAACACAACCAACACTTCGCCTGTCTTACCGCTATCTTTACCGGTAGTAACGACAACGTTATCACCCTTTCGAATTTTCAACTTTCTAGCCATTAAAGCACCTCCGGCGCGAGAGACACTATTTTCATAAATTGTTTTGCGCGTAGCTCTCTAGTAACTGGACCAAAAATTCGTGTCCCAATCGGTTCATTTTGATTGTTAATTAACACTGCTGCATTCCTATCAAAACGGATTGCCGAGCCATCAACTCGTCTTATCTCTTTGGCCGTGCGAACTATCACTGCTTTTAAAACCTCGCCCTTTTTTACGCGCCCACGAGGTATAGCCTCCTTAACAGACACAACTATTACATCACCAACGCCGGCAACTTTTCGTTTTGAGCCTCCTAAAACCTTGATACACTGAACGCGACGGGCTCCAGAGTTATCGGCTACATCTAAATTTGATTGCATCTGAATCATATTAAAAGTTCCTGTTTGTATGTCAGTCAGTCGAAGCTGAATCTACAACTTCCCATGTCTTGCGTTTTGACTTGGGTGCACATTCGCGAATGCGCACCACCTCACCTAATTTATGTTTATTTGCTTCGTCATGCGCTGCAAATCGCTTGGACCGTTTTATAATTTTCTTATACATAGGATGGACAATGCGCCGTTCAACATTAACCACGACGGTCTTGTCCCCTTTATCACTTACAACTATGCCTTGCAGTTCCCGTTTCGGCATTTTAGTTCACTCCCTTTAGCCTCTTTATGGCCTATTCTCAGGCAACTCCCTGAGCTTTTTCTGAAATAATTAACTTAGTTCTCGCTATATCTCTTCGCACTTGCCGAGTACGCGCAGTGTTTTCTAGCTGGCCATTTGCTATCTGAAAACGAAGATTAAACTGCTCTTTCCGAAGTTCCACTAATTGCGTTTCTAACTCATCCTCAGTTTTGGCCCTAAAATCAACAGCTCGCTTATTCGCCATTTAACTTCTCCTAAATCTAGTTATCACCAACTCTGGTGATAAAACGCGTGTCAACGGGCAGCTTTGCTGAAGCCAATGTGAATGCTTGCTGAGCTAAATCACGAGGAACGCCCTCCAACTCGAACATCACCCTACCTGGCTTCACGCGGCAGACCCAGAACTCCGGGCTCCCCTTGCCTTTACCCATTCTGACTTCTGCCGGTTTACTGGATACAGGTACATCTGGGAATATTCGGATCCAAACCCTGCCAGCTCGCCTAATATGCCGCGTTATAGCGCGGCGAGCCGCTTCAATTTGTCGAGCAGTTACACGTGCGGGAGTCAGAGCCTTTAAGCCGTAGGATCCAAAATTCAATTGCGTACCGCCCTTTGCATTACCATGGATGCGTCCTTTATGAGCTTTTCGAAATTTAGTTCGTTTAGGGCTGAGCATATTCTAGTTTCCTCTTTACCAAGCCAACCTAGCGTTACCGTTGGGGCCCACTGGCCTGTTGTTCGGACATTCTTTTGTCTTGAGCCATTGGATCATGTGCCATTATCTCACCCTTAAACACCCAAACTTTAACACCACAGGCGCCATAGGTAGTTTGAGCAGTGGATTCGCCATAATCAATATCGGCCCTGAGGGTATGCAGTGGTACGCGGCCTTCCCTGTACCATTCCGTTCTTGCTATCTCTGCCCCTCCTAAACGACCGGCACAATTTATTCTTATTCCTAATGCTCCCAGGCGCATAGCAGATTGGACCGCCCGTTTCATTGCTCTTCTAAAAGCTACACGACGACTTAGTTGCTGGGCTATATTTTCCGCAATCAAGTTTGCGTCAATTTCCGGCTTCCGTATTTCTATTATATTCAAATGCACATCAGTATCAGTCATTGCCGATAGTTCAGACCGTAGTTTCTCAATATCACCGCCCTTTTTACCAATAACGACACCTGGCCTTGCTGTGTATATTGTTACCCTCGCTCTCTTAGCTGGCCTCTCTATTACAACACGGCTGACACCCGCCTGCTGTAGGCGTTTGCGAAGATAACTTCGTAATTTAAGATCTTGATGCAACAAATCTGCATAATTCTTTACCGCGAACCAACGTGAGTCCCACGTTCTATTAATACCAAGTCGAAGTCCTATTGGATTGACCTTATGCCCCATTATGCCGTCTCCTGTCGTTCACTGACTATAACCGTCAAATGAGAGAACGGTTTTCTTATACGACCCGTACGCCCTCTGGCCCTTGGTCTAAATCTTCTCATGGTGATGGCTTTTCCAACCGAAGCCTCTTTTATGAACAGTCTATCTACGTCGAGCTGATGATTATTCTCGGCATTAGCTATTGCTGATTGGACTGCTTTTTTTACATCGTCGCTAATTCTACGTCGAGAAAACGTCAATGCGGCTAGTGCCTTCTCTGCATCCATTCCTCTAATCATCGTCGCTACTAAATTTAATTTTTGCGGACTTACTCTCAAATTACGCAGCACAGCATGTGCCTCGTTTTCTGCCACTTTTCGTCCTGCCGAAGTCTTACTCATTATAGTCCATCCCAGTTTCTAGCGACGCGCTTTCTTATCCGCTGCATGCCCAAAATAAGTACGTGTAGGAGCAAACTCCCCAAACTTATGTCCAACCATGTGCTCGGTTACCAATACGGGCACAAATTTCTGGCCATTGTGCACTCCAAATGTTAACCCCACAAACTGTGGCATTATTGTCGAGCGCCTAGACCAGATCTTAATAACTGTATTACGGCCTGATGCTAACGTCGCTTCCGCTTTTTTAAGCAGATAACCGTCTACAAATGGTCCTTTCCAAACAGAACGAGCCAAATTCTTATCCTCTCTTATTTACGACGACGGCGAACAATTAACCGGTCAGTTTTTTTATTACTTCGCGTACGCTTTCCTTTAGTCGGCACGCCCCACGGAGTTACTGGATGACGACCACCTGACGTCCTCCCTTCTCCTCCGCCATGAGGATGGTCAATGGGGTTCATCACCACACCTCTAACCACAGGGCGTCTTCCTAGCCAACGTTTGCGGCCAGCTTTACCCAGGTTAGTATTTTTTTGATCAGGGTTAGATACCGCTCCTATAGAAGCCATACATTCAGATCGCACACGGCGGACCTCGCCTGACGTAAGCCTCAATAGTGCATAACCAGACTCTCTACCCACGAGTTGAACGTAGGCGCCTGCTGATCTTGCCAACTGCCCACCCTTCTGAGGCTTGAGTTCCACATTATGAATAATGGTACCAACGGGGATGCTGCTAATTGGCATTGCATTCCCGGGC
>MDSX01010207.1_pt1 | contig 34608 bp, 28 predicted proteins | sample 811141 | NCBI WGS metagenome assembly MDSX01 (sample SAMN05326642, study PRJNA326480) | marine metagenome | isolation source: seawater | place: Atlantic Ocean: South East | collected 2010
GATGAGCCTTAAAGGTTCGACGGAGGATACGCCGGAAAAAATTCGTGATGCCATGCTTGAGGCGCACCTGCCCCTGATCGACAAGGCGGGCGCTGAAGGCGTGCAGGTGTTGTGTTTTCAGGAAGTATTCACGCAACCCTATTTCTGCCCGAGCCAGGATGCGAAGTGGTACGCCGCTGCGGAGCCGATCCCAGATGGGCACACCGTGTCTTTGATGAAGGAATATGCCAGGAAGCACAATATGGTGATCATTGTGCCGATTTATGAGGAGGCGATGACAGGGGTCTACTACAACACGGCGGCAGTCATTGACGCAGATGGCAGCTATCTTGGCAAGTACCGCAAGACACACCTTCCGCATGTCGCTGGTTTCTGGGAAAAATTCTTCTTCAAGCCGGGCGCCTCCGATTGGCCCGTATTCAATACCGCCTATGGCCGGATCGGCGTTTATATCTGCTATGACCGGCATTTTCCCGAGGGGTGGCGCGCGTTGGCGCTCGCGGGGGCGGAGATCATCTACAACCCGTCGGCAACAGTAGCCGGCGTATCGCAGTATCTCTGGGAGTTAGAGCAGCCGGCTTCGGCGGCGGCGAATGGCGTTTTTATTGCGGCGGTTAACCGGGTCGGGACTGAAGCCCCTTGGAATATCGGGGAGTTTTACGGCTCAAGTTACTTTGTTAATCCAAGAGGCCAGATCGAAGCCCAGGCAAGCCCGGATCAGGACGAACTTCTGATCCATGAGATGGATATGGATATGGTGCGACAAGTCAGAGATACCTGGCAGTTTTTCCGCGACCGTCGGCCAGAAACCTATGGGCCTTTAACGGATTTAAATTGACCAATAACTCAATCAACAATCAAAAGAAATAGACAGAGGAGAAAAGAAGCATGGGTGATGAGCCGATGATTAACGGAGGGCGCCTGTGGGATTCGATAATGGAGATAGCCAAAATAGGCCCTACCGATAAAGGGGGTTCTTGCCGGCTGGCCTTGACGGATCTCGACCGCGAGGCGCGGGATCTTTTTGTCGAGTGGTGCCGCGATGCAGGCTGCACTATTTCTGTCGATAAGATGGGCAATATTTTTGCGCGCCGGCCAGGCACCGATCCGAATTTGCCGCCGGTTGTTGCGGGCAGTCACCTTGATACTCAGCCGACTGGCGGACGGTTTGATGGGGTTTATGGGGTACTGACCGGGCTGGAGGTGATTCGAAGCCTGAATGATCATGGAATTCAGACCCGACATCCGGTCGAGGCAGCGTGTTGGACCAACGAGGAAGGTAGCCGTTTCGCGCCAGCCATGGTGGCGTCAGGTGTTTTCGCTGGTATTTATGACCTGGAGTATGGTCTGTCTCGTGCGGACGAGGAAGGCAAGACCATGGGGGAGGAGTTGGAACGCATCGGTTATGCCGGCGATGAACCCATGGGCCGGCCACTACATGCCTATTTTGAAGCCCACATTGAGCAGGGGCCTATCCTCGTGGAGGAGGGCATTGAGATCGGTGTCGTGACCGATGCTCAGGGGCAACGATGGTATGAACTCGAACTGACGGGGAAGGAATCGCACGCAGGGCCAACGCCGATGGATCGTCGCCAGGACGCGTTATTGGGGGCGGCGAGAGTTATCAGCCTCGTCAACGAGACCGGCCTTGCGCACGCCCCATTGGCTTGTGCAACAGTCGGCATGGTGAATGTTCACCCGAACTCGCGGAATGTTATCCCAGGACGGGTCTTCCTGACGATCGATATTCGGCATCCCGACGATACCGTTCTGTCAACAATGGATCAGGCCATCCGTGACGGGGTAGAACGGATTGCCTCTGAAGGGGGTTTATCGTCTGATCTTGAGCAGATCTTTTATTACGCGCCGGTACCGTTTGATCAGGGTTGCGTCGAGGCCGTGGACGGTGCAGCCCAGTCCTGTGGGTACAGCGCCCGAAAGATTGTTACCGGTGCCGGCCATGACGCCTGTTTTATCGCCCATGCTGCGCCGACTTCAATGGTGTTTATTCCCTGTATCGACGGCATCAGTCACAACGAAGTGGAAGATATTGAACCGGGATGGTCCACTGCTGGGGCGAACGTCATGTTCCGCGCCATGCTGTCCAAAGCCGGCCACGCTAACGGTTAGACGGGACAGCGGACTGCTTTGATGACTCCGACAGTGCATACGGACTCTGCGGTCGTACACACCGCCAATCTGTCGCTGGAATTCAGCACGGACGATGGGCCGGTACACGCGCTTTCGAATATCAACCTGGACATTGCGCCGGGCGAATTTATCTCGCTGATTGGCCCCTCGGGCTGCGGCAAAACGACTCTGCTCAGGGTGATTGCTGATCTTGAGACACATACTGACGGGGAGATTCAGGTCAATGGCGTCAGTCCGCGCGAAGCCCGGGAGAGCAGGGCATACGGCTATGTCTTTCAGGCGCCAGCGTTGTACCCGTGGAGGACGGTTCGTCGCAACGTGATGCTGCCGCTCGAGATCATGGGCGTCTCACGACAGGAGCGTGAAGCGCGGTGCGCGCAATATCTTGATCTGGTCAATCTTGGCGGCTTTGAGAATAAATATCCCTGGCAACTCTCGGGCGGCATGCAGCAGCGGGTCTCTATTGCACGGGCTCTAAGCGTCGAGCCGGAGTTGTTGCTGATGGATGAGCCTTTTGGGGCGCTGGACGAAATCACCAGAGATCACCTGAATCAGCAACTCCTGGACCTTTGGCGAAAGACAGGTAAAACGGTCGTTTTTGTGACCCACTCCATTCCAGAGGCGGTATTTCTCTCATCTCGGGTGGTGGTCATGTCTCCAAGACCCGGAAAGGTCATAGACGACATTTCGTGCAATCTCCCCCAGGAGCGGAGCTTGGATATCCGTGAGACACCTGAATTCCTAGAACTTGCCCACCGGGTACGCGAGGGCCTCAAGGCGGGGCACAGTTATGACGATGGTTAATCGTCTCGTCCATCAGGGGACATTCTTGCCGGTACTCACCGTAGTGGTGAGCCTGATTGTGATTTGGTATGCGGGGGCGGTTTACCTCAATAGCACGCAGTTGATTGACCGCTACCAAAAAAAGGGAGTCGATTGGGATATCAGCCGACTGGCACAAGATGCCTGGAAAATGGAGCGGCCCGTGTTACCCGCTCCGCACCAGGTTGGTGTTGAGCTCAAAAAAACCGTGATCGACAAGCGAGTTACTTCAAAACGCAGTTTGGTCTATCACGCCGGAATCACACTGTCTTCGTCGCTCTTGGGCTTCGCACTCGGGACGCTTCTCGGCATCGGCCTCGCTATCGGGATCGTTTACGTCACCACGCTCGACCGGAGTCTGATGCCCTGGATTATTGCCTCTCAGACGGTGCCGATCCTGGCGTTGGCACCGATGATTATCGTGGTGCTAGGGTCGATCGGGATCACGGGACTTTTTCCAAAATCGGTGATCTCCATGTACTTGTGCTTCTTCCCCGTTGTGGTCGGTATGGTGAAGGGGCTTCGATCGCCCGAGCCCATACTCATAGATCAGATGCGCACCTACTCGGCCAGTTCGACCCAAGTCTTTTTCAAGCTGCGTCTGCCGGCTTCAATACCATTCCTGTTTGCGTCGCTCAAGGTCGCCATCGCGTTGAGTGTTGTCGGCGCTATCGTTGCCGAGTTACCCACAGGTGGACAGGGAGGCCTGGGAGCCCGTCTTCTCACCGGCTCCTACTATGGTCAGATTACGATGATCTGGTCAGCGCTGGTAGTCGCCTCGGTCGTATCGGCGCTATTGGTGACGGCAGTGGGGCGTCTAGAAAGGATTGCGCTGCGCAGACTGAACGGCGGCCAGGCGGTGGCGGTGTGAACGTGACCTTAAGAAGGTGCCCTGGATCGGTATTGGCGGGCGGCTTGTTCCTCCTGCTGGCATTTTTTGGTTCGCCTGCGCCGGAAGTGAAATGGATTGACGTCGTGGGAGTCTGGGTTACAGCCGGTTCGCTGGCTGGCGTTCTTGTGTTGTCCCTTTTGGGGTCGACGTCATCGTTATGGAGTCGCGTAGCTCAGTTGGTGCTATTGTTCTCAGCGCTTTTAGGTGTGCTCGATCTTGTACATTTGGAGTCGATCAGCGGATCTGCACAGCTTGGATTCTGGCTCGTGGTTACCTCTCTGGGTTTCGCCGTCTGGCATGTGATGCAGCGATTCAGTCAGACTGAACCCAAGGCAGCGTGGCTACAGGTGATGTTCCGCATCATCGTGCCCGCGATCTTCGGTGTCTGGTTTCTGGCTCTGTGGGAGCTGGCGACTATCGGATTCGGTATCCCGCGGGTATTGCTGCCTTCTCCGGGTCTCGTGGGTGATGCCATCGGTGGATCGCTGAACATTCTTGCTGCAGATTTCCAGCAGACTGTGGTTCGCGCTGTCATTCCCGGGTTTGTCATAGGCAATCTTGCTGGATTCGCTGTCGCCGTGGCCGCGGACCGGTGGGGATTTCTGGGGCGGGGTTTGCTGCCGGTTGGCAACCTGGTCAGCGCAATCCCGATTATCGGGATTGCGCCGATTATGGTGATGTGGTTTGGGTTCGACTGGCAGTCCAAAGCGGCGGTCGTCGTCATCATGACCTTTTTCCCGATGCTGGTGAATACCATGAGTGGACTTCGCGGCGCGGGGGCTATGGAGTTGGACTTGATGCGGGCGATTGGAGCGAGCCGTTGGCAGTCATTCCTGCAGGTGAGATTGCCGACCGCGCTGCCGTTTATTTTCAATGCGCTCAAGATCAATTCGGCGCTGGCCCTGATCGGGGCGATCGTCGCAGAGTTTTTTGGTACACCTATCGTTGGGATGGGTTTTCGAATTTCGACCGAGGTCGGGAGGATGAATATGGAGATGGTTTGGGCATCGATCGCCTTGGCGGCTGTGTCTGGATCGCTGTTCTACGGTTTACTGGCGGTTGCGGAAAGACGGGCGACATTTTGGCACCCCTCCTTCCGGAAACCGTCGTAAAAACGCCCCCTTTGGGGCACGTTCAACCAAATATAGGAGGTTAACTATGAGACGCAATATTACGACCCTCATCCTGGCGGCAGCGGTGGGCATGGCCAGTTCCATGACTTTGGCTGCCGACAAGGTCACCCTGCAGTTGAAGTGGGTAACCCAGGCGCAGTTCGCTGGTTACTTTGTTGCGAAAGACAAGGGTTTTTACAAAGAAGAAGGGCTTGATGTCATGATCAAGCCCGGTGGGCCAGACGTGGCACCGCCGCAGGTGATCGCGGGCGGTGGTGCGGACGTCATCATTGACTGGATGCCTTCGGCTCTCGCATCGCGTGAAAAAGGTTTGTCGCTGGTGAATATCGCGCAGCCATTTAAGCGCTCCGGCATGATGCTGACTTGCCGCAAGGACAGCGGCGTCAAAACACCCACCGATTTTCCTGGGCGAACCCTGGGGGTATGGTTTTACGGAAATGAGTATCCGTTCCTGAGCTGGATGAGTCAGTTGGGCGTCCCGACTGATGGCAGTTCACAGGGTGTGACCGTCTTGAAGCAGGGCTTTAACGTTGACCCTATTCTTCAGAAGCAAGCGGACTGCGTGTCGACCATGACTTACAACGAGTACTGGCAGATTATCGATGCTGGATTAGACGCCGACGAGTTGGTCACGTTCAAATATGAAGACCAAGGTGTCGCAACGCTTGAGGATGGCCTGTATGTCCTGGAAGACAACCTCAAAGACCCGGCGTTCGTCGATAAGATGGCGCGTTTTGTTCGGGCCTCTATGAAAGGCTGGACCTGGGCTCGGGAGAACAGTGATGCGGCGGCGGACATCGTGCTGGAAAACGACGAGACCGGCGCTCAGACTGAAAAACACCAACGCCGGATGATGGGTGAGATCAACAAGCTCACGGCGGGTGGCGGCAAGCTCGCTGAAGGCGACTACGAGCGTACCGTAGCTACCCTGATGAGTGGCGGTTCTGACCCTGTCATCTCAAAGGCGCCCTCGGGAGCATGGTCCCACGTGGTTTGGGACGCGGCCTTTTAAGTCAAGCCGGGCCTACTGTAAAGCTCTAGCTATTATTGGGTAAAGGCAGTGGCCCCGGATTCGCGCGAATCCGGGGCCAGCCTGCTATACCCAATTGCACGGGCCGCCGCTTGAAGTTGTGCTGGCCTGGAACGGCGGTCACCGCCGGTAGGGTTTTTGAGGAAGCAGAGGTTAGTTGGAACGATTAGCGGGGAGGATGAAAAAGTGGAATTAATTACCACAGCGCATAACGGGCCATCGGGCATCGCTGCCGAGCGGCTGAATGAAGCCGAGTGCCAGAGTAATTTTTGTGAGATGCATACGCCTCTTGAGGAGAACGCGGCTCGTGTCGAAGCTGAGCGGTGTTATTTCTGCTTTGACGCGCCGTGCACTGAGGCGTGCCCGACCGGGATCGACATTCCGGGTTTTATCCGCATGATTGCCAACGGCAACGCAGTCGGTGCCGCGGGCCTTATTCTCGAAGAGAACATCATGGGCGGGACCTGCGCGAGGGCCTGCCCGGTAGAGACCTTGTGTGAGGGGGTCTGCGTCCGCAATCAGGGCGATGACCGCCCCGTGACCATTGGATTGTTGCAGCGCTTTGCGGTCGATGAGGCACTTCAGGAGGGAACAGGATTTTTTTCACGCAGTGAGCAGACTGGCAAGTCAGTTGGTGTGGTTGGGGCGGGGCCCGCGGGCTTTTCTTGCGCGCATCGCTTAGCGGTGCTGGGACATGATGTCGTGGTCTATGAGGCCAGGGCGAAGTCGGGCGGTCTGAACGAGTACGGTCTTGCTGCGTACAAGATGCTGGATGGATTTGCCCAAAAGGAGGCAGAGTTCATTACGTCGCTCGGGGGAATCGAGATTGTCCACGACACGATTTTAGGAAGGGATGTCACTGTTCAGGAGCTCCAGAAGCGTCACGATGCCGTTTTTTTGGGGATTGGTCTGGGTGGCGGCAACTCGCTCGGGATTCCGGGAGAGGAATCAGAGGGTGTTGCTGACGCAGTTGCATTCATAGACGGACTGCGGCAGGCAGACCATTTGTCCGCCGTTCCGGTCGGCCGGCGCGTCGTCGTCATCGGAGGGGGAATGACCGCCATTGATGCAGCAGTCCAAGCCAAACTACTAGGTGCGGAAGAGGTCACTATCGCTTACCGCAGGGGGGCGGACGCTATGAAGGCCAGTATTGTTGAGCAGGAGTTCGCGAAGATCCGAGGCGTCTTGATCCGGTATTGGGCGCAGCCTGGTGCCGTGATCCTTGAAGACGGCCGGGTGGTGGGCGTTGAATTTCAACCGACTGGTAATTCGGACGCGGGAGAGAAGTTCGTGATACCGGCAGATATGGTGTTGAAGGCAATAGGTCAGGGTTCGCATTTTGAAAGAGCCGAATCCGCAGGCTCGTTTGAAGCGGTGAGCGGACGACTTGTGGTGGACCAGGAACGCCGGACTTCCTGTTCTGGAATCTGGGCTGGCGGGGACTGTATCGCCGGCGGTGATGATTTGACCGTCAGCGCAGTTCAGGACGGCAAGGTGGCGGCCAATAGCATTCATCGGGCGCTTTCACTTCAAGCCGGCTGACCCTGCCGAGCGCTCTAGAACAAAGCCCGGACAAGTCCGCCGCATTTGGGAAATACGAGAACAGCAAAGAGTGATCTCAAAAAAGAGGAGATAACCATGAACGATCTCAAAAGTAATTTTGCCGGAATCGAGTCTCCGAACCCATTCTGGCTGGCCTCCGCGCCGCCGACAGACAAGGCCTATAACGTCAATCGTGCTTTTGAGGCCGGTTGGGGCGGTGTGGTCTGGAAAACGCTCGGAGAAGAGGGCCCGCCGATTGTCAACGTCAGTGGGCCTCGCTATGAAGCTCTGCATGGCAAGGATCGCAGTGTGATCGGTTTCAACAATATCGAGTTGATTACGGATCGGCCTTTGCAGCTCAATCTTCAGGAGATCGCCCAAGTCAAGAAAGACTGGCCGGATCGGGCCCTGGTGGTGTCATTAATGGTCCCCTGTCAGGAGACTGCCTGGAAATCGATCCTGACCCAGGTGGAAGACACTGGGGCCGATGGACTTGAGCTTAATTTCGGGTGTCCTCATGGGATGTCTGAGCGGGGCATGGGTGCGGCAGTTGGCCAGGTGCCCGACTATGTCGAGATGGTGACGGGCTGGTGCAAAGAGTACTCAAGACTTCCAGTCATAGTGAAACTGACCCCTAATGTCACCAATATTCGCCAACCTGCTCAGGCGGCAAAAAAAGGGGGTGCGGATGCGGTTTCGCTGATCAACACCATTAACTCCGTGATGTCGGTGGATCTGGATTCGCTCAGCATTAATCCAACGATTGATGCCATGGGCACCCACGGCGGTTACTGCGGGCCTGCGGTCAAGCCCATCGCGCTTCACATGGTATCTGATATTGGGCGCGATCCGCAGTGTGAGGGTCTGCCCATTTCAGCAATTGGTGGCATCAGCAATTGGCGGGACGCCGCTGAGTTCCTATTGCTGGGAGCGGGCAATGTCCAGGTGTGCACGGCCGCGATGACCCACGGATTCAAGATCGTCGACGATATGATCGACGGGCTGAGCCGGTTTATGAAAGAAAAAGGTTTTGCGTCGGTGTCAGATATTGTGGGGCAGGCCATTCCTTCTTTGACAGATTGGCAGCACTTGAATCTTAACTATACGGTTAAGGCACAAATTGATCAGGAATTGTGTATCAAGTGCGGTCGTTGTCATATAGTCTGCGAGGATACGTCCCATCAGGCCATTCACGCACGTCATAATGGCGAAAGGCGCTACGAGGTTAACGAAGAGGAGTGTGTCGGCTGCAATCTCTGTGTCACCGTCTGCCCTGTGGAGAATTGCCTTACGTTACGCAAATTGGAGAATGAAGTGGATGTGCGTACGGGTCAGAGGGTGAGTCCCGCAGAGAAACTGCAGTGGACCAGGCATCCCAACAATCCGATGGCTAACGCAGACCCCTGAGGGTCCGTTCAGATGTGACCGAGTTGTCTGTTCAAAGCAACAGTCAGAGTAACCAAAAACTTAAGGAAAGAAAATGGCACAGCAACAAGAGCAGCATCACCAGCAACAGCAAGCCTGGGTTGATCGCGATGCAACGCATCTGGTTCATCCCCTGCACAACCCAGCTGCCCATGCTTCGGCGCGGGTTTGGACGGGGGGAGAAGGCGCCTATCTGATCGATGCCGACGGCAATCGCTTTATCGACTGCCTGTCGGGCCTTTGGAACAACACCGCAGGTAATGGCCGACATGAACTTGCCGATGCAGCTTCAAAGCAGATGCGGGAGATGGGATTTGCCTCCGGCTACACCGGGAGTACGAATCCACGTGCGATTGAGCTTGCAGAACGTCTGGCAGGCGTGACCTACCCAAATATCAATCACTTCTATCTGACATCGGGCGGCGGTGAGTCCACCGATAGCAATATCAAGATGGCTCGCTACTACTGGAAAGTACAAGGCAAGCCGGAGAAAACCAAAGTTATTTCCAGGATCTGGGGCTACCACGGCGTAACCTTTGCGGCCATGTGCGCGACCGGGATCGCACCCTATTGGGGTATGTTTGAGCCGCGCATTCCCGGATTTGTCCACATTCCCAGTCCCTATCCGTATTTGTATGAGGCGCCAGAAGGAGCCCAGAGTCAGGGGATTGCAGCAGCGAATGAACTTGAGAAGAAAATCCTGGAAGAGGGGCCGGAAACGGTCGCCATGTTTCTAGCGGAGCCCGTACAGGGCGCTGGCGGGGTAATCGTTCCGCAAGATGATTACTTCCCCCGTATCCGGGAGATCTGCGATAAGTACGAGGTTCTGCTGGTCTCGGACGAGGTCATCACAGGTTTCGGCCGCACGGGCAAGATGTTCGGACTCGAACATTGGGGCATCCAACCTGATTTGATTCAGTTCGCGAAGGCAGTGACGTCAGGATATTTCCCTCTTGGCGGAATCGGAATCAGTGATGAGATTGCCGATGTGATGAACGAAAGTGGTTCTCCGTGGATGCATGCGTATACCTACAGCTCCCATCCGGTGGGCTGTGCCGTCGCTCTGGCTATGCTTGATATCATTGAGCGTGAATCGTTCCTTGAACAAGCTAGGACAAAAGGCCAACGGCTGCTTGTGAAACTCAAGGAGGCGCTCGCCGACCATCCGCATGTCGGAGATGTTCGCGGACTCGGGATGATGTGTGGCGTCGAGTTCGTCAAAGACAAGGCAACCAAGACACTTTTTGATGCGGGTGAGACCATTGGTCCGAAGATTCATAATGAAACGGTAAAGCGAGGCATGTTCTCCCGTGTTCGAGGTGACGTGTACTGCGTCGCCCCGCCCATCGTCACCGACGAAGACACGCTGGATCAGATTCCGGAGATTCTGGCTGATGCTACGAAGGCAGTGCTTGGGTAACCTTGAAAATATAAGGTGAGCGACCGGGCCTCGGGCCGGGTCGCTCATTGGACTGCATTCGACGCTTTCTCTCTGGCTTACGGCCGGCGGCTTTGCAATGCTTAAGGCATGTGTTTTCTCGACAGAAAAACATATTGAAGCATGTCTGAGGCTCCATCACCAGCGAGATCGGGACGCAGTGGCCGCAAACGTGCCCGCGAGGATCGTAAAGCCGCTCGGACAGGCTCATCGCAGGTTTCGCAATTAGCGTTTGGTCCGCTGATAAATTCTTACCCTCCCCTTGACCCGTTGACTGAAGAGCAAGTCGAGGCCATTCACCAGGCTTCACTGGACCTCTTGCGTGACGGCGGCATCGAGGTTATGAGCGAGCGGGTCCGCCACGCCTTTGAAAAAGAAGGTGCGACGGTGCTCGAGGATCGCGAAGTAGTACTGACCGATCCGGATATGATTGTTGAGTTGGTGAGCCGCGCACCAAGCACTTTTACCCTGACTCCACGTAACCCGCAGCGCGCGCTTAAGTTAGGCGGCAATCAAAGCTATTTTGGGATGGTGTCAGGACCTCCCAACGTGCATGATTGGGTCAACGGACGTCGCGCCGGCAACTTTGCTGACTACAAGAAGTTACTCAGTCTCGGTCAGCACTTTAATGTGATCGGCCTATTCGGCAATCAGACGGTTGCGACCACCGATCTGCCCCCAACAACGCGGCATCTGGACTGCTATCTTGCAAACCTCTCCCTGACAGACAAGATCTTTTCGGCGATCCCAATTGGGGCAGGACGGGTCAAGGATGCGGCCGAGATGCTCGCCCTGGCCCGCGGCCTCAGTCTGGATGAGATGCGGACAAGTCCCGGGCTCATCGGCAATATCAACGTGAATTCACCTCGCAAGCTCGACGAGGCGATGTCCGATGGAGCGCTCGCGTTAGCAGAACTCGGCCAAGCAGTCATCGTGACACCGTTTACTCTGCTTGGCGCCATGACGCCGGTCACCATGGCGGCCGGCCTTGTTCAGCAAAATGCAGAGGCGCTTTTTGGAATCGCCATGATTCAGTTGCTTTATCCCGGCAGCCCGGTCGTCTACGGAGGATTTACGTCGAATGTCGATATGCGCTCGGGCGCCCCCGCGTTTGGCACACCGGAAAACGCAAAAGCGAACCTTGCCGGGGGTCAATTGGCCAGACGCTATGGCTTGCCGTATCGAACCAGCGCGTGTAATGCGTCGAACGTGGTAGATGCACAGAGCACCTATGAGACTCAGATGGCGCTATGGGGTGCGGTTATGGGTCATGGCAACGTCGTGTACCACGCTGCAGGGTGGCTGGAAGGAGGGCTCGTAGCGTCCTATGAGAAGTTCATTCTTGATATAGAGATACTTCAGCACCTCGCGCACATGCTGTCTCCCATTGATTGCTCTGAAGATGAGATGGGCGTACAGGCTATTCGGGACGTGGATCCCGGAGGGCATTTCTTCGGGACTGACCACACGATGGCCCGTTACGAAACCGCTTTTTATGCGCCGTTGGTCAGTGACTGGCAGAACAATGAGAACTGGCAGGCCGCAGGAGCAAAAAGCGCGACGGAAAGAGCCACCTCACTCTGGCAGTCGATTCTCGCGGAGCACGAATCGCCTGTGCTCGATCCGGGGGTACAGGACTCCCTGGAAGACTATGTAGCCAGGAGAAAGGAAGCAATCGGCACCGACGAACCCTGAGCGCTCTCTGGGGAATCATGTCCCCCCTCGCCCAAGAGCGACCATTCATTTACTTGGGTTTTCACAAGTGCTGGATGCCTATTCGATTAGGGTCTTAAGCTCTAAAATAATCCGGTCTGCTATCACATGTTGCGCCGCCTCATTGGGATGGAGTCCGTCACCCTGCAGCAAATCGGGTCGCAAGAAGATCTCATCGAATAATGAAGGCACAAAAGCGATGTCATAATCCGCGGCGAGTTTTGTGTAGACCGACCGAAACGCATCTCGATACGCGGATCCATAGTTCGAAGGTATATCTATGGCCGTCAGGAGAACACGCGCACCTGATTGCATCGACTGTGTAATCATGCTGGCAATGTTGCTTTTGATCACGTCGGGAGGATGTCCTCTCAAACCATCGTTGGCGCCAATCTCGAGGATGACAACCTGTGGCCGGTGTTGATCAAGCAGTCCGGGGAGGATTCGTAATGCCCCCGAGGTGGTTTTGCCACTTTGAGCGGCATTCACGATTTCGGTTCCCGCTGGAAGACGCTTATGTATCAGGCTGACCCACCCCTTTTCTTCGGGCATGCCATATGCGGCACTAATACTGTCGCCGATAACAAGAACAATGGGTGGCGCCGCGCTTACGCAAGTCACAATCAGAAACAAAGAAAGGAGCAAAAATCGGGTGACAGATTTTGTTTTGGAGGCCACTGATGTATCTCGACAGGTTGAGGGCCCGGCAGGGACGCTTACCATTTTAAATGACGTCTCGTTAAAGGTCGCCAGAGGGCAAGCCCTGGCAGTGACCGGCCCGTCCGGATCCGGGAAGTCCACCTTGATTGCGCTACTGGCGGGACTGGATCAAGCCACCGGCGGCGAGATTATGCTCGTAGGGAGTGATCTTGGTGTGCTGGATGAAGACGGTCGGGCGCGACTTCGAGCGGGGCGGGTAGGTTTTGTCTTTCAGTCATTTTATCTCGTAGATACGCTGACGGCGCTTGAAAACGTCATGCTGCCCCTGGAATTGGCGGGAGATGATGCTCCACGCGACAAAGCGGCCGACTGGCTGGATCGGGTTGGACTGTCAGATCGACGTGACCACTATCCCAAGCAACTGTCAGGGGGCGAACAGCAAAGAGTTGCGCTATCCCGCGCTTTTGCCATCGAGCCCCAGATTCTTTTTGCCGATGAGCCCACTGGAAACCTGGACGACGCGTCTTCTGATCAGGTGGCGGAATTGTTGTTCTCGCTCTGTAGTACCCGTCAGGCTGCTTTGGTCCTGGTGACGCACGATATGGCTTTGGCTCAGCGCTGTGACCATCATCTCCGCCTTGAGAGAGGGCAGGTGATCGGAGTTGATCTGTGAAATTCTCTTTGCGTCATGGCAGTCGTCAGTTCTGGAGGGACTGGCGTTCAGGCGAGATGCTTGCCTTGGGTGGTGCGCTGCTGACGGCCGTTGCGGCAGTCAGCGCCGTGGGCAGCTTTTCTGATCGGGTAGAGAGCAGCCTCCAACGCGGGGCAGGGGAAGTGATCGCTTCGGACATAAAGATAACAGCGAGGGCGCGAGTCCCAGACGAGATTGAGACAAACGCCAGATCAGCAGGACTTTCTACTGCCAGGACGGTAGTTTTTCCGACGGTTCTTTTTATTGACGGCCAGACCCTACTCGCATCGATTAAGGGCGTCACTGCTGAGTACCCGCTTCGGGGAGCCCTGGGCTTGCGAGGCGATGCAGATCGGGAAGAAGTGGTGCGCGTGGCGAACGGTCCAGATAGGGGTCAGGCGTGGGTGGATAAACGGCTTCTAACCACTTTGGGTCTGCGTTTGGGCGATCGTCTGGATATTGGACAGATTTCGCTGAATCTGGAAGCTGTTCTCGAATATGAACCCGACCGGGGTGGACAATTTTTCAGTTTTAGTCCAAGGATTCTGGTGCATCAGTTAGACGTGGAAGCCTCTGGGCTGCTGGGGCCGTCGAGTCGCGCAACTCACGCGCTTCTCGCAAGCGGCCCTGCGGATCGGGTGCTCCGCTTCCGAGATTTTCTGGACGCGCAAGCGTTCGAGGGAGTCCGAATCGTTGATCTGGAATCGGCCCAACAGCAGGTTGGGGCCACGGTGGGGGCTTCCACGGAATTTATCGGGTTGGCGTCACTGGGCACTTTATTCATCGCGGGAATAGCGATCCTGGTCGCCTCACGACGGTATGTCGATAGACGTCGTCGTCAGGCGGCGTTGCTTCGCTGTTTTGGGGCGACCGGATCAACAGTCCTGCTGATACATCTTCAAACCCTAGTCATGATGGGCGTAGTGTGGGGTTTTTTTGGAGCAGTTTTAGGATTTGGCGCCCAGGAAGTGATGACTCGCCTTTTGGGAGAGGTATTTTCGCTCGGCGCAGGCAAAGCCGGTTTTGGCGCGGTCTTAATCAGTATTTTGCTCGGTTTGATCCTGTTGATCGGGTTTTCAGGACCCCAATTGGCCCAATTGATGAGAGTCGCTCCAATGGAGGTGCTCAGAAGGATCGAGACCCAGAGACCGTTGATCTCAGATGCGTTGTGGTATCTGGTGCCGATACTCGTACTAATCCTGCTCGCGGTTCAGCAGTCCGGACAGAGTCGGTTGGTGTTCTATGTATTGATAGGCATTGTTTGTGCGCTGGTGTTGATGATGGGAGTGAGCTTTGGGCTTATCAGATTACTAAAGCGTAGCGCGCGAGGCGTGGGCGTATCCTGGCGTTTTGGTCTGGGCCGGTTATATCGGGATCCCGTCTCGACGACTTTTCAGATTGCGGCGATCGGATTGGGCCTTACCGTGTTGGTGACGCTCTCGTTGGTCCGCGGCCAATTGTTCGACAGCTGGGAATCACGAGTCCCCTCCGGATCTCCAAACTTTTTCCTCGCGAATGTGCAGGATTATGAGCAACCCGGAATAACGGAGTTTTTTCAGGAGAACCTAGATCAAAGTCTGGAATTTATTCCGATGGCCACTGGACGCCTTGTTACGATAAACGGCCGCGTGCCGACCGCGGAGGCGTATCCTGATCCGCGCACCGTGGCCCGAATCGAGGGCAATCTGAATTTTTCATGGGCCAAGGAGATTCCCCGCGACAACACGCTCATCGCAGGAGACTGGTGGCGGCCCGGGACCAAAGATCCAGTTGTGTCGCTGGCTGAAAGCTGGGCGGAGCCCTTGAGGGTGAAGGTGGGAGATCGAATCGGCGTCCGTGTGGGCTCGAAGACCATTGATGCAAAAATCGCAAATCTTCGAAGAGTTCAGTGGGAAAGTTTCAACCCAAATTTCTTCGTTCTATTTCCACCAGGTGTGTTTGAGGACGCACCCCGCAGTTTTTTGAGTTCGACTCGCCTTGAGTCGGAACAACAGGATGCCCTGGTGGATTTGAGCCGACAGTTTCCGACGGTGAACATCGTTGATATAGGAGCAATTCTGAGGCAGGTACGCCACCTGATGGAGATCGTCGGCGTGGCGTTGAACCTCGTTTTTGGGTTCACCCTTGCCGCGGGGGCTGCAGTATTGTTTGCAGTGATGCAATCCAGTCATGACGCTCGGGTGAGGGAGGCTGCGATGTTGAAAGTGCTCGGCTGCGATTACTTCCGACTGACTCGCGCCCTGAATACCGAGTTCATCGTGATCGGTGTCGTTGCAGGAGTCATCGCGGCGGCGGCTGCGACCCTGACAGGCTGGCTATTGGCCACCAGGGTTCTTGAGCTTGAGTATGTCCCACAACTCTCAGTGGTCATCATTTCAATACTGGTGAGTATTGTGTTAGTCTGGGCAGTGAGTAGATCTGGAGTGCGCAGTGCGCTGCAGGCTCCGCCCGAGGCGACTCTGCGGTCTCCGTGACCCAACAGCGGTGGTCCCAACCCGAAGAGCTGCGGTCAGCAGGCTCGATCCCGATTATGAGAAATCCAAGCTCCGCAACAGTGATTCGGCGTGGGGGTCCGCTCTCTTTTGCTGTTCAGCTAGGGCGCAGAAGCAGACTGCTTTGCCTTTGCCTGTTGTTGGCCCCTGTTGCCGGATTTGGTCAAGGCGGCGGTGACCGGGAGTTGCCAGCAGAAACGCAGGTCCAAAGTGCTTCCGAGTCGACTACGACCACCCAAACGACTGCGACGACTGCCCCGGTGTCAGTCGGTGGATTCGGGGTGGCAGTGCTGGATACGGGGGTGGAACCGGTGGCGCCGATTACACCCGAGGTCATGCTGCCGGGTAGTGCAAGTTTTGTTGGCAGAAATCCGCTTGTGGATTATGCCGAGCAGGGAACGCACGGGACTGCCGTCGCCCAGATTATCCGGACGTTATCTCCTGGGAGCAGAATCCTCTCGCTCCAGACCTCAACGGGAAGTCGTTCAATTTCGGCGAGTGCCGCCGCTCAGGCCTTGCGCACCGCGGCCGCAGATCCCTCGATTCGCGTCATTAACCACTCAAATGCCGCGCTGGCGATTGTCCCTGGGGAGGCGATCCTTGCAGCAGCGCTCGCAGATCAGGTGATCGTAATGGGGTCGGGCAATGACCGTCTGCCGAACCCAAACGGGGATGCCCGTCATGCGCCGGGACTCGGTGGCAAGGGCATTATTGTCGGAGGACTGGGTCCCGACGGTGAACTGTTGGGTTTCAGTAACCGCGCCGGAGGTTACGCCCAATACTATGTGGTCGCGACGGGGGCTTCTGCCTTCGCGGACTATTGGGGGACCTCGTTTGCAACACCTCGGGTCAGCGCCTTGGCGGCACAGTTGCGCCAGCGCTGGCCGGCACTGAAGGCGGAAGAAATAACGGACATCATCAAGCGGTCGGCAACCGATATGGGCGCGCCGGGGGTTGATAACAAGTATGGCTGGGGCCGCATCAACGCTGCCCGTGCGTTTTTGCCGTTGGGAGCGTTGGCAACGCCAACGGGGACGTCAACAACTGAATCGACAGATAAGGACACGACGTCCAAAGAGGACACGGTCGACGAGGAACTTTCGCTGCGACGCCTGAAGGTGGGTACGCCGCTGCACGCGGCGCTTGTTTCGCAGCCGGTGTTACGTCAGGTACTTGCCCTGGATCGCTACGGGCGGGATTTCAATCTGGATCTTTCAAAGATGACGAGTGCGGTCGATATCAGAGGTCGCGCCCGGCAAGTTGCTCAATCCTGGAGGAGGAATACGGACCGTACGTTGTTGGATGTTGGCTCAGGGTATCAGGTTTCCTCATTCGCCCGAGCGGACTCGACCGGCGCACCTAGATTGCATTTGGATGTCTCACCCGACGAGATCGTGCGTTACCAGTTGGGATACAGTGTGCGTCCCGAAACGGGACACGCCGCACTCAGTTGGATTCCTCACTTCGACGATGGCGCGGGTGGGGCGAACGTATGGCGACGTATGCTCGCGGGAGGTAGCCATGATGAGGGATTTCACAGCCTGACAAGTTATCGCTTGAACCAGATGGTTCAGCTTGATGTTTCGCTGACCGATACGCATGACAATGACGAACTTGATCAGGGCAACCAGCAATGGGCTTCGGCGCTTCATCTTCAGAACGATACCTTCGGGGCTTCGCTCGAGGGTGGGCTTCTCACCGAAGAGGGCAGTCTGTACGGGAGCGCCCCTGGTGGTGCGCTGGGCGTAGCGTCGGCCGAAACCCGATATTTTCGTGTCTCGGGCTACAGGCGCATAAATGATCACGTCGCTGTTCTCGCTGCCCTTTCGGGAGCATTGACCGAAGTGACCGAGGCGAGGGACAAGTTACTCGATGATTTTTCTGATCTAACAGCCCAGTCCTGGTTGGTAGGTTTTGGGGCAAAGGGTATCTTTTCAAAAAATGATGGAGCCAGCCTCACGGTGTCTCAACCGCTTAAGGTAACCGATGGCTCAGCAGATCTGGATGTGCCTTATGGAGTCGGCGCGGACGGCCGTGTCCTTCGTCATCAGGAGCGGATCGGTCTGGCACCTTCGGGGTCTGAAACTTCGCTCGAAATCACCTACCGCATTAAATGGTCAAAATCACTGGAACTTGGCGCCTACGGGGCGATGCGTTACGAGGCCGGACACAACCCCCAATTGGGGTTGAGATCTGAATTGACGACTGTCGTACGGGGTACATTTTAGGACGTATTATCGGATTCGTGCTTGCGTAAGATAGACCGTTAGAGCCCCTCAGGAGAGGCGCACGAACCTAACCGCAATTCAAGAACCATGCCTATCGAATCAGTTTGCAGCAAATCAAGTGCTGCCCGCCAACACGGCGCAATGGAGTTCAGTGAGCCACCGGTGGATCTCGACGGCGTTCGGATTTACCGACTTGCCCGGCTCAGGGACGAGATGAGAAGAGCGGGGGTCGCTGGACTGCTCCTCTTTGACCAAATCAATACGCGGTATGCTACCGACGCCACAAACATGCAGGTCTGGTGCTCGCACTATGAAACCCGCTGTGTGTTCGTGGCACTGGAGGGTCCCGTAGTGCTCTACGACTATGCCAATCATCCGCATTTGGCTCAGGACCTGCCGGGAGTGGATGAGTACCGGGTGATGCCGTCTTTCTATTTTTTTTCTGCCGGCTCTCATTGCGAAGCCCGCGCCCGTAAATTCGCAGACGAAATTGATGACCTGATGCACACTTATGGAGGCGATGACCGTCGTCTGGGTATCGATAGGCTCTCATTTACGCCCTGTGACGCGCTGCGCGAGAAGGGTCTGGTTTTGCTTGAAGGGGAGGGCATAGCTGAGCGGGCACGGGCCGTTAAGTCCCAGGATGAACTGGCATTGATGCAGGTCTCGATGGATGCTTGTGAGGCGGCCTGTGATTCCATGCGTCAGGCACTCGAGCCAGGCATTACCGAAAACGCGTTGTGGGCCAAGATGCATGAGATGAACATCCGCATGGGTGGCGAGTGGGTCGAAACCCGCCTTCTGTCGTCGGGTCCGCGCACTAATCCCTGGTTTCGCGAATGCTCTATGCGTCCGATTGAGAAAGGCGATATGGTGAGTTTCGATACCGACCTGATCGGACCCTATGGTTACTGCTCCGACATTTCCCGATCCTGGTTGTGCGGTGACCGCCCAAGCGATGAGCAGCGCCGTCTTTATTCGGCAGCTTATGAGCAGATCGAGACCAATATTGCGGTTTTGCGAGCTGGCCTCACACTCCATGAAGTGTCGGAGCGCTGCTGGAAAATTCCCCAGGAGCATCTTTCGAACCGGTATCCCTCACTGATGCACGGCGTTGGGCTGGCAGATGAATATCCCAGCATCAAACATGAGGTGGATCTGGCAGCCAAGGGGTACGAGGGTGTGCTCAGCCCGGGCATGGTGATATGCGTAGAGTCTTTTATCGGTGTTGAGGGTGGGCGTGAAGGCGTCAAGTTGGAAGAGCAGGTTATCATTACTGAAAATGGGGTAGAGCGGATGTCGACCCTGCCTTTTGAAACCGATTGGTTATGACATGTCTGATAACGCCGCGGCGCTGGTAGACGCGAGAGTCGACTGCCTGCAGTACTGCAACTGGTCAAGAAAGATCTTCTCGCAGATGCGCGAGGGCGGGCTGGACGCAGTCCATGTGACCATCTGCTATCACGAGGACTTTCGTGAGACAGCCGCCAATGTGGTGGACTGGAACCGTCGATTTCTCGAGTACCGTGACCTGATTATGCCGGGGCGCTTTGCCGAGGATGTTCTGGCCGCGCGGCAATCGAACCGTACCGCCATCTTCCTCGGTTTCCAGAACTGCTCGCCGGTTGAAGCAGACGTCGGACTGGTTGAAGTCTGCCATCAGCTGGGCGCTCGGTTTATGCAGCTTTCCTACAACAACCAGTCATTGCTTGCCACAGGTTGTTATGAATCAGATGATCTCGGGATCACCCGTATGGGCAAGCAGGTCATCGCGGAGATGAATCGAGTGGGACTTGTGATCGACATGAGTCATTCTGCCGAGCGTTCGACGCTTGAGGCCATCGAAGCGTCCTCGCGGCCTATTGCCATCACCCATGCCAATCCTTCTTTCTGGCATCCGGCACTGCGCAACAAGTCGGATGAGGTGATTCAAGCATTGTCAGAGACAGGCGGCATGATCGGGTTTTCACTTTATCCGCACCACCTGCACGAAGGCAGTGAATGCAGCTTGCAGAGCTTCTGCGAGATGGTCGCCAGGGCCGCAGATCGGTTTGGGATAGAGCATCTGGGTATTGGATCCGATCTTTGTCAGGATCAGCCTGACAGCGTCGTGGAATGGATGCGTAATGGTCGTTGGACGACTGAGCGCGATTTTGGTGAGGGCTCGGCAGATAAGCCTGGGTTTCCGGGGCAGCCTCCCTGGTTCAAAGACAGTCGTGACTTCCCAAATATTGCGGCAGGTCTTGCGAAAGTCGGTTTTGACGATCAATCGGTTGCCGCGGTAATGGGTAACAATTGGCTGCGCTTTTTTGAGGAATCGTTTGTTGCTGCGGGAGCGCCGAAATATTGCCCTGAGTCAAGTTATGTCGGCGAGAAGTAATTAATCTAATCAGCACTAAAATAGAGATAGCAATGAGATGTCAGTCGCGCCTAATCGGATAAGCCCACACGAGGGCAAAACTTTCCTGGATAAGTCGGAGGCCCTCGCGGGACTGCGACCGCCAGAACGGGTATGCAAACTGGACCGGATGGGCGCTGCATTTCCGACCCGTCTCAGTTTTATGCGGTTGTTGCTTCGTCGGATGTCCAACGAGAATTGGCAAATGAAGCGGGGGCGGTTTGAGCTTGACGAGAATGGCTATGGAACGGCCGTGTACACCGCGCAACTTCCTGATCGGGCCTACTCCCTGATCGCATTCGCCAACCCTTTGGCAGATGAAGACAGGACCGACCGCGTCATTGCCTCGGCCTGGGACGCGGCATTCGTCCTCTTTGACGGGATACCCTCGCAAGCGGACATTAATCGACTCAGGGCACAGGCGCCCCGGCAGGAAGCAGGGCGATTCGAGGCGACAGACCTCGTTATCTCTCGAGCCAACCGCAGCCTGCGCCTTTTTGAGTATGTGTGTGACTGTCTTGCCCGGGGCGAGCAGCCCAAAGCGACCAGGCTTAATGAAGTAGGCTATTTGATGCGGACAACAGCCGTATACGGTAACGGCAAGTTCGGGATCAGTGACCGCTCCCGGATCTCGTCTCGCCTAGAGACGCAGAATTCTTTTCAGGCCGAGATGTTGACGGTATTTCTAATCCGACAGTTTACCTTCGATCAACTCGAGCATATTGCTTCTTGTCGCGCGGGAGGGGCGCCGGCTGTCTTGGCGCCCAGTCTGAAAAGATCTCTGGGTATCGGTAATGCAACAGGCCTGGGTATGGCGCCTTTTGTTGTGAGCCACCCCGAACTCTTGCATCACTGGTTCCATGCTCGCGAGAGCGCTCTCGCCAGGGTTCGGTCGATGGAGGATGTTGCGCTGGATGACGTAAAGCGCGCCCTTGCGCTTCAGCAACGGGCCTACCAGCACGTTAGCGAGTGGCAGACATCCGACGCAGACTATCAAAAGCGTAACAAGAAACTACTGCAGGATCTTCTTGAACTCCGGCATTGGCTTGAGCGCGCAGATGCGGAGCAGCGTGCCGCTCGATTGTGGGATGCACTCTTTCGGCATGCGGAGACCAGTTTCGACCTGGATGGGCAGGAATTGTTGTGCGCGCTGCTTATTGAGATCTACCCAGAAACATCAGAAGGGCTTGACGAGATGTTCCATTCCCATGATCCAGAGCCGCTGCACATTACAGAAACGGTCAGGGCGACGCTGGAGAGATTGGACCGCCAGTATGATTGGACGGACGACATGGACTTTTCAGTCGAAGAGCAAAATGCGCATTTTTGGTATGTCTCTGAGAATAAGCTCGAGCCCAGATTTGGCCGCAGGACAGAGGAATCGGGGGCTGATCAGGAGATGCCAGTCGCGATCGCTAGGGATATGGTCGCGTTTCGTGACGCGCTCCGAGGTTCAGATCCAGACCAGAGTCTAAGGGTGTTCCTGCAGGAGCATCCGGAGTACCGCCACCTCGCGCGCCGGGCCCAGGTTCTTGGGCGATATCCTTATGGTGAGATCCGAGATAACCTGATCGGTGAAGGCTGCTCTCCTCTTGATATCCTGCGTTTCAAGCTTTCGTTTTTTGGCGCGGCAAAATTTGATCCAAAATCATCTTTGTGGACGAGAATCACAATGTTTCAGGGCGCTCCGCTGATGAGCGAGCTCGACCAGCCCTGGGCAGATGATTGGTGGCTTTCGGTTGCGCCACAAAATGCCTGATGCGCCAGTCCTCTACGGAGTTCAGTCAACTTCTGGTTAAAGCCGGTCGCGGCGTTGGGCTCCCTCTGGGGCTCGCGGAGGATCTGATCGATCCTGTTATTTGGCTTCAGACTTGCGGATTCCCGGGAGAATACGACTTCTACACGGCGCTCTCCGCCCTCGATAAAGGGCGAACGGAGGCGCGCTTTCCTGACCTTCTGAAGAGAGATGAAGCAATTTCTTTGGACAGGGAATCTGCGGTGTACCTGGCCACCGCGGCTTGCGATTTGCTTCAGTTGGATTGGCCTGAAGTGGGTGAGGAAGTCTTCCTGCCGGAAACAGAAAGCCCGCGACTGGTTGCGGCGGCGCTGGCATTTTCCTATCGCCTTCTTAGGCGAGAGCATTTTTTAAGGATAGTGACGTCCGCCGAGGTTTTTATCTCTGGCCCTGGTGGAGAGATAACCTGCGTGAGAAAAGAGTCGGAGCACCGAACCCCTACGGGAGTAGACAAAGGCGTGATCCGACTGTCGGCAGAACGCTCAAGGTTTGACGACGCGGGAACAGTACTGGTCGATCGTGAGAAAGAGGCGCGGTTTAATGAGATCTGTCGTCTCAAAGGGCTTTGCGCCAGCCCAGATATTATCGCTCAGCTGAAGGCTTTTTCAGACCGGTTGCTGGTTCCTGAGTCGGAGCATTCTTTAAAGTTTGGCGCGGGTGCCGGGATAGTTGACTCGGACTGAATTCGGAGCTCGGCGCTGGTGGATGCTGGCAGGCTTGTGGTTCTGTTATATGGCTCTTGGGCTCAGCATGGCGAGTTTGGCACCGCTGGTATCAGAGATTGAAGCAGACCTTCGTTTCAGTCATCGCGCAATGGGCACCGTCATGGGTGCTTGGCAGTTTGTCTATATCTTTGCTGCGATTCCTTGCGGCATGCTTCTGGATCGTATTGGCGCCAGATGGGGATTAGCGATTGGCGCTCTGATTATGGGGCTTTCCGGCATTTTCAGGGGATTCGCCGGGGAATACCTGGAACTGCTGGCTGCCGTAGCACTGTTTGGGCTTGGGGGCCCGCTGATTTCTGCAGGAGCACCCAAAGTTGTTCGCGAGCATTTCGAAGGCGCTCATCGGGGACTCGCGATGGGCATTTACATTACAGGTCCGGGTATCGGAGCCGTCGCTGCTCTGGGTCTCACTCACTCGGTTGCTCTTCCTTTGCTGGACGGGAACTGGCGCGCGCTTCTTCAAATCTGGGGCTGGGTATGCATTGCCTCGGGAGTTTTCTGGCTGTTGGTGGCACGGGACGACGCCCCGACACCGGTTGCGAATGAGGGAAAGATCGGCCTGTCAGATCTAGCGGAAGTGGTAAGGATTCCAGCAGTCGGATTAATCTTGTTGATGAGCGTGGCCGTATTCGCAATAAACCACGGGATGGGCAATTGGCTTGTTGAGATGCTCAAAGACCTTGGCGCCAGTCCAAGCAAAGCCAGTGCCCTCGCCACGATACCCGTGGCTGTCGGGGTCTTAAGCGCGTTGACGCTACCCCGGATTGCGGTGGGATCCCGGCGATTCTCGGTGCTCACTCTGCTGTTTGCGTGTTCTACTTTAGCCAGTCTTTCCCTGATTGCTCAGCCGCACGGGATTTGGCTTTATGTCACGCTCGTTGTCGAGGGGATCGCGGCAGGCTCCATGATGACTGTGCTGGTTCTCACCCTGGTCGAAGTACCTGGAGTTGGAGCCAGACGTTCGGGCACGGCGGGAGGATTTTTCTTTTCTGCGGCAGAAGTCGGAGGAGTCGCGGGGCCGGTATTGATCGGCATCCTTTTTAACGCTCATGGGCACTTCAGCAGCAGTCTGATTGTGCTCGCGCTATTGGGAGTCTTGCTCTTGGTGAGCGTCTTCCCATTGCGGCGACAGTTACTTCTGAAATAGCGTGGGACTGCGTTAAAAATTTGTGCTCCTTAGGGGAATCGAACTCCTGTTTCCGGCGTAAACACACCAGCCACTACTCCCAGCAGTCGAAGTTGGACTATAGGCCCGGTGCGACGAGGCTTTCGCATAAATAACTAGACTTTTCATGACAAAATAGTACCTTCAAGGTAGCAAGGAATTGATGTTCGAGTCGGAAGATCATTGCCTTTAAGACAACTCCATATTGAATGGAAGTACGTAAATAAAAGCGCGAACCACCTAATGACCTTCAACTGATCTCCAAAAACGTTGGAATAAGGGGCTCAGCCTGTGTTTAAACCGGTGTTTCAACCGCAGAGGAATTAAGAAAAATGCCAGAAATATCAATCACCATGGCCCTCACTGCGTTCTTAATAGTCGTCGTCGTTTTGGCGGTTAAGATCGTTCCTCAGTCAGAAGAATACGTTGTTGAACGATTCGGTAAATTCTCGCGTAAGTTACCTGCGGGCATTAATTTTATTGTGCCTTTTTTGGATCGGATCGCGCACAAGATTTCAATTCTTGAGAGACAGTTGGATGAATTTTCGATAAGTGTAATTACAAAAGACAACGTAGAAGTAGTCCTTGAAGCTACAAATTTTTACCGGGTAGTGGACCCGGCGCGATCTGTTTATCGAATTCGCGACATCGATAAGGCAATCCAAACTACTGCCGAATCAATCGTGCGAAGCGCGGGCGGTAAGCTTGATCTTGATGAACTCCAGTCTTCCCGGTCGGAGATGAATGCGGAGATTCTGAGTAACCTGCGATTGGCAGCTGAAGTGTGGGGTATCGAGATAACCCGTACTGAGATCACAGACGTTCGAGTTGATGAAGCCACAAAAGAGGCACAGCGGCAGCAACTGAACGCGGAGCGGCAGAGAAGGGCGGCGGTAGCCCAGGCGGAGGGTGAGAAACGGTCGATCGAGTTAGAGGCTGATGCCCGACTCTACGAAGCGGAAAAACAAGCTGAAGCTGTTAAAGTTGAGGCAGATGCGAGAGCCTATGCGATAAAGGTGGAGGCAGACGCGACCGCGGCACAAACCCGAGTAATCGCTAGTGCGATAAATGAGGGCGGCGAGGGGGCAATTCAATTCGAGATTCTGAAAAGTCAGGTGGATGCTATCTCTAAAGTTGCTGCGAGTGAAAACTCAAAGACTATCGTTGTGCCTTCCGATATGACGAAAGTTCTGGGGAATCTAGAATTGATCAGCGAATTTCTGAAAAAGTGATGGACATTATTTCCTCTGGTGGCGCCTGGGTTATTGTGGGTCTAGTGTTACTGGCTATTGAGGCAGCAATCGGATTGGCAGCGCTCGGGGTAACGTTTGGTGTTGGCGCTTTGGCAACCGGCTTAATCATAATCGTCTGGTCGCCAGAATTGACTGGAGCATTGATCAATCAATTGTTCATCGCTGCTCTGATTTCTGCCATAGCCTACTTACCGATAAAGAGACTTCAGAACCGGACGGGGTCTTCCGATATCAACAAGTATTGACCTGATCGAAGCAAAAAAGTCGCGCGCCGGTCCAATAATTTCAGGCAAATTTTAGGTAAATCGATTTACAAAAAATGTGATCGATCATAATTCGCTGAAAAGATGGCGCTCCCTAGGGGAATCGAACCCCTGTTTCCGGCGTGAGAGGCCAGCGTCCTGACCGCTAGACGAAGGGAGCGAGCTGTTGCTTAGCTCTGCTGAGAGGCATAGTTCGGAGCATCTTTTTTTCCGCGGCTATGGTACCCGGATTTGGCGGAATATCTACAAGATTTTTCCACTCAACTTCTTGTCCCGTGCTGGGCTTTATTCTGGCCCGAAATGATGATCTGGTAGAAAAGCCGATCCTGATCTTGGTAATCATACTCTGTGGCACTGTGAAGACAGGCGATATTATCAAAGATAATCAGGTCCTCTTCGTTCCACCGATGCCGGAAGACGAACCGCTCTTCGGTGATGTAACGCACTAAGTTCATCACCAGGTCGTTTCCCTCTTTCTGGCTATAGCCTACGACTTCTCTGACCAATTGGTGACTGATAAAGAAACAGGGCCTTTTTGTGAAGGGGTGAATGGTCACCACTGGATCGGTGGTCTCGGGGTAGCGATTCCGCTGGGTCTCCTGCTGCACCCTGACGTTGGTACCAGCAAACGACGCGACCTTATCATTATGGACGTTAAAGCTGTGTACCACTTCAAGATCTCGGTAAGTTGATAACCGATTGTCATCCAGGGCCGCGTAAGCGGCATCGGTGCTGGCAAAAAGGGTATCCCCGGCCCCCATTGGCGTCTTCAGGCAATAGAGCATCGTCACGCCGGGGGCGAGGCCTTTTCCAGTCGCATCGGTGTGCCATTCGACTCCCTGAGTGTTCAGATAGGTTACACCGCCATCTACTTCACCCATATTTCCCAATAAAACGAGTTCGGGATACTGGTCATGAGTGAATTCAGGGCGATACCCGATTTCTGGATTGCCCAGCAGCTGGGCCAGTGTCATTGCGCTATCTGCGGTCAGCCGAATTCCTCGTAACAAGACGAAGCCGTGTTCATGTACTCTCTGCCGAAGTTCGGTGGCGAGGGCGGGTTGGGAGAGACTCTCAGCCGCGACGCCTGAGATCTCGACACCAAAGAGAGGGTGTAGGGCAGTGATTTGCATGGTTCACTTCACCCGATAGGATCTGAATCGAGAAACCGGTTGACAACATTCTCAAGAAGTCGACTGACATTGTTGTTGTAATCATTGTGCGATAGGGAGCCTGCAAAGGCAATTGATCCGGTCGAAAAGACAGCGCCTCCGTTTTCTGTTTCATAGAAGACCATATCGCAGCGCACATGCGGGCAAGTCTCTCCGTTGACGGCCGAATGGGCGTGATGATAATCCTCAACCACCCAGTGAAAGTCAGCCCCAAAATCGTCTGCTGTGGCAACAACCAGGGCGTGAGAAGGGGTCCCTTTTCGGAAATCCGCACTGTCAATCTCGCTGCCTGCTGCGCCACCAAAAACTAGCCCAAAATCCCCGATGGCCTCATCTTCATCGATGCCGTCGAACATCCACACGCATCGGGGATCGAGGCTGGCAGCGGTTCGGTGATAGGGCCGGCTGAAGTTAAATCCTTGGGCAGAGAACCCCACGCCGCTTAGCCTATGGGGTGCGATTCCGGATCGGGACCACAGCCCTGACAGTTCTCCCGAGAAGCTCATGTGATATTCGCCGGGTTCGGCGATCCAACTGCGCATGCCATCTTCGGCCCGGCGCATTTCGATGGCGCCAGGAAATTCCGGGCTGTAGGCGACTCGCCAGTAAAACCCGTTGCCCCCCATGTAGATAAACCGTCCGCCCTGATGCTGGTAGGAAAGCAGCCCGTTCATCATCGGCAACGAGTAGTACTCGGGGTGGGTGCATGTCATCACGCAGTCGTATCCTTCAATGAGGCTCACTCCTTCGGCGTGAAGGTCATCATCTGTCACCACGTCGAACGCGTAGCCTTTCTCCGCCAGCCAGTCGGTGATGTGGCTGTCTGCATTGTACTGCCACAACTCCTCGTGCGGACCCATTCGAAGCATCGGCCGGAGCCGCGATGCATAACAGACACCAGATCCGTCGCTATGGTCGTCGTACATACTTAGGCCAAAAAGGCCTTGGTTCTGCAGATAAAGATCCGCCATGGTCAGGGTGGCAAAACAGGTGGAAGACTGTTCGATAAGTGAGCCCCAGTCGACGTTCATGTGGTGATTCACATAGGCGTAGTAACTTGCAGTGGGCACGAGCAGACACAGGCGTGCGGTGCGTTTGCCGCGAGGGGGTCGAACATAAAACGGGACGTAAAACTCTTCTAAGCCCTGTTGCAGGTGTGCTGCATAAACGCCACTTGAGAAATCCTCGGGGACTTGCCAGCGCAGATCGGTTTGCCATTGTGAATCATAAAGATCGTCATCGTGAAAATGGATAGCACCGTAATGTTCCGGTTTGTGCGCCCAGTTCATCTCGGTTCCGTCGTGACGCCAGCCTTTAACAGCTCTGGTGGGAAGATTATGGGTTCGACCGTGATGGTTGTTGCCACTCGCATCGATGACCTGATCACTTTCAATTTTCTGGCTAAAGTCCCACGCGGCGATCAGGGTTGTTTGCTGTGGTGACAGTATCGATGCTTCGATTAAAGGTAGATCCATTACTGCATCATGAAGCTGGACGCTGTCTATCTTTCCGTTATAGATCTGCGAAACGAGTGGGTCGTTGTCTTCGTCAAGTGTGGCGCAGCCGGCAATCAAGAATTCTGCGTCCAGTTTAGAAAGAGGCATGCCAATGCGGGACGAGACGACTGAGTTCTGCTTTTCAAGCTCGAAACCCTTTTCCCTGATGAGTTGGTATAGCGTCAGTTGCTTTTCATCAGGGTCGATCGACACCGCGACGAGATACCAACGGCTTGCAACAAGAGGCCGATCCGATGTCAGGGTGTGCAGGACTCCATCAGACCCGCTCACCTTAAACGTAAGCGTAAGATCCTGGATAAGTAGTGCATATCCTTGTTTTTTTGCGGGACACCAATGACTCGCAATGACTTGCTCGCCAAGGTGGGGGGCCGTCGGGTAGATCATGGCCTGCAAGGTGAATGCCCTTGGCGAGAATGCCTTACTGGAGGGAATTCTTGCGAAAGATCCAACTTGGGTTTTCTGAAACCGGGCGGGATAGGACCCATTGACCGACGCGCTAACCGGCGTTTGCCTAAGCCCTGGCCCACCTGGCCCATCATCGCCGCACTGGATCTGAACAATGTTGAGTTCAAACGCCCCCGGCGCGGAAGAACTCACCTTGAATTCAATAGCCTCGCCGGGTTGGCGGCTGATCTCGTCGGCGTACGCCAGGAGTCCCTTTTGCTGATTGAGTTTCATTGCGGGTCCAGCGGTTGCCCGGTGTGTTCCTCCCATCTAATCTTGAAGAGATGCCACAAGCCGTCCTCATGGCGATCAAAGATAGTTTGGTCATAAAGTTCAACTGGTTCACCGCGTCTTGCGGGCAGCCGCCCCAATACCCACTTGCTGGGGGCAGGTGTCTCCACCAGCACATACTTCCCGGGAGTCTCCGCCCAGCGCATAACGCTAAGCACCCTCTGGAGGCCTGGGCTGTGTGGTCCATAGGGTCGCGCCTTGAACTCGTGGGCAAGATCGGTACGACTCGGATCGATTTTCTTCATTTCTACGCTCTGGGGGAGGTCGCTTTGGGAGGAGACTATCAAAAACTGTTTATTGCGAAAACAGTTTGATGGGCACCTTAGCAGATCACGCCCGGTCTCCGACTAGCAATCGCAGGATGTTAGAATTCGCCAGGTCAGTTCGCCCTCCGTTTAAGCCTGTCCAAGACGCGGTGTGGAGTGTTCGGCGGGTGCCAGATTCCCCTGATTAAGAAACTTCTCAAGTCTTTTGCTGCGAAAGGTCGTCCCCAGCGGGCTGATCCGGTCGATCCACGTCTGCTCGGTCCTGAAGTGCATGGATTGAGTCCGGTCCAAGTGAGTAAAGGCGCCAGGCAGGTTGTCAAATCCCTTGCCGATGCAGGGTATTGTGCCGATCTCGTCGGGGGTTGTGTTCGAGACCTGTTCCTCGACAAGCGCCCTAAAGATTTCGATGTCGTGACCGACGCCTCGCCGGAAGAGGTGCGCCAGGTCTTCCCGCGATCGCGGATAGTGGGCCGACGTTTTCGGATAGTTCACGTACGAGCAGGGCGGGAAGTGATAGAGGTGTCTACCTACCGGGCAGGCAATGAGGATGAGGCCGAAAGAGAAGATTCCGCGAAGAACAAATTTGGGCGGATTCTTCGGGACAATGTCTTTGGCACCCGCGACCAGGACGTCCACCGGCGCGATTTCACCGTCAACGCGCTTTATTACGACATCAACACCAACACGGTGGTTGACTATATGCGAGGACTCGACGATATCGAGGCGGGCAGGCTCCGATTTATTGGCGATCCTCTCACCCGAATAAATGAGGATCCGGTCAGGATGCTTAGAGCAGTTCGGTTCAAGGCCAAGTTGGGTTTGTCATTGGACTCGGATCTGGAAGATCTGTGTCGAAATCATGCCCGACTGATCCGACATGTTCCGCCGGCGCGGCTTTTTGATGAGGTCTTGAAGCTCTTTCATAGCGGTCACGGCGTTGAAGCCTTCTGGCTGCTTCGTGAGTTCGGGCTCCTGGCGGAACTTTTTCCGGAGGCTGCCCGCTCTTATGGGGAAAAGGATTTAGACCCCAATACCGGAATTGTTCTGAAAGGTCTTCATAATACCGATTTGCGGATCTCTCAACGTAAGCCTGTGATTGCAGCGTTCCTTTTTGCTTGCGTCTTTTGGCGAGCCGTGAGACTCCAGTGCGATCAGCAGGAGGAGAAACGAAGGAACCACCCGCAGATTCTGCAAAGGGCGGCCTTTGATGTCCTGGGCCGGGAGACTCAGCGGGTCATGATTCCAAGAAGGGTGAGCACGGTGGTCGTCGAGATCTGGGATATGCAGAGCCGGCTTGAAACACGACGCCCCCGGATGATTGAGAAATTGCTGGAGCATCGCAGATTCCGCGCCGCTTACGACTTTCTGTTGTTGCGCTCGGAGTCGGGTGAGCTTGACCCACGACTGGCTACGTGGTGGACCGATATTCAGGAGTGCGATCAGCCGAGTCGCCAAAAAATGATCAAGGAACTGGGCAGTAGCGGGTCCCCAAGAAAGCGTCGTAAACGCCCAAGACGCTCCAAAAGCCCGAACGGAAATGTCTGATGAGCGCGCCTGCCGAAACCGTCCTGGCGTGGATCGGCTTGGGCGGCAATCTCGGAGAGCCTCGATCAGCGATCTCCCGTGCGCTCGCTCAGTTGAATGAGGACCGTGGGAACGATGTCGAAGCTGTTTCCGCTTTTTACCGTACGGCGCCCATCGGCATCACCGACCAGCCCGAGTTCATTAACTCAGTGGCGAGGGTTCGTACGACTGATGCACCGCAAGGGCTTCTTGAAAAGCTTCTGAATATTGAAGCTCGCCTCGGCCGCGTAAGGACGGAGCAGCAATTCGGGCCTCGTGTGATCGACCTGGATCTTTTGCTTTATGACCATATTCAAATGGATACCCCGTACCTGACCTTACCGCATCCGAGGATGCATCTTCGGCGGTTCGTTTTGGAACCGCTGTTCGAGTTGGAAGGAGATTTGAAGCTGCCGGGAGGTCGTGAGCTCTCTTACTACCTGACGCAGACACGCGATCAGTCAGCAGCTCTCGATGAGTCTGTCAAAGTCACAGATTAGATGCGGGTAGCCGTTCAGGAAACCTCAGGTATCGGGTAAAATTCCAGATATCATTTCTTACAAGTTGATTTTCCCCGAAACCCCGCTCTATGCCCTCAGTGTCTCCTGATTTCTCCGATGTCCGCTGAGCACCGTCCCCGGCGGATCCTCTCTGGAATGCGGCCGACCGGCCGCCTTCATCTCGGGCATTATCATGGGGTACTGAAGAACTGGGTCCGACTTCAAGAGGAGGCGGAGTGCTTTTTCTTCGTCGCCGACTGGCACGCTCTGACCACCCATTATGAAGAGCCAACGGCCATGGATGTCCATGTCTGGGATATGCTGGTCGATTGGATGGCTTCAGGTATCGATCCGGAAAAGGCCACACTTTTTATCCAGTCCAGGGTCCCCCAACACGCTGAACTGCACTTGCTCCTTTCAATGATCACTCCGCTGGGATGGCTGCTTCGGGTGCCAAGTTTCAAGGATCAGCAGCAGAAGCTTAAGGATCGTGATCTTGCGACCTACGGTTTTCTTGGATATCCGTTACTGCAGAGTGCCGACATCCTGATGTACCGAGCGACTGGCGTCCCTGTTGGTGAGGATCAGGTGCCGCACGTGGAGCTGACCCGGGAAGTCGCCCGGAGGTTCAATCACGTGTTTGGACGCGACGCTGCTTTTGAGCAAAAAGCCAAAGAAGCGCTTTCACGGTTCGGAAAGAAGGCGGCTAAAGCGTACTCCAAGGCTCGGGCAGAGTGGCTTCAGGAGGGCAATTCTGAATCCCGCGAGGCGGCCCATGCGGCGATTGCTGGCTCGGCCAATATCTCAAGCGAGGACCGGGAAAGGCTAAGCGGCTTCCTGGATGGAGGGGGCCGGGTCATTCTGCCTGAGCCCGAGGCGCTTCTGACGCCGGCGGCCAAGATGCCTGGTTTGGACGGCCAGAAGATGTCTAAGTCTTACAACAACACAATTCAAATGCGTGACGATCCCGAGCGAGTAAGTGCGCGTTTAATGTCGATGCCAACAGACCCTGCCCGACAGCGACGCAATGATCCGGGAGATCCAGAAAAGTGTCCCGTTTGGGATCTACATCAGGTTTATACGGAAAGCGAGAAAAGGGCCGAATTGGCTGAGGGCTGCAAGAGTGCCGGAATTGGCTGCATCGACTGTAAAAAACCGCTCCTGGACGCCTTGCTGGAAGAGCAGGCGGTTTTGCGTGACAGAGCAGCACCTTTCGAAAAGAATCCTGTGCGGGCGCGGGAGGTGGTTGAGGCGGGATGTGCCCGGGCGCGGGAAGTGGCTGAGGAGACGCTGGACGAGGTAAGAGCGGCGGTGGGAACTCTGTACACGTGAGTGATGACGCTATAACCCCGCGGGACCTAGCTAGCGCTGATGACGGCATGCGTGCTGTGGTAGCCGGAAAAACACTCGAGCAGTGGCCGGCAGATCTTTATATTCCTCCAGAAGCGCTCGAGGTGGTTCTAGAGAGCTTTGAAGGCCCGCTGGATCTTCTGCTCTATCTGATCCGAAAACAGAATATCGATATTCTGAATCTGCCTGTTGCCAATATAACCCGGCAGTACATGCAGTACATCGATCTGATGCAACGTATGCGACTAGATCTCGCGGCCGATTATCTTGTAATGGCGACCATGCTCGCAGAGATCAAGTCACGCATGTTGTTGCCGCGCCCTGATCCCGAGGAGGAAGATGAAGAAGATCCAAGAGCGGCCTTGATCAAGCGTCTTCAGGAGTACGAGCGGTTCAGGAATGCGGCGGAGACGCTCGACGACCGGCCTCGACTGGAGCGCGATCTCTATCTTGTCCATGCTCGGGTGGAAGACCCCGATCCCCCTAAAGCGGAGGCGAGGGTTGATCTTGATGATCTGGTTGCAGCAATGCGATCTGCAATGATGGCAGCGGCCAGGCGCCAGCATCTTCAGATGGTGCCTGAGACCTTCTCAGTGAGGGAGCGCATGACGCAGATCCTTGATCGGGTTCGTAGCGGAGAATATGTAGCGCTGGGAGATTTTTTTACAAGCGAAGAAGGGAGAAAAGGGTTGGTAGTGAGCTTTATTGCAATTCTGGAGTTGGTTAGGGATGGTATTTTGACTGCTGCACAAAATGAGGCCTTTTCCCAGATTCATGTGAAGGCGAAATCTTCATGAGCAATTCGAAAGAGATCGAGAACGCCATCGAAGCCGCACTGTTTTCTTCCGAAAGGCCATTGGATGCCCGGGATCTGCAGACTCTGTTTGCCCAGAAAGTGGACAAAAAGGATATCCTGTCTGCGCTAGAGACTCTCCAATCACACTACGCTGATCGCGGGGTTGAACTCGTCGAGGTCGCGGGGGGGTTTCGCTTCCAGACAAAGGTCGACCATGCTCCTGCACTGCGAGCCCTCCGTGAGAGTCGTCCGCCACGATACTCCCGAGCTCTCTTGGAGACGCTCGCAATCATCGCGTACCGCCAACCCGTGACTCGCGGGGACATCGAAGATATTCGGGGGGTTACTGTGACTACAGAAATCATGCGGGTTCTGTTGGATCGAGAATGGATCCGTCAGTCAGGTACCCGTGAGGTTCCGGGCCACCCAGCACTTTATGTCACAACTCCGGGTTTTCTCGAGTACTTTGGCCTGACATGTCTAAAGCAGTTGCCGGATCTGGAAGATGAGCGTCAGCTTGCGGATATTGCAAAGGAATTAGGCATAGAGATGCCAGAGTCGCTTGCATCGGGGCTGGTTCCTCCAGCGGAGGGTGAAAGCGTTGAGACCGAGACGTCGGACCCCGGCGAGAGTGAGCACGTTTCAGTCGCCGAAACAGTCGAGCCGTCATCGACCGATGGATCTACCGAGAGCAATCCTGGGGGCGATGAGGCTGAAATCCAGGAGCCTGACGCTGACCTGGTCACCAAGGCTGCCGTGACCTCGGAATTTGACTGAACGGATTCAAAAGGTCCTTGCGCGAGTGGGGCTCGGGTCCCGGCGTGAGGTAGAGCGCTGGATCCGCGACGGTCGCGTTACCGTTGATGGCCGCCTTGCGGAACTTGGGCAGCAGA
>MDSX01033078.1_pt1 | contig 34441 bp, 28 predicted proteins | sample 811141 | NCBI WGS metagenome assembly MDSX01 (sample SAMN05326642, study PRJNA326480) | marine metagenome | isolation source: seawater | place: Atlantic Ocean: South East | collected 2010
CAGCGACCCTCTTGATCGCGGTTGGAACCTTATAGGCACTGCTGATACCTATGTGAACTATCGCATTGTCGGCCCAACGGTCATCGCGTCGATTCAAGCGCTTGGCATAGTGGGCGGCCACTTAGCCGGAGTCATGGTTGGGCATGACAGGACTTTGACAACATTGAAAAACAAGGACGATGTTTCCGGTCAAGTTCCGTTGGTTCTGTTGCTGGCCTCTCTGACTGCCATCGCTTTACTGCTTCTTGTTGAAGCTTAGATATCTCAAACAAGCAGAGCAGATAGGTGCGCTTTGCAAGCAGCGCAAGAAATGATCTAAGCGTCTTGTAGCGCTTTCCAGACCGCTTGTGGGGTGCATGGCATATCGATGTGCTCGACTCCCAGATGTACGAGAGCGTCGCAAACTGCATTATGTACGGCAGGGGTAGATCCGATAGTTCCGGATTCACCGATTCCCTTCGCTCCGAGCGGATTGCGGGGGCTTGCCGTCTCCGTATTTGAGACTTCGAAGCTTGGCAGATCGGCAGCTGAAGGCATTAGATAGTCCATAAGGCTTGCTGATACCGGATTAGCATCTTCGTCATACTGAACGTGTTCCCATAGTGCTTGGGCAACACCTTGAGCGATGCCTCCGTGTTGTTGGCCATGAACCAACATCGGGTTGAGAATTGTTCCGCAGTCATCGACAGCGATATGACGCAACAGTTCGACTTCGCCGGTCTCGCTATCGACTTCGACGACAGCTACATGAGAACCGAATGGATAGGTTGAGTCTGTGCCATCGAAATCGAGTTCATGAGCGAGTCCTCCCTCAATTTCTTGTTCCGCTGCAGCGGAAGCTAGCTCCGCCCAGCTAACGGATTTTGCGGGCACTCCTGCCACCTGCAAGGCGCCGTCACCGACGACGATGTCATCGGCGCTTGCCTCTAAAAGTGTTGCCGCTAATTGCTTCCCTTTCTCGAGAACAACCTTTGATGCTTCATAGACCGCTGACCCACCTGCCTGAAGTGAGCGTGAGCCCATTGTTCCAGACCCTCTAGCTACCGTCTCTGTATCGGCGTCAACGTGGTTCACCTGATCCATAGGAATTCCGAGTACATCATTTACAAGCATCGAAAAAGCGGTGTCGTGGCCCTGCCCATGAGAACTGGTACCTACTTTGATAGTTGCTGAGCCATCATCATTAATTTCGCAACTCCCGTACTCGACGTGGAGGCCGATGGGTGCGGTCACCTCGACGTACGAGGAGACGCCGATGCCTAATAGCATCGGATCGTTAGTTTCTCGTCGCCGTGTCTGCTCGGCTCTCAGTTCACTGTAACCAGAAGCTTCTAGAACAGCGTCTAGAGAGCGTTCGTACTCTCCTGAGTCGTAGTTGGCTCCAACCAAAGTCGTAAGTGGGAACGCATCAGGTTGTAGGTAGTTCTTTCTTCTGATTTCGGCTGGATCCATTCCAATAGCGGCTGCTGCCTTGTCAAGAACTCGCTCGACCATCTGCGTTGCTTCAGGACGCCCGGCTCCGCGGTATGCACCGATAAATGTCGTATTCGTCACAACTGACTGGGCAAAGAAATCAATAGCCGGAATGTCATATACGGCTTGGCTGAGTTGCATCGTGAGCATGGGCAATACAGCGCCAATAGCGGGATAAGCGCCCGCATCAGCAACGACTCTGGCTTTTAAGCCCACGATGGATCCATCGTTGTTGACACCCATCTCGGCGTTCATGACCATTGCCCGACCCTGTGCCATTGAAACCATATTCTCGCCGCGTTGCTCCGCCCAGCGGACCGGTTGGTTTAGCTGTTGGGCTGCTTTGCCGCAAAGTATGTATTCGATGTACAGACCAGCTTTTGGACCGAATCCCCCTCCGACCCAAGGCGCGATAACTCTTAAATTGTCCGGCTCCAGACCGAGGTTCGGAGCGAGCCCATCGCGTAAACCATGAGCGGCTTGGGTTGAGGCATAAAACGTCATTGAATCGCCTTCGGGTATGGCAACACATCCATTCGGTTCCATTGGAACGCCCGCAAGCCGCTGCGTGACTATGCGTTCTGATACGACCACATCCGCACCTTCTGTTACGTCGGGGCCGTCGTACTCATTGCCAATAGCAAAACAAACGTTATTCTCGGCGCCTTCCCAGAGAATCGCGGCGTCATCGGCAACCGCAGCTTCAATATCTGCGTTAGCTGGCAGAGGGTCATAATCGACAATGATTTGTTCTGCTGCGTCTACGCCCTGGGACTTACTTTCGGCTACTACGGCAGCGATGATGTCGCCGACGAAGCGCACTCTTCCAGACGCTAGTGGCGGACGGTTCATTGAGGGGTCCATGAATTCGGATTGGTTGACTGCAGTCAATTCCAGATTTTCGGCGGTATAAACAGCTAAAACACCGGGCATATTTACGGCTTCGCTGATATCAACCTCCAGCAAAATGGCGTGCGCCATTGTTGAACGCACAAACACAATTTGAGCGGCATCAATATCTAAGTCGTCAACATATTCGTTAGACCCAGTTAGAAGACCTGGGTCTTCCTTACGGGTGACTGCATTTCCTAAAATCGAGCCCTGTGCTGCCATGACTCTCCCCTGATTTAGTTGTCGTGCTGTGAGCAGACATGAGACTACACCGAGGCGGCGGCACAAATAACATTCGCGGTCAGTTTTGAACGGGACCTCTTATTCGATTTGCACTGCAGGGTATTCGAAGTAGCGAGATAGGGCTGGGGTTGCAGTTGCCAATCAGGCTTCGGCGCGTTCCTTTGCCAAGTCGTCGACTACTTCGGCGGAAGGCAATGCGCTCAAAGCTTTAGGACTGATGTAGATCTTTCGATCCCGGGATCCGCCTCCTACTATGACCTTGGGACACAGCAAGACTCGGCTATCGATCCAAACAGGAATTGACTCCGGTGTACCGAACGGAGTTACACCCCCGAGGATCATTCCGGTTAATTCTCTCGTTTCATCCGAGGAAGCGAAAGACGCTTTCTTCCTACCAAACTTGTGGCGAACAGTTTTGTTCACATCAATTTGTGTGTCGGCTAACACGACACACAATGCGTAGACCCTTGGATCTCCCTTACCTACGACCAAAATAGCGTTAGCGCTCTCGCTGGGTTGATAGCCATAACTAGCGCAAAAGGCTGCCGTATCCGCTAGTTCTGGGTCGCAGTCAATTATTTGATAATCAAAGTCCAGTCGTTTGATGCTGTCGATAACAGGGTCAGTCATGTTTGCTCTACGCGATTGAGACGTTTACTGCGTTCACGATCGGTAGCCGAAATGTCGACGGCTACGCCTGTCCCATCAATGACTACTCCGTAGTCGGCAAGAGCTGCGTCTATTGATACAACACCGTCCTTGACGTCTCTGAGCACTGAAGCTGGATTTCGATTGTGGGGGTCCCCCCAGCCTCCACCGCCCGGCGTCTCAGCGATCATGCGAGCTGGTCCTAATTTGGTGACGCCGTACTTCGGCGGAACGAAACTAGGCCCATCGGCTTCTTCGTCGAACGGGACTATCCATTCATAGCCAACACCGCCAGTCCCGCCTCCTTCGACTCCATGTCCGCTAGGGGTATCAAGCCCCTCGGCTCGAAATGACCAAATAGCAGGCTCGAGAATTTCAGCCTCGTAACGGACTCCAGTTCCGCCTCTCATTTCGCCTGGCCCAGCGTTATCGAGTCTTTGTTCGTGGCACAAGTATCGAACAGGGTAGTGCTGTTCGTGAAACTCCAAATTAGGTATGTCTAAGCCTCCGAGACTAATGAGATGGCCCATTTGAGCAAAACCGTCTCGCTCCGCTGTTGCGCCTGGTGTTCCCATGGCATGCCATTGATACATAACCCAGGTAGACCCGTCGTCGCGCTTGCCTGCAACATGACCGTGCATTGTCTTCGACCATCCTGCGCACGCTCGAGTTGGATCTGCCTCCGCTAATGCCTGCCACACTGCTATCACGATTTCGTGTGCTACATAAACGGTGTTCATCGTCATCGGCGCCGGTGGGAGGGCATTAACAATGGACCCCTCAGGGGCTTTAATTGACAGACAGCGGTACGTTCCTTCATTGCGCGGAATACTTGTGTCGAAAAATGAGGAAACAGCGAGGTACACAGATGAATAAGTATTGGCCAAGGAGCTATTTTTGAAGCCCTCAATTTGTGGGTCAGTGCCCGTGAAGTCAATATCTAACTCGTCGCCGCTTACTGTGAGCCGAACCTTTATGGCTATGTCAACTTTTTCAAAGCAGTCATTATCGGTGTGATCTTCGCCGAAATAAACGCCGTCAGGAAGAGCCTGAATGGCAACTCGCATCCTTCGGTCGGCGTGATTGAGTACACCCGCGAGATAAGAGAGGTAGGCGTCCACGCCTAGTTCGTTAGCCAGGGCTATAACTCGCTCGCCTCCGATGTTTGTTGACCCCAACATTGCGAGGAGGTCACCGTCAAGTAGTTCCGGTGTGCGGCAGTTGATTAACAGAAGTTCCCAGAGGTCTTCGCGCACTTTGCCTTGTTCAATTAAACGCATCACGGGAAGTCGAATACCCTCCTGCCATATTTCTGTCGCTTCGGGGTTATAAGTTCCCGCGAGCCCGCCCCCAATATCGGACTGATGTGCTCTGTTGCAGCAAAAACCTGCCAGCACCGGATCTTCGTCACCAACGAAAATAGGCCGAGCAATAACCCAATCGGGAAGGTGATTTCCTCCCGCCACATAGGGGTCGGAAAGGAGAAAAACGTCACCAGGCTTTAAGTCGTGGCCGTATTTTGCCACTACTGCTCGAACAGCGAAACCTCCACCCCCGGTATGAATCGGAATGCCGTCAGCATTGGCAACGAGGGTTCCGTCTGGAGTTGTGACAAAACAACTGAAGTCGTGGCTCTGGCTGAAGATCGTGCTTCGCGCCGTTCGGGTCATCACCCAACCCATATGGCGACTTATCTGGTCTAGACGATTTTGCATTAGCGCCAGCACGACAGGATCTAGCTCGCCGGATCGATGGTGGAGAGACTCATCGGTTTGCGCTACATCAAGAACAAAGTCGCCTGAGTCGTCAACGCGTAAAACATCGCCTGGCCGCGCCACGACCGTTGTCGTTGCCTCCTCAATTAGTGCAGGCCCGTTGAGGGTGTCGCCGGCTCGTAGCAAAGAACCGTCGTGGACGACGGTCTCCACCCACCCATCGTTGGGAAACCACACTGACCGGGTATCAATCGGCTGCGGTATACCGTCCGAGCGATCGTCAGAAGCCATTTCTACTTCACCAGTAGATCCACGAGCTGTAAGACGAAGCGAAGAAATCATTATTGTTCCCTCATCTTGAGCATGGCCGTATAGGCGGCGGTACTCGCCCTCAAACGCAGATCGCACTGCCTTCCGATCGAGTTGACCTTCGTCGACTGTCACCCGAATGCTCCAAAGCTGACCTGGGTGATGCAACTCAAGTTCGTAAGCCAGAGATACTTCAGCCGGGGCAAATCCTTCATGCCCCATAACTTCCAGTGCGCGCTCTCTAAGAGCGTTGAAACCCTCAGTCACCTCCGAAGTTGGAAGCTCGTCAAGCGACCCGAGTAGAAAACGGGTGAAATCTTGCCTTACATCTGCATGGAGCATTCCAATAGCGCAAAGAGCCCCAGCGTCGCGTGGAACGTGAACTCGAGCGCAACCCAAGCCAGCAGCGACGCTTGAGCCGTGCATAGGTCCAGCGCCGCCGGCTGCGACAAGTGTGAACTTGCGCGGCGAATGCCCGCGTTCAATTGAAATGTGTTCGACGGCACTCAAGAGGTGCTGTTCAACCAACTCGATGATTCCAGCGGCTGCTTCTTCGACTGACATTTTCAACTTTTGAGCGACGTGAATGTCGATAGCTTCACGCGCTTTGTCAAGGTCAAGATCTAAAGTGCCGCCTGCGGATTTACCCGGCCGCAAGCGACCGAGGACCAAATGGGCGTCCGTTACCGTAGGCAGAGTGCCACCGCTTCCGTAGCAGGCTGGCCCCGGATCTGCTCCAGCTCCCTCAGGCCCCACAAATAACAAGCCTGCATCGTCTACGCCGGCAATTGTCCCGCCTCCGGCTCCAATCGTGTGGATATCAATTGCTGGTGTCGAAACGTGATAGCCAGCGATATCAATGTCGTCTCGGGTAGCAACCTCACCTTTCGACATCAGCAAGACATCGCATGAGGTGCCCCCAATCTCCATCGAAATTAGGTTTCCTTGATTTTCTTCTCCAGAGAATGTCCTGTCGACCGAGCGTCGGTACAAATTGAGTGCGCCAACGGCAGCAGCGGGCCCACTGAGCAAAAGATTTACTGGTTTCGATGCCAACTGCTCAACTGAAGCTGCGCCGCCATTTGATTGCACGAGCAGAATTGGTTTTGTCAGTCCTTCAGAAGTCAACTCGGTGTCCAAAGATTTGAGATATTTGACAATTCGAGGTGAAAGGGCAGCATTCACCACTGCAGTAGAGGTTCGCTCGTACTCGCCCATAAGAGGAGAGACCTCCGCAGAGCGCGTTACCCACTCCTCGTCTATGAGTTCAGCTAACTGTCTTTCATGTGTGTCGTCAACAAAACTGTTGAGTAAAGCAATTGCGACGGCTTCGACCCCATGTTCACGGAAGTCGCTGACTATTTCATTGACGAGTGAGGTATCTAATGGCTCGTATTCTGAGCCATCGGCATCGATGCGTCCAGCAACTGAACGGCGGAGAAATCTGGGAACCAGAACCGGGGCATAGGGTTCTCGGTGGTTCCATTGATCTGAGCGTAAACCGCGACGTATCTCAAGAGAGTCTCGAAAGCCTTCGGTCGTTATTAGGCCAACTTTTGCGCCCTTGCCTTCCAACATGGTGTTTGTCGCGACGGTCGATCCATGCACAAACAGCGAACACTTATTTAGAATTTCAGATTTCGGTAGTCCGAGGTCGACAGCGATTCGTTGAACTGCAGCAAGAACCCCTTCGCTTGGATCGGCCGGGACTGAAGGAACTTTTGCGACCCACACTTCGCCACCGGAATCAGCAAGTACAAGATCGGTAAATGTTCCGCCGACATCAACTCCTATTCGCCAGGGGGCGACTGGACGTTTGATCCCGTTTGAATCACTATGAGACTGAGGCATAGTAATGATCATCGCGCGCATTGACCTGCGAAACTATTGAAATGGCAAACAACTATCCGTTCCTGAGTTCTCGATCTGCCGAATTGCACGAACGCGGTAAAGTTGTGATCCCCGATGGTGTGTCGCGTTCGACAGTAATTATTCGCCCACACCCCATCTATGTGGATCATGGCGATGGAGCGTGGGTTACCGACGTCGATGGGAATCGTTATCTTGACTGTAATAACAATTTTACGTCGATAATTCTTGGTCACGCTAATGAAGAGATACAGGACGCGGTCCGGAGACAACTCTCCAGCGGCACTGCATTCTCTCTTGCTACTGAGCCAGAAATTCTTCTTGCAGAGTTGCTATGTGACCGGATCCGAGCTTGCGAACAAATCAGGTTTTGTAACTCAGGCACAGAGGCTGTGATGGGAGCGATCAAGGCCGCAAGAGCTTTTACAGAACGACCCGCAATCATAAAAATTGAGGGTAGCTATCACGGAACATACGATCATGCTGAAGCGAGCCTGGGTTCGGATCCAGCGAACTGGGGCCCCAGTGACTCGCCCACAACAGTGCCCTACGCAGTTGGTGCACCTCACTCTCTGTCTGACGAGGTAACCGTTGTCCAATTCAACGATGTTGAAGGAGCTAGAGAAGCGATCAAGAAATTGGGGTCTCAGCTGGCAGCAGTCTTGCTTGATCCGATGCCGTCGCGAGTTGGTATGCCAGTTCTTAGCGCCGATTTCAAAAAAGCTATTCGCGAAGGAACAAGAGAAGTAGGGGCCCTCCTGATTCTGGATGAAGTTATCTCCTTGCGTCTTGGGTTAGGTGGAGCACAAGCCCTTCATGGCATCGATCCGGACTTGACTGCGATGGCGAAAATTATCGGGGGTGGTTTTCCTGTAGGAGCAATTGGTGGGAAATCCGAGGTCATGGCTGTTTTTAGTGCCGAGCACGGTGACCGTGCCGCTGTGCCTTCGGGAGGCACATATACCGCTAACCCGGTAACGATGACGGCAGGATACGCGTGTATGCGGCAGCTTGATGAGTCAAGCTTTGAGCGGTTGGACTACATCGGAAACGAAATTCGTAGCGGCCTCGATGATGTTTTTGAATCGCTTTCTCTTGACTGGCATACAACTGGTGCAGGATCTCTGTTCCGAATTCACCCGCATGGCAGGCGCATAAACAGTTACAGGGACGCGCACCTTGATAGTGACGAATCGGCGGTAATGCAGTCCTTGCAGCATCGTCTGATCGAACGCGAGGTCTATTTCAGTAGCTACGGCATGGGATGCATGAACTTGGCGACATCGGATCGAGACGTAGATCATTTTCTTGATGCAATGAAGGGTTCACTCGAAGTATTGCGGGGTTGAGAAGGCGCTACCGTTCAAGAATGTCATCTGATTTCATGCTGGAGACCGCCACCGAGTTAGCGAAGTTAGTTCGCAATAGAAGCGTCAGTTCGCGAGAGCTCCTCCAACAAGCCATCGCTCGTTATGAAGCATTCAACCCCCTGGTTAACGCGGTAATCGAAAAACAAATTGATCAAGCCATGCAACGCTCTTTTGTCCTTGACGAAATGACAGCCCAAGGCGACTTTACTGGGCCGTTCCATGGTCTACCGATAACGATTAAAGAGGCATACGACTGGATAGGAACAGCATCGACGTGGGGTAACCCTGAGTGGAAAGCAAACTTCCCCTCTGTGAATAGCCCTTCGGTTGAACGGCTGATGTCCGCGGGGGCAGTTATTTGGGCAAAAACGAACGTCCCATTCATGCTCGGAGATTGGCAATCTTTTAACGAAATTTACGGATGCACGAACAATCCATGGGATCTCGCGCGAACCCCGGGCGGCTCTTCGGGTGGGTCGGCGGTTTCGTTAGCTACCGGGATGTCGGCATTAGAAATTGGTAGCGATATAGGAGCCTCAATTCGTAATCCTGCGCATTACTGCGGCGTGTTCGGGCATAAACCGACCATGGGACTTATCCCGCAAACCGGGCATATGGCACCGGGTGTGCTCACTGAAACTGACATAGCAGTTATGGGTCCTCTAGCAAGAAGCGCAATTGATCTTGGATCGGCACTCGACGTTCTCTCCGGTCCGGATGGATGGGATGCTGCTGCGTATAGCTTGTCGCTCCCAGTGGAAGGCAAGGACACAATTGCCGATTATAAAGTCGGCGTTTTACTGGAATCTCCGGCGTGCGCAACGTCTTTTGCCATGGTGGAACACCTAGAGGAGACCTGCGAACAATTGGCGCAATTGGGGGTGGAGGTTGTGCGAACGGCGCCGCAAATTGATCAGAGCGAATTCTTTGAGAACTATCTGTTACTGCTCCGGGCAGCAAATGGGGTTTCGTTAAGTGATGAGGCGTTCGATAAGGCTGAACAGGGACACCTCAATTGGTTAAACGGGGACCGCTCATACCGAAATCTAGTTGACCATGGTGCCCACATGACCCACCGTGAATGGTTTGCTCTGCACCAGCAACGAGAGAAATACCGGCACGCGTGGGCTGCATTCTTCGAAGACTTCGATCTTTTGCTGTGCCCGGCAGCGGCATCAACCGCTTTCGTTCATGACCACGAAGGAGATCGAACGACCCGGACTATAGAAGTCAATGGGAAACAAGAGCCTGTTGTGGATCAGCTTTTCTGGGCGGGCTGGAGCTGCAGTGTGTACCTTCCGAGCACCGTCGCTCCGGTGGGATTGCTTGACGGCCTACCCGTCGGACTGCAGATCATCGCTCCACATCTCGGGGACAAGAAGTCGATCCATTTTGCTTCGCTGCTGGAAAAGGAGTTCGGAGGGTTCATACCCCCACCGGGTTTTGAGACAATTTAAAATCGGACAACAAAATACAAATAATTCTGGCAGCCTGTGTAACTGTGGAAGACCCAATTGATGATCTCTTAGACGTCCTCGACCTTACCGAATTGGGGCCGTCAAGCTTTAACGGTCAAAGTTCAGGACACGGCGACTACGGGCTATTTGGCGGACACCAACTTGCTCAAGCCATTGTCGGTGCATGCAAATCGGTGGCAGATGAGCGATTGCTTCATTCAATTCACGCCTTTTTCTTGCGCGGTGGGGATGGCCACGCAGATATTCGTTACGACGTCCAAAGTGTTCGCGAAGGCAGAGCATTCTGCCAGCGCCGTGTAACGGGTATTCAACAGGAAAAGCAAATCATTGATCTCACTGCCTCCTTCCATCTTCCGGAGCAGGGGCCGACTGAAATAATTCCTGAAGCACCGAGAGGAAATGAGCCCCCGAGCGGATTGCCGACTTTCGAAGAATGCATCGAAGAGGTTGGCCCAATTTTTGGTGAAGAGTGGTCGCAAGGGCTCAGGCCAGTCGAATACCGGATAGAACATGCACCATGGTCTCCTAGCGGGCCATCGCCCCAAGGCGGAATAAACTTCTGGTTCCGCAGTAGAAAGGACCTTCCCGCTGACCCGAATATTCACTCTGCGATCTTGGCTTATATGAGTGACGACTGCCTCTGCGACACACTGCTCGTACCCTATGGAAGAACCTGGGGAAGCGAAGGAACGATGCTTGTGAGCCTGGATCACTCAATGTGGTTTCACGCCGAAGCAAAGGCAGACCGCTGGATTTACGTTGAGCAATGGCCTGTTACCTCGGCGGGAGCTCGTGGCCTCGCTCAGGGCAGGATGTGGCAGGACGGAAAACTTGTTGCTTCTATGAGTCAGGAAGCACTGGTCCGCTTCTAAGAGTTATTTGTCGCCTAGAAACCAATTTCTGAGGGACGCAACTACTTCGTTAACGCGTCCGAAGCAACCGAAGTGGTTGGCTCGGTCGAACCTCTGCGGGACTCCCTTAGGCAGACGTTGCGCTATCGCTGGAGCCGCTATAGACGAACGCTCCTTACCATCTGCTCCATAGGCTACGAGTACGTCGATATCCACGTTTGGTAGTTGCTCCCAACCTTGTTGGAGAAACTGTTCAAAAGCTCGTGATTCCAGTTGAGGGTCACAAGCAAGTTGAACGGAGCCGTCGGGTAGATCAACGAAGCCATATTGGACGTACGCTTCCAAGCACTCGCGTGCGAGCTCGTCAAGTGGAGGTCGACTTCCGTAACGATCTATTGCTTCTTGCCTAGATCCAAAAATAGACCTCCGTCGTTTTGTCGCCTCGACGAAGTCGAAAGACCCTGGTGGTTGGTGGTCTGTGCGTTCAAAAATGATCGGCTCGTATACCCAAGCCTTCGTAAAGGCATCCCGACGGTTGAGGGAAGTGAGAATACTCGTGGCACCTCCCATTGAATGACCCACTATCCACGCTTTTCGTAACTCAAGTTCATCGACGACTGAAGTGAGGTCGGCAACCATTCGGTCTTCAAAAAAGTCGACATTCTCTGGGTTCTTTGTTGCTCCATGAGCCCGAAGGTCTATGCAAATAGCTCGGAATTCTTCGCCAATACCATCGATAATGGGCTCCCACATTCGCGAAACGAGCCCCGTCCCATGCACGAATAGCGTCGGTTTCCCGTCTCCGCCGTAATCATGTGCAGCTACCTTGACGCCGTTATCTGAAGTAACGAATTTAGTTGTTGGACGCTTCATAGAAATGCCTTGATTACGCAACGATTTGCTGATCGCGAAGAGCAGCAATTTGACCTACATCCAAGCCCAGCTCCAATAAAATCTCATCGGTGTGCTCGCCTTTACTAGGTGCAGGACGATTAAGAGATGCAGGTGTCTTACTGAACTTAGCGGGCGGTCTGACTGTGCGCACCCTCCCGATGCGCGGATGTACTTCATCGAGAATTATGTCGTTGTGGAGTACCTGAGGGTCCTGAAAGACGTCCTTGCGAGATGCAACGCGAGCGCACGGCACGTCAGCCGCTACTAACGCAGCTAAGGCCTCTTTAGTGGAAAGTTGGCGAAGGAGGGCCGCAAATTCTGCACGCTGAGCATCGGCATTCTGCAAGCGGGCGTCTCGGGTAGCAAATCTTGGGTCGTTCGCAAGCTCCGGTTTACCTAGTGCCTCGCAAGCTCCTTGGTATTGCTTGAAGTTCACCCAATTTGCTGCAATTTGGCCATCAACTGTTTCCCAGGGTTCATACCATTCGCTATATGTTGGCGCTGGCTCAGCGTCGGGCAGCGATTCGTTCCAAAAGACCTCTAACCACATCCAATGCAACATCGCGTCCAAGAGAGCTACCTCAATATGCTGACCGCCGGACCCGTTTGCTCTAGCGACGAGAGCGGCAAGGATTGCATTCGCTCCTGCCATGGCCGTCGTCTTATCTGCCACTACTGCCTTGACGTACGTGCCATTCTGGGCCTCGGCCATTCCAGAGACTGCCTGGATGATCGGGTCATACACAGGTTGATTGGCATAGGGCCCATCCGAGCCGAAGCCCGAAACAGATAAGTACACCAACTCCGGATTGATGGCCGAAAGGGTCGGGAAATCAATTCCAAGCCTTTCCGTAACACCCGGACGGAAATTTTGGATGAAAACATCGGCACGCTCTGCGAGATCCAACAAAATAGATCGGCCCGCTTCGCTCCGTATATCTAGGTCCATCCCTCTTTTGTTTCGGTGCATATGAACCCAACAACCTGATTGATCTTCGCTGATAGCCCCTGTCATCCGCATCACGTCAGGAATACCGACTTTTTCGATCAGTATCACTTCTGCACCCATCTCAGCGAGCCAAGAGCTGACCCAAGGACCGGCGACGGCGCTTGAAACGTCAATGACTCTAATTCCCTCGAGAGGCCCCTTTGCTGTATCCGACGAGTCGTTCATGGCATTACCTCCAAGTTAAGAGTGCTTATTGATGAATGCCGTAGCTGCCGCATTCCAACCTTGCGGATCGTGAGCGTTGACAGCGTGGGAAGCGGGTAAGTCGACAATTTCGATCTGGGGAATCTGTTTGACCCGTGGAAGATGTTTCTGAAAGCGTTCCTCTTCAATTCCGTTAGTGAAGAGAACCGGAGCCGAAATTTTTCTCAATGACTCACCAAGCGGTAATGAATAATTTGTTATTCGAAAAGAAGCTGAGATTCCTTGCGGCGAGTGCTCCGAAAATTCGTCTGCGAGCAGCGCCAGAGTTGCTCTGTTGATTCGGCTTGATCTTCCTGGATTAATCCAGCTGTCGCGTAAGCATTCCACGCCTTCGCTGTCGACTTGGTCTGCGATTTTGCTGACCATTGTCCGATTGCGTTCGCGCCACTCTTCAGGGTCGGCAAAACCGGACGCCGAATTAGTGATGATTAAGCCGGCGACTCGCTCGGAGTGAGTGACTGCGTAGTGCATGACAAGTGCTGCGCCCATTGACTGACCGATTAACCACAAACGATTGACTCCAAGGTCTTTTCGTATCTGCTCGAATTCGACTGCATACCCGGACGGCTTATACCGATCTGAATCAGCGGGGCTCGGGGAGCGCCCATGCCCCCAAAGCTCAACTACAACGGGTTGGCAGACTCTCCTAAGCGCATCAATATTATCTCGCCAATAGGACCTGCTCCCAAGGGCTCCGTGAACCAGAACGGCGGGTGGTCCCGATCCCTCATGTCTAACCACATGCAATTGTTCGCTGTTCACAAAGAGTAATGATGGCACCACGGGGAGATCGACCGCCCTATTCTCTGCGACTTTTCGTAATTCCTATAGATCCGCTCAGGAAGTCAGGACGAGCGCAATTCGCGAATACCCAGCGTCGCGTGGATGACCAAGACAATGAGCAGCACGCTCCCCCCGATAATGGCTTGGCCAGAGATTGACTCACCAATGACCCATGCCGCAAGCGGGGGACTCAGCGCAGTTTCGCCGAGTAACAGAAGTGCAGTCTCAGGGCTCGGCAATAGCCGGCCACCCAGTGTTATAAGCGCCATTGCTGCGGGCAAAATCACTAAACCAAGCACGAGAAGCAGTGCAAAATCTTCGCTTGACACGTTAGGGTCCGTCCCGGCGAGCGCCAAGGTAACGCAGCCTAGGAAACCGCCACAGGCTGCTGTAGGAACCATGTCGAACTGCTTTTTGACGCGAACAATCGTAAGGTTCGCGGATAGACCGAGAGAGCAACACAGCGCATAAAAGTTGCCTTGACTGAAAAGTCCCTCTGATGCACCGCCGACAGCGATAGCCACACCGGCTAGGGCAAAAGGCATGGAAACAAGCGTTCGGCGGGCGACTTTGGTACCTACTGTCGTCCGCGTCCAGACAGCGGCCCAAAAAGGTGAAAGCGCGAGAATTAATAAGACATTTGATACTGGTGCACGGTCAACCGCGACCACGAACAATATTGTCCCTGACCCTGAAAGCACAGTCGCCACGATTCCCCAACCGCCAAGAGACCTCAAGACGTTAAAGAGGTCACCCCGATACCGCGCAGCTAGAAATAAGGTAAGCGATATCCCTAAAAGTCCTGTGCGCCACATGGCATTGGTCATGCTCGGCGCATCGACGAGTCGGACAAATGTTGCATCCGGAACAATGACTAGGACCCCAACGGAGGTCAGTAACAACCCCCTTGTATGCTCGGAACTTCCCACCGCTAGCGGTCGCTCAAGAGAGACTCTTTGAATGAAGTCATCGCCGTTAGAATTTTAGTTATGCGGTGCGCGGTCACAGCTTGACCCGTGCATTGGTCGGGTCGTAGAAACTCCTGATGCTTGGTGTAACAGCTCGGCGTCTAGTTCCTATCTCGATTTCCCAAACTCCGCTATCAAGCCATGCTTGATCCACGCCTTCGGGGTTAGTCAAATACGCCATCGTTACGCACCTGTCTTGGGTGTGACTCCACATCCCACCAGTGGTGCGTCCCACATAGGTCTGGTCTCGGAAGATGGGATCGTCGTGGTAGCTGATCAACTCAGAATCCTCAACTCGAAACTGGATCAGACGTTTCACTCTGGGTTGGTTGCGCTGCTCCAGCAGAGCTTCGCGTCCAATGAAACCGCCGGGCTTCTCCCAAGAAATAGCGAATCCAAGACCCGCCTCCAGAGGCGTGTCCTCGTCAGAAATATCGTCCCCCCAATGTCGAAAGCCGGCTTCGAGCCTCAAAGAGTTCATTGCGTGGAAGCCGGCGTGACGAAGACCGAAAGGTTTTCCGGCTTCAGTAATCGCAAAGTAAAGGGTCTCCAAGTCGTCTACTGGTGCATAAATTTCCCACCCCAACTCACCCACATAACTCATACGGAGCGCCTGGCAAATGGTTGTACCTATTTCGATTTCGCGTATTGCTCCGAATGGGTAATGCGCATTTGATAGATCGGCATTTGAGATGCTTTGCAGGAGCGAACGCGAAAGAGGGCCCATAACGCCGAGCACTCCCCAGTCGTCGGTGATGTCAGCGATCTCGATATCTCGTCCTCGACAGGCGCGCCGAAGCCATGCCCAATCGCGGGTCTGCGATGCAGCGCTAGTGATTACCCAAAACTCATCACTACTTAGGCGAGACACTGTTAAGTCGGCTTCGATGCCTCCTCTATCGTTTAACCACTGCGTGTAAACCGCTGTTCCAGGATCAACATCGAGGGAGTTGCTGCTCATCAGCTCAAGGATTTCTAGAGCATCAGGTCCCTGAACCAGAAATTTTGCGAACGAACTTTGATCAAATAATCCAACACCGTTTCGAACAGCGTCGCATTCTGAGCGCATATTTTCGTGCCAATTTTGTTTGCCGTAGGAGTACTCGTATTCGCGGCGTTGGTCACTGTTTGCGAACCAATTGGGTCTTTCCCAACCTGCCGTTTCGCCGAAAACCGCTCCGGAAGATTTCAAAGCTTCGTGGAGCGCGCTTTTGCGGACCCCGCGCGCTGATTCATATTGGCGGAAGGGCCAGTGCATCGCGTACAGCAACCCTAAGGATTCCGAAATTCGGTCTTCCAGGTAGTCGGGGTCGCTCTGGAAAGGAAACGTCCGCCGAATATCTACTGCCGACAGGTCCCGAGGGGGATGACCATCCACTATCCAGTCCGCCAACACCCAACCTGCTCCACCTGCAGTTTGAATTCCAACTGAGTTGAAGCCCGCAGCAACAAAACACCTATCTACTTCGGGTGCCTCGCCAAGATAGAACGTGCCGTCCGGAGTGAAGGCTTCAGGTCCATTGAAAAATAGCTGCAGCCCCGCCTCGCTTAGAGAGGGCATTCGTTCGCAAGCCGCTTGGAATATGGGACCAATGTGATCCCAATCCTCAGGAAGACTCTCGAAACAAAAATCTCTGGGAATACCATCGATATTCCAGACCTTGCCTTTCGGCTCGAAGAATCCAACCATCAACTTTCCGGTCTCTTCTTTAAAGTACGTGTAATTACTTGGGTCCCGAACAATGGGCATATCCCGGGGCACGCCCTCGAGCGGTTCGGTCACTATGTAGAAGTGCTCACATGCCTGGAGTGGCACATTGACGCCAATAGTTTCTGCCAGCTGACGTGTCCACATTCCTGCCGCCATAACCACTGACTCAGCAAGTACTGCTTTACCGTCTTCAGTTTCTACTCCCACACACTTGTCACCGTCTTTCAGTAAACGTTGAACGGCAACCCCCTCGACTATCTTTGCGCCGCCATTTCGCGCCCCTTTGACCAGCGCCATGGTGGTGTCGACAGGAGATGTCTGACCATCCTTTGGTATAAATAGTGCTCCGATTAAGTCGTCTGTGCGTAATAACGGAACTCGATCGCTCAGATCAGCGAGAGTCAATTCCTCGATATCTACACCAACTGTCGACGCCATCGAAATACCCCGGCGCATCTCCTCCCATCGCTCAGGGTCGGACGCAACGGATATCGAACCTGGCGATCGGTAACCCGTTGCTTGACCCGTTTCATCCTCGAGTTCTTCGAATAAACGAGCGGAGTAGGTAGCTAGTTTCGTCAATGAGTGTGTCGACTTGAGCTGCGAAACAAGGCCGGCCGCATGCCAAGTTGTGCCTCCAGTCAACTGACCCTGCTCCAAAAGCAATACGTCTGAGATCCCGCGCTTCGTCAGGTGGTAGGCAACGCTCGCTCCTACTATGCCGCCTCCAACGATTACAACTTGTGCTTGGTCAGGAATTTGATCGCTCATCCATGAACAAATTTAGGCGCTCCCGCAACAGAAAACGGCAGTTCATAGTGCATCGGCCTTCTGGCACCGCAAAAATGTAGGGTTGTTGGCCAAGGGGGTACAGAAAACATGCAACTAGATCTAAGTGGAAAGCGGGCCGTGGTTACCGGCGCAAGCCTGGGAATCGGAGCAGCAACGGTCCGTCTTCTCTGCGATATGGGCGCCGAAGTAGAATTTTGCGCGCGCAACGAAATTGCTGTCACTCAATTAGCAGCGTATGAGTCCGCAAGCGGCGCTCGGGTCTATGGCCATATAACTGATATGGGTGACCGACGGTCAGTAGAAACATTTCTCTCCGAAGTAAGTTCAAGGGGTCCTATAGCGATTTTGGTCAACAACGTCGGCGCCTCTCCATCAAGAAATTTCCAGTACATGACCGACGAAGATTGGGCTGAGTTGCATGAGCTGAACTTGATGTCTGCCGTGAGGTGTACTCGCCATTTCCTTTCCGATATGCGGCAAGAAAAGTGGGGGCGGATTCTCATGATCGCAAGTGGGGCCGCAAAATATCCCGGCGCCGCTCTTGTCGACTACGCCGCAACCAAAGCAGCGATGGTGGCTACAGGTAAAGCGCTGGCGGGAAAGTACGGCAGAGACGGCGTTTTAGTGAACTCCGTTCTTCCAGGACTTATACACACAGCAATGTGGGACAGAGCAGCCGGCGAAGTAGCAGAAGCAACTGGCGCTGCACCCAATGACGTACTTGCGAACAACTCCAAAAGCGTCCCCGTGGGGCGATATGGAACCGCCGAAGAGGTAGCCAACGTGATCGGATTTCTCTGCTCCGACGCGGCTTCGTATGTGAACGGTGCAGCAATAGACGTTGACGGTGGTCAAGGCACTCACGTTTGATCACCAAATAGGTTTGTGTTCTAGTAACCGTCTGGTCTTTGGAAGCCCCCAAGAGCTTCTTGTAGGAACCGGCCAGCCGCCAAGGTTGTGCGGTCTTCGAGAAATGGTCCAGCTATCTGAACACCAACGGGTTTCGAGTCAATCTGACCGACTGGAACGACAGTGGATGGAAGCCAAGAAACTCCGGTGAGGCCCACCCACTTGAGTTGGTCTGTGTAAGGACGTTTTTGCTCATCTACTTGGACGGTCCGACCCGTAAAAGGGCTGGAATGATCGTGTCGAATAGCCTCAGTCAAGGTCACCGGAAGTAATACAACATCAAACGACTCGAAAAACTCCCGCCACTTGTTCCTTTGTTGCATACGTCGCTCTTGCCAACTCAGCCACTCACGATGACGCAGCGATGCATACGCTATTCCCAATTCCCCTTGCGGTTCTTCCTTGCTGGCAGCGTGTTCTTCAATCTCTGACAACGTCCACGTGGCGGCTTCGGCAGCAGACAGAAGATGGTTGTAAGTGTCAACCGCTTTCTCAAAGGTAAAACTCGGCCGAGCTTCGTAGTCAACGAGAGCACCAGCATCTTCGAATGCGGTCGCCGCACCCATCAACAGACTCCTATAAGCCTGGCTTATAGGGGCTGTTTCTTCGTCGAGCCACACGGCGACGCGAAAATCTTCGATTTGCTTATGACGAGCTGCCGGCAATTCAAGGGAATACGCGATTCGGTTCCATGAATCCGGACCCGCAAGCAGATCAAGTGCCATTTCAAGATCATCTACATCGCGAGCCATTGGCCCCGCCACGGCGATATCGGCTTGACTTAGAGTCCCAGGCATACCCGGTATCTGTCCGAGCGCTGAAACAACTCCATAACTTGGCTTGTGCCCACATACTCCCGACCAGTGACAAGGGGTGCGAATCGAACCACCAATATCGGACCCTAACTCCAGTGGGGTATACCCGGCTGCAAGAGCTGCACTAGCACCGCCAGACGAACCCCCGGGCGTGCATTCGATGTCGTATGGGTTAGCTGTACTGCCGTAGACCTTGTTGTAGGACTGAAGATCGCCCGCCCAAATAGGGAGATTAGTTTTCCCGAAAACGATCGCGCCAGCAGCTTTATATCGAGCGACGGGATCAGCGTCTTTGTCTGGCACGAAATCAGCCAGATCAGGTGACCCTGATGTAGTGGTCAGGCCCTCGGTTTGGAAGCTGTCTTTGATTGTTATCGGTACTCCATGTAAAGGTCCGAGCTGGTCACCGCTAGCCACAGCCTCATCAGCGCGGTTCGCTGCCGCTAACGCACGTTCAGCATCTAACGCAACTACAGCATTGATGGGGCCATCGAGACGCTCAACTCGACTCAAAGCTGCCTCAAGCAATTCACGGCTAGACACTTCGCCTGAAGCGATAGCAGCAGCTGTCTCGAGTGTTGTGCTGTAACTGTAATCAGTCATCTCTACCTTCCAGAGCTCTTTGACGGATGCTCCAACGTTAACGGCTGCCGCATGAAGGCAACCGAAAAATTTCACATCTGCTGAAGTGTCAGGTAGTCGCACGTTTTCGTGCTGTAATTAGGTCTTCACTGGGGAATAGCGAACTAAGGGGTCGAATCTATGTTGTCGTCTTACCGAGTCCTTGATCTGACGGACGAAAGGGGTCAATTGGCGGGCATGATGCTCGCTGATCTCGGGGCAGAGGTGATTTTAGTTGAACCGCCCGAAGGGTCGAGGTCTAGAAGAGTGGGACCTTTCGTTGATGGCAGAGAAGGGGACCCGGACGCTTCTTTGTGGTTTTGGTCCTATAACCGTGGAAAGCGGAGCATCACATTAGACCTCGATTCCGAAGAAGGTCAGCAGAAGCTCAAAGAACTTGCGGAAAGCGCCGACATCTTGATTGAGTCATCTGACGTTGGACTAATGGGATCCCGTGGATTGAGCTACGAAGAACTTTCCGTTATCAACCCAGAAATTATCGTCACCTCGATATCACCATTCGGTCAAACGGGCCCCAAGGCTCAGTGGAAAGCAAGCGACCTAACTGTTGCTGCTGCAGGAATGCAAATGCATCTCCAAGGAGATGACGATCGCGCACCACTTCGAATACCGCTCGATCAATCTTTTCTCCATGCATCCGCCGAAGCTGGAGCCGCCACGCTAATTGCACTGCACGAAAGGAACCGCTCAGGAATGGGGCAACATATCGACGTTTCGGCCCAACAATCGCTTACCTGTGCGACACAATCCACTTCCTTGGCTCACCTCTATAACGCGCAAGAAGCAGGGAGAATGAGTGGGGGAGCGAAGCTTGGCCCGTTCAAGATACGACTGCGCTCACCCGCCGCAGATGGATATGTCTCAACGACCATCCTTTTCGGTGAAGGAATTGGTCCTTTCGGCAAGCGTCTTTTTGATTGGATTTACGAAGAAGGCGAATGTCAGGACAGTGATCTTGAAATTGAGTGGGTGGACTTCGTTGATGGCGTCATGAGCGGAACTATCCCAATGGGAGAATACGACAGAATCCAAGATGTGGCGGCAGAATTTACGTCAAAGCGAAGGAAAGAAGACTTGCTTCAGGAGGCTATAAAAAGGCGTCTTTTGATGGTTCCGATAGCCAATGTCGGAGATGTCGCCGAAGAGGCGCACTACGTCGAAAGAGACTTTTGGCGCCACATAGATGTTCCGACGTATGGAAGCGTCTCTTTCCCCGGACCCTCAGCAAAGCTCTCTGCCACGCCTCTGTCTTGCAACGCGCCTCCTCCTCAAATCGGAGAGGGAAACGACGCTATAGAACCCAAGCAGGGGGTCAGGCCATTTACCCGCAATGCCAAATCGCTATCGGATGGAACGGCCTTGCCGCTATCTGACGTAAATATTCTAGATTTACAGTGGGTTATGGCGGGACCTGCATCCACGAGAGTGCTCACAGACTGGGGAGCCAACGTGATTCGGGTGGAATCTTCAAACAAAGTCGAAACGGCGCGAACAATCCAACCGTTTCTCAACGATGAAGGCGGTGCCGACAACGGTGGTCTTTATCAGAACATGAATGCTGGGAAAATGGGTCTTGCTCTCGACATGTCGAAGCCCGAAGCCCGCGATGTCATCCTTGATCTTGTGAAATGGGCAGACGTCGTTTGCGAATCTTTCTCGCCTAAGGCGATGCAAGACTGGGGTCTTGATTACGAAGAGCTGAAGAAAGTGAACCCCTCAATCATCATGACGAGCAGTTGCTTGTTTGGGCAAGATGGCCCCCTCTCGAGCCTTGCAGGCTTCGGCACCATGGGTGCATCAATGTCCGGATTTTACGCGATGACGGGCTGGCCGGATCGAGACCCAGCTGGCGTCATGGGTGCCTATACCGATTATGTCTCGCCCCGGTTCTTAACAGCGGCAATAGTGGCAGCGCTCGATTACCGCAACCAGACAGGAGAAGGTCAATATATCGACATTTCTCAAGCAGAGTCAGCAATGCACTTTCTCACTCCTGCGCTCCTGGACTACCGCGTAAATGGTCGTGAACCTCAACCGATAGGAAATGATCATCCATCTATGTTCCCGCACGGAAACTACCCGTCTGCCGGTGAGGACAAGTGGCTTTCTATTGCCTGTGAAAATGAAACACAATGGAAAGCCATTTGCGAATTATTAGAGCTTCCTGATGATTTGCGGGCTCTCACACTAGAGGAACGACGGATCCACAAATCAGCAATCGATGAGCACATCGCCAACTGGAGCCTCCAACGGTCCGGTGCCGAAGCCCACGAAGCTCTGCAAAGTGTCGGAGTGGCCGCGCATCGACTTCAGATGTCGAACGAATTGGCAAGCGACCCGCAACTAGAGCACCGACGACACTTTCGACACGTAAATCACATGACAAATGAAAAGATGTGGGTAGAAGGGACGCGCTTTACCATGAGTAGGTCCACTGACGAAATCACCGATGCTGGGCCTAGCTACGGGCAACACACCTTCGAAGTGCTGGAGAACATCTTGGGCTACGACGCTGATCAAATCGCTGATTTGGCGGTGGCAGGCGTCCTTGAGTGAAACTCTTGGCTTACGGTGGGGTCTCTGACGCAGCGTTCCCGGTAAGTCCTCGATAGTTTCGATCCAAAAACCACCGTTGATAGTCACCGTAGGTAATTGGCTCGTAGCGACTTTGGCTTTCCGAAGAAACGGTGGTCGATATTGGCTCAACTACCGCATCATCTCTAGCTCCATAAAAAAAAGGCACAGCGTATCGCTCGATATCAGAAAGATTGCTTGCTCGATGCGCCGTCGAGAGGTACCGACCGTTTGTCCATCGCTTTAACATGTCTCCGCTATTCACAATGAAAGAATGAGGAACTGGGGGAGGTTGGATCCAGTCGTAACCCGCTGGTCGAACCTCAAGACCCGGAACATCGTTCACGGGTAGGAACGTAAAGATAGAGCTATCAGTGTGAGGGGCCAAGCCCCACTCATTTTGGCTGTATTCCATAACCGGATAGTGCGACATCCGAAGAGTCACGCTGGGTACATCAAAGTCCTTTGCAAAAAAATCTGGATCAAGGCCTAGCGAGAGCGCAAGGACCGGTAAGAGAGAGCCAGCTAGTTCTTGCATAGCGGCAATGTACGAAGCCGTTAACTGCTGAAAGCCCTCTAACTCTGGATATTGGTTTGCCTCCCGGTAGCCACCTTCGTGCACAAAAAAGGCCTCATTCTGGTTGGGTTTACGAACCTCGCCTGCGATCTCACTTGCGTAGGAAGTCCCGGCGCCCATTCCGAGGTAACCGCCATGAGTTCGGTCCATAGTTAAAGCGTCTTTTTCGGATTGAGGAAGAGCATGAAGGCTCTTCGTCGCCTCGTATATCTGCTCAACTAAAGACCAGGAGACGCCATGGTTGACGATCGAAAAAAACCCGATCTCTTCTAGGGCGGCTTTTAATTCGCTAGCCAAGAGTTGAATGCCATCTTGATTTCCGTCTTGCAATGGCTGTAGGTCCAGAAGGGGAATCAAGGCTTGTTTAGTCTTAGTTGTGGGCATAGCTGCCTCCCAATTCTTGGTTTAAGCGTAGAGCATGTGGAATGTTGACGACGTAACGCTGTTCTTAGGCCGGGTCAATGGTCACTTCACGCTTTGCGAACTTCCATCCTGAGTCTGTTCGTTGTAACGAGTCCCGGTAGAGGCCAGTAACCCTGAATAGGGCGGTGTCTCCTTGGCCGGCGCTATATGCGTTGAGGTAGCAGGTCATCTTTGCCTCGTCGCCGTTGCCCTCGATGAGTAGGTTCCAATTCCAATGGCGAGCGCGTCCCTGATTTATCGAAAAATGCCTTTTGGCGTATTCGCGAAGCGCGTCTTTGCCCTCGTGGTGTCCTCCGAGTGGCGCATCTTCGGGAAGCCCTAAACAAGTGAAGGAACCATCTGCTGTAAAGGTGTCCACCCATTGTTCGATGTTCCCGAAATCGATAGCGAAGTTGTATTGCGCTAACAATTGTCGGATTTCTTCATAGTCACTTGGTTCCAACGGCATCAGTCAACTTTCTACTTCGAGGACACATTATTGGTTCGAATAACCATCCGTTGTTAGCCAGCAATTTCATTTAGATCTGCTGAGATTTCCCCTATTTCGGCACGCAGCTTCTTGAGGACGCTTAGACCCGACTTTTTGTGGCGCCATTCGCGTCTTTTCATATGCTGCAGTCTCGTGCATATAGAAGTTAGCGCAGCGCCACTATCACTTATTTCGATGTTTATTGCGAGAGGGTCTCCGAGGTAGATCGCTAAATCTTTCAACCGAACTTGTAGTTCTTGAAGCGCTTTCTGCTTCTCGTCTGATGCTCTTTGCGGAACTCTTGGATGGAGCGTGCGAAAAAAATATTCAATGTCCGCTGGTGTGAGTCTGTCTACCGCTAGTCCGTCAATGTGCTCCGATCTAGTCATCACTTAAACGTTAGTTTCCAGTCGGGCATGATCTGAACTTACCGCGACATGACTAAAACTTCATTGCTACCGTGCAGTCCAGTACAGAAATGAAAGGGTTGGGCATGAAAGCATGGCGACTTACCGAGTTAGGTGATCCTTGGGACGTCTTGTCCCTCCAGGAAGTCGATTCCCCAGTGCCAGCTGCGGGGGAGGCCCGTGTCGAAGTTTCGGCGAGCGATTTGAACTTTGCTGACATTCTGCAATGTCAAGGCCAATATCAAGTCCGCCTTGAACCGCCCTTTACGCCGGGTATGAGTGTCGCCGGAACAGTAGTTGAGGTTGGCCCAGAGTGTGATTTGACGATCGGTGATCGCGTTTTGGGTATGACCGCATCGGGATGGGGAGGTTACGCCGAAGAGGCACTAGTAAAGGGTCGCGAAATGAGACTTGTGCCAGATGCCGTTTCATTGCCAGCCGCGGCTGCCATGAATGTGATTTATGGGACCGGCTGGACTGCGCTTCATCGACGTGGTCAGATGAAACCAGGTGAGACTGTCTTGGTTCTTGCTGCTGCTGGCGGAGTCGGCTCAGCGGCGGTGCAAATGGCGAAAGCTCATGGATGCACGGTGATCGCTGCTGCTGGCGGTGAAGACAAAACTAATGTTTGTCGTTCTCTGGGAGCTGATGTGGTAGTCGACTACAACTCAGAAGACCTTTACGAGAAGGTGATGGACGCAACATCTGGCCAAGGTTGCGACCTCATATACGATCCTGTGGGCGGAGAATATTTCGATATTGCTCGTCGGTTAGTGGCATGGGAAGGACGTCTTCTGGTCGTTGGATTCGCCAGCGGCGATATCCCCAGCGCACCAGCAAACCATGTACTAGTTAAAAACTATTCTGTGGTCGGTGTTCACATGGGAGGGTATAAGGGTCGAATGGACGAAGTTCTGGACGAGTGTTATGAAGAATTATGGGAGCTCGTAGCTAACGGATCTCTTGATCCGCTTGTCAGCCAGGAACTTAGTCTCGAGAATTTGATGGAGGGACTAATTGGCCTCTCCGAACGAAAAACAACGGGCCGGGTAATGTTACGACCAGACTTCGGCTAGAGAACTGAATTTAATCTGGGTTTTCGCTTTGAGATCCCAGATTGAGCAAGATCCTTTGCGCTACAAGCGATTCAATTTTGATTCTTTGACACCCTGATTTCGCCAACAGTTTCTCCAGACCAGTTACGCAACAACCTCGGCGCCGCAAAGTCAATGCAACCTAAACGGTCCAGAAGCCATTCTGTTGCGACCTCGGCACCTCGGGCTTCTCCATCTCGCGTTTTTAACGCGAACGCGTGCCCAGTCCGAAGGTCCACTCCGCAGAACACCCCCTCAGCGCCGGTCTTCACAACAGCATCACCACCCGCTAATTCAATAATTCTGGTGCACGCTCTCTCCGTGCCCGCAACAAGAAAAGGCTCTCTTGCCATCGCCTCTAATAACCTTCGGCCCGATCCCCGCGCTCTAAGTTGTGACCAGCCTCCAGCTAGATGGCTTAAAGGGATTGACCACACCGGTATTCCGCACCCGTCTATGCCTGGTGTTTGATCGCTCAAATTAACTCTGCAAAAGTCCTCGATAGCGGGGGTAACTAACTTTTTCATTACGGGATGATCTGGGGAGAGATATCCGGCAATGTTGACTCCTAAATGTTGCGCCATGCAAAGAAATCCTGTGTGTTTCCCTGAACAGTTGTTATGACGACTATCTGCGTTGACTCCTGAAGCTATGAGGTCCCGTGCGGCCGCGGAGTGCGAGGGCAGGTGGCTTCCGCACTCAAGAGCTGCATGTGAATACCCCATTTGTTCTAACCACCGATCGACGATCTGGACGTGGCGCGGTTCGCCACCATGGCTTGCGCATGAGATTGCTAGCTGTTCGTCGGTTAGACCGTTCGAAGCGACGATTCCCTCGCTAACGAGTGGCGTCGCCTGTATTGGCTTGAGAGAAGAGCGCGGCAACGTGGGTCGACCGCTATCTCCCCAGGCTTCCACCAACTTGCCGGTGCCATCAACAAGAGCGATATCGACTCGGTGAACACTTTCTACGACCGAACCTCGTGTGACTTCAATGAGTAGCGGATCTTTCACTGCATCAGTCTTTCAGAGCGCCGGACTCAGAGTCCTGCAAGAATCTTGACGAGGAAAGGTACTCCATGTCAGGACTTGAAGGACGACTAGCACTTGTGACCGGCGCGAGCCGCGGAATTGGCGAACATTGCGCTCGCGCATTAGCCGAAAATGGTGCCCGCGTCGCGCTAGCAGCCCGATCGAAAGATGACCTCGACAGAGTTGCGGAGAACTTACCGAACGATCCGGTCGTTCTAACGGTTGATTTAGAAGAAAAGGGAGCAGGCGCATCGCTTGCATCGGAGGCCGTGGCGGCGCTCGGTGGTGTAGATATCTTGGTCAACAACGCGGGGGTAAGTGAGATCAAGGGCCAGGATGAAATGCTCATGAGGTTGAACTACCACGCGCCATTGGAAACAACCAAAGCCTTAGCGCGGCAAATGTCCGAAAGAGGAAACGGATCAATCATCCATATGTCCTCGGTAGCGGGTGCCAGTGGCGTCGCAGAGCTACCAACATACGGAGCGTCGAAAGCCGCACTCGATTCTCTGACTAGGAGTCAAGCAGCACAATATGGGAAGTTCGGTATTCGGGTAAATGCAGTTGCTCCGGGCCTTATCATCACTGAAATGTGGGCGGAAGGTAGAAAAACACCTGGGCTAGCTGACGGCCTCGCAGATCATATTGCGCTCGGAAGATGGGGACAGCCCGAAGAAATTGGATCAGTTGTCGCATTTCTTGCAGGTGATGCTGCGGCCTATGTCACAGGCCAAACCATCATCGTTGATGGCGGGTTCCACGGAGTAACAGCTTGGGGTCATTACTCCTAGTGAATTACTGACGCCTCAGTTTGTAGTTAGCAGATTCACGGTCCCAGGTATCAGGCGTTACGCCAGCTTCTCTAATTGCTTGTTTGCGAATCTTTCCCGAGGCAGTTTTATCGAGTTCGGCCACGAACTCGAGGTAACGCGGCACTGTATGGCGAGGCATACGAGGGACGCACCAATCGAGAAAATCGACCGGGTCTGGAGCGGGGCCATTAATAGCTAGCACGGCCTTAATCTCATCCTCTCCGCCTGCTCCATCGACTCGTAAACCAACGGCGGCTGATTCGGTGACTGCTGGATGCTCGTTAAGTGCTTGCTCCAACTCGTACGACGAAATGTTCTCTCCTCTTCGGCGAATCCGATCGTTGATTCGATCGACAAAAAACAAGCGCCCGTCGCTATCGATTCGACCTGCGTCGCCCGTATGAAACCAAAGGTTTCGCCACGCTTCGACAGTCTTTTCAGGCATTTTGAAATAGCCGACGTTGAAACAAAATGGGACCTTTGGTCGCACCAAAATTTCGCCTACGTGATCGCATGGCAGCTCTATGTCAGTTTCAGGGTCCGCGATTATGACTTCGAAAAAATCTGTTAGAACCGGTCCGGCGCAACCTGCAAGAACACCGTCGTCAAGGTCGCTGTAAGCAACCATATTGACCTCTGTCATCCCAAACCCCTGGCGCAGTTTTACGCCGAACCTATTTTCCATAGCGTCACCCCATTCTTCAGCTACCGGAATAGCCAGAATTCGGGTGAGTGCGTGATCTTGATCTAGCGCGGATTCAGGGCTCCGATAAATGAACTCTGGCATAACGCCAAGCGCATTAGTAACGGTGATTTGTTCTTCTCGGACGATGCTGAGCCAGTCAGTTACGCTGAAGCGCTTCGTGACATGACACGACGCGCCAGACAATAAAGATGCGTAAGCCTGCATGAACAAACCATTTGCGTGGAATAAGGGCATGCAGCAGAAATATCGGTCGTTGGAGGTAAGTTCCATCGCCGCAATCGTTCCAAGGGCAAAGAGGTAGCAATGACCTTGAGGCATCACGACGCCTTTCGCCGGTCCCGTGGTACCGGAGGTGTACATGATCGTGCAGATATCTTCAGGCCGAGTGTCATGCATCGCCTCAGCATTTGGCTTCGAATCTATGAGACTCTCAAAGCGCATCTGAGTGGCATTGGAGAACGACGAAGGTAAACCGCTCACGGGTTTCTCCTCGTCGCTCACCATTATCACCGTTGAAATTGGAGCACCGGAAGTATCGATGCCTTCGAAACGATCGATCAGTCCATCGTCAACGGCGACGACACTAGGTGAACTGTTGCGCAATTGATGCTCAAGAAATATGCCTCGTAACTCGGTGTTTACGGGCACAAATATGGCGCCTAGCTTCTGCGCAGCGATCATCAGGAGCATGAATTCGCAGCTATTAGTCAGTAACGCAAAAAGTCGGTCTCCGACTTTCAAACCCACCTTTGCTAGACCGCTAGCCAAACAATCCGTTTGGTAATCAAACTCTCTAAAAGAGATTTGATCGCCGTTTTCGAAAGAAAGAAATTGACGGTCTCCCTGGGTCTTCGCTTGGAAGCGAACTGCCTCTACTAGAGTCCATTGGTCCCTAGGCAGAGCTGGCCCCAGATCATCGAGCTTTGGATGTCCTCGCACAAATAGGAATCGTAGGCCTTGAAGCATCTAGGGTGCTACAGATGGGCCGCCCAACTGTGATTAAAGACTTTGAGGCAATCGACCAACATGGCGAAACAGTTCGCCTGTGTCAGCTTTTAGAGAATGGCCCGCTAGCGCTCTTCTTCTATCCGCGCGCGTTGAGTCCCGGTTGAACAAAGCAGAGCTGCTACTTCCGGGACTTAAAAAGCGAATTCGCAAAAGTCGGTGCCTCGGTTGTTGGTGTCAGCGCTGATCCGTGGGATCGGCAACAAAAATTTGATCAGGCCAACAAACTTGGGCTCATGCTGTTATCTGACCCCGATCGACGGATCGCAAAACAGTTTGGGGTGAAACGACCGGGATCATTGCCGAACCGACGCAAGACCTTTGTCCTTGACGTTGCTGGCCAAGTTCGGCATGTAATCAGCAGCGAGACAAACATGGAAAAACATGCGGACGAAGCTCTAGCGATGATTTTGTCGCTGACTAATCCCGAGGAAAAAGATGGCCAAGATCGCAAGTCATAGGGGATCCCCCCGATGTCTTAGCTCCTACCCATTGACAAAAATTCGTCATTTGGTCGCATAGATGCGAGATGAGCGAGCCGGTTAGACATAGCGAAAAGGCCGGTAATCGCACCGATATCCCAAATATCGTCGTCGCTAAACCCGTGACTCCGAAGAAGGTTGTGATCAGACTCCTCTAGGTCTTCTGGGGTACGCGCCAATTTAATAGCGAACGCGATCATTGCCTTCTGACGGTCGTCCACGTCAGCTTTGCTGGGATCAATAGCTAACTGATCAGCGATCAGCGGATTCTTGGCCCGAATGCGAAGAATTGCTCCGTGTGCCACTACGCAGTACATGCAGCTGTTCGCCCCGCTGGTTGCGACAACAATCATTTCTCTCTCAGCTTTACTTAATCCGCTATCTCGTTCCATCAAGGCGTCGTGATAACTCATGAAGGAACGCAACTCGTCTGGACGGTGAGCTAGCGCAAGAAAGACGTTAGGTATAAATCCGGTCTTTTCTTGAATCCCAACCATCATTGATCTGAGATCTTCGGGTATATCTTCCAGTGCTGGAACGGGAAAGGTGGAGATAGGTGATTCTGTCACCCGTGCAGCATTACACAAGAGCGGGTTGAGATTACAAATATCCGCGTTTTCTGCCTTCGTAAGTCGCCCACTGGCCGGTCCCCGCGGTAATGCCTCCGTCAACTGGGATTGCTGCGCCTGTTATGAACGACGAGTCAGAAGAAAGTAGGAAAGAAATAGCGGCAGCTACTTCTTCGGGCTCGCCGAACCTACCGAGAGGTAAACGGGCCTCCATGGCATCAGCTATCTCTGTGCCGTCTGTGTCTTCGGTGAGTCCGGTGTGGATCGGTCCTGGACAGACGGCGTTGACGCGAATATTGAGATGCCCCAAATCGAGGGCAGCGGCGCGAGCGAGATTAACGACCGCTCCTTTGGACGCGTTGTACGCCCACAAACCGCTATCGCCTCTCAAACCTGACACGGAACCAGTAATCGCTATCGAACCGCCGGCAGGGGCGAGCGCTTCGACTGTCGATTTGAGGCCCAAGGCAACGCCGCGCACGTTTACGTCCATAACTCGGTCGAAATCACCCATGGATCCACGCGTGATGTCGCCTTGCACCAAGATCCCCGCGTTTAATGCTGCGCCATCGAGTCGACCGAAAGAATCCACTGCGAGAGACACCATTCGCTCATTGAGCGCTGGGTCAGTCACGTCGCCCGCGAGTGAAATCACTGCATCGAGATCGTCGGTCCACTCTAAAGACCCTTCAGTCAAGTCAACTGCTACAACCTTGGCGCCATCGTCCGCTAACCGCGCAACGGTTGCTTTGCCGATTCCAGAGCCTGCACCGGTCACTACGACCACGATCCCTTGGTTGTTGCTCATTGGACCCCTCTTTCTTGAGGAATTTAAAGATTCAAGATTGAGGCAGCATTCTCGCGCAGATAGCGGCGCTCGGTTGCTTCGGGTAGCCCCCACTCTGAAACTATTGACCGGAGGTCTTTCAACGATCCGCAATTCGGGTAAACACTGCCAAAAATTATTTGATGGCTGCACTGCCTGCGAAGCGCTTCGATGTAATCGTTGGAACCTGGGAACCCGTAGTGGATGTATTGGCCTGGGACCATGTAAACATTGGGTTGCTTGTAGAGCACACCAATAGCCTCGTGCACATATGGCCACCCTCCATGCTGAATCACAATTCGAAGATTCGGAAAGTCAGTGGCGACTCTGTCGACATACTCGGGGCGACAGTCCTCCATGTATGGACCTAGAAGACAACTTTGGGTTGTCGTCACCAGCATCTGGTGTTTTGCTGCCTCTTCGTACAGCGGATATAGCGCCCGGTCATGAAACTGACGGTGTACTTGAGCAGTAGATGGATCGATGGTGACTCCTTTAACGCCTGCCTCGCCCATTTCGCGAATCGTAGATGCGGCGCTTTCGATATCGCTGGGTTCAACGGATCCAAAGGTAAGAAACCTGGTCGGATGTTTTTCGGTTAACTCAGATATGGCATCACCGCCGACTGGATCGAGACCCCGAATACCTGTTGGTCCGGGAACTCCAATGACACCAAGCGCAATTCCCGCTTCGTCCATTTCGTCGAACATTAGGTCTACTGATTGATGCTCAAATGAGGGAGTTGGGTCTAATTGCATTCGTTCGAGATAATGAAATGTTGTTTCTCGAGTCCAACTTTGCGCTCCAACCGGTCTAAAGCGGAAGTCAATAACTTCGTTCATCAAATCCTTCCTTCTGTCAAGCAAAGGTCTTTCCAAGCAGACTAGAACTTGGAGCATGCCTCATCCTCTAGTCCCTGTGCCTACACCCGAAACTCAGCCCTTTTGGGATGGTTGTAACGACGGAGTGCTCCGAATCAACAAGTGCAACGATTGCGGAAGCTCGTATTTCCCTCCTTCGCCGATTTGCCCCGAATGTTCCTCAACTGATGTCGAATTCTTCGACGCCAGCGGGGATGCGTCTCTATATAGCTACACGATCCAAGAAAAGCCGCTCAAGCTATGGAATAGCGAGGGGCCGAGATCAGTTGCTTTAGTAAAACTGGCGGAAGGTCCGATGCTTACCTCTTCGGTAGTCAACTGTGAGCAAACGCCCGAGGTGCTTCAACTCGATATGCCACTCAAAGCCGTTTTTGTGCCTTTCGACGAGATAACGGTGCTGTGCTTTGAACCCGCCGAGGAGACGTCATGATTCCTCCTGGCTCAACCGCAATTGTTGGCGCGGCGGAATCAACCGAAATAGGAAAAGTACCCAACATGTCCTCAGTGGGACTCGCCATTGACGCCGCGGCGAACGCCATGAAAGACGCCGGTGTCACAGCCTCAGACATAGATGGCTTTACCTGCGGTTACTTTCCTGTCGCTGACATGAGCAGACAACTGGGCATTTTCCCCTCATGGGCTGACAACACCGTCGTCGGGGGTTGCTCCTGGTTTTTTCAACTCAGAAACGCAATCGCTGCGATTCACGCTGGTTATTGCGAAACAGTACTGATTGTCTACGGCGAATCAGGTAGATCGACGCGAGGCTTGGGTCAAAGCTTTGATGCTGGTCAACGCGGAGGCACAGGACAGCAGTTCGACATGTTTTACAGTGGGGGTCAGGCCGCGGCGACCTTCACACTGCCGGTCCTTCGATACCAGCGCGAATACGGGCTGAGTGATGAGGAGCTCGCTGTGGGTGCCGTTAGCCAAAGAGAGTGGGCCTCACAGGTTCCGCGAGCTACTTTGCGCGACGTCACCACCGTAGAAGAAGTGTTGGATTCCCCGATGGTCGCATGGCCGATCCGTCGAGCAATGTGTTGTCTCGTATCAGACGCAGGTGGCGCAATTATCGTCACATCTGCTGACAAAGCCCAGGACTACCCCAAAGCACCGGTTTATATTCTCGGGTCGGGAGGCGCGCTCGAAGCAGGAATTATGAGTCCTGGAGGAGTGCGAGAACCGCTCAAACCAGAATTTATTCGCACCAGCGGAGAAGCCGCTTTCGCAAGCTCAGGCGTCTCACATGCCGATATTGATCACTTGATGATCTATGACGCATTTATCCATACTCCCATTTTTGGCTTGGAGGGTCTTGGGTTTGTCGAATACGGAGAAGGTGGACATTTCATAGCTGAGGGCCACACTGCGCCCGGTGGCAAACTGCCAATGAATACAAGCGGTGGTGGTCTTAGCTACGCGCACACCGGCGCATACGGAATGTTGTGCATGCTTGAATCGATTCGGCAGGTCCGAGGGGAAGCAGCGCATCAAGTCAGCGATGTCGATGTTGCGTTGTGTCACGGCTGGGGTGGTTACTGGTCGGCTTGCTCAACCTTGATCTTTAGTAAATCAGCGCCGTAACTCTTACCAGCAAATTCTTTTAAGGGACTATTGGGTTCTTGTCTTGCCAGCGTTGAATGGCGCCGTCCATAACCAGCGCTCTAATCCGATCTACTGTTGCGTCAACATCAGCGAAGCGGGTGTACAGGGGAGCAAACCCGAATCGCAAAATATCGGGAGGGCGAAAGTCGGGGATTATTGATGCCTCGTTAATTAGTGCCAGTCCAACCGCCTGCGCATCAGGGTGAAACAGCGCAACATGAGAACCTCGATCCACGTGGTTTCTCGGTGATCGAACCTCAAAGCCCAGACTCCAGAGCTGCTCGTCACACAACTGAATAAAGCGGTCCGAGAGCTGAACCGACTTACGGTAGACGGAATCGATTCCCGCATCGAGAAGCATCTCTACTCCCGGTTGAATAAGCGCCGCGGACACAACATGCGGTGTCCCGGTCAAAAAACGTGTGATATCAGATGCAGCGGGGCTGGAAGGGTCGAAAGTAAATGGATCTTGACTTCCGAACCAACCCGAAATCGGGTTTATCAAATCATTCTGGTCAGATCTGACATACATAAATGCCGGTGCTCCGGGTCCACCATTGAGATATTTGTAGGTGCAGCCGACGGCTACCTCAACTTCGCTCGCCGCAACGTCTATCGGTATCGCTCCTACCGAGTGTGACAAATCCCAAAGAACTGAGGATCCAGTCTTAGTGGCAGCTTGGTTGACCTCTGCCAGATCCCAACGCCAACCGGACCTGTACGAAACGTGACTTAAGGACACGAGAGCGGTGGAGTCATCTAAGGCCTCACACAACGCTGCCATTGGATCATCAGATAACTCCGTGTCGATAACCCGCACGATGTGCCCGAGGCCAGCGTTCAAGGCAGCTGAGTGGAGAACTTGAATATCAGAGGGAAAATTATCGCTCGTGGTGATTATGGTCGTTCTGCTGGGCTGCGCTTTCAATTTCGCCACAGCTAATTTGAAAAGACAGACAGAGGTGTTTTCGGCCAAAATGACCTCGCCGTCCGCAGCTCCGATCAACTCTCCGATGAGGTTGCCGACCCGCAGAGGAATATCGAGCCAGCCTTCGTTCCATCCCCGGATCAAACGCTCGCCCCATTGAGCACCGACGACTAGCTCGAGAACTTTCTTGGCCTCCACTGGCTGTCTTCCGAGAGAATTTCCATCCAAATAAATCAAGTCCGGTTCGGAGTCGCTGTGAGTGAAGCGCTCGCGGAAGACCCTTAATTCGTCGATGGCATCTAAATCTGCGGCGGATTCCACCTTAGGATGCTCACACTCGTCGGGTAAAAGGTCAATTTCGACCGCTTAATCTCCCAACGGACTTTCAGGCGTCGTATCGAGCCGACATTTAGCTGATGGCAACTGGCATCGGCCTTGCTTCCGCTCCCAGCGGGGATTCCCCGCTATCGCCCGATCA